>JGI10211J34971_10004942_pt1 | contig 10502 bp, 9 predicted proteins | sample Etolagsediment_FD_34971 | JGI IMG/M metagenome (IMG submission 34971)
GGATGAAGGCAGGACCGCAGATGACCGCGGATGAAGGCAGGACCACAGATGAAGAGGATGTACGCGGATGGCGCAGATGTTTTTTTTATTTTTTAACTGCAGGACCACAGATGAAGAGGATGTACGCGGATGACGCAGATGTTTTTTTTATTTTTTAACTGCAGGACCACAGATGAAGAGGATGTACGCGGATGGCGCAGATGTTTTTTTTATTTTTTAACTGCAGGACCACAGATGACGCAGATGACGCAGATGACACAGATGACGCAGATGACACAGATGACACAGATGACGCAGATGACGCAGATGACGCAGATGACGCAGATGACGCAGATGACACAGATGACGCAGATGACGTAGATGTTATTTATTTTTTACTGCGGGGACACAGAACGAGGCAAATGAAGGCCAAGCTGATGATGGGGATGAAGAGAAGATAAGCTGCAGGTCCTTGAATTTGCTGCACTTCTGAAAATCAGGGTTATTTTATGAGTGGCCGGACCTAATGCTGCGAGTGCTGCATTGGAGAGAAACTGTCGGCAGATGGATGCGTGTTTATCTGGAGGTGTATTTTAAAAATCGAGAAAATCGAAATATGTTCGGGATACGAAGCAAATAATTGACATCTGTGCCATCTGTGAATATCTGCGGTATCGGTGGTGGTGAGGTTATCTGCGGTATCGGTGGTGGTGAGTTATCTGCGGTATCAGTGGTGGGGGTTATCTGCGGTATCTGTGGTTTAGGGGTCAGCGGGGCAGGGTGCGGCGGCAGGCGGAGCAGAAAGTAGCGGATTTTTGGTCGATGTCCTCAACATAGGTTGAGCTGCGCATGACGCATTCGGGATTTATGCAGTGTTTCAGGCCGAAGGTGTGGCCGAGTTCATGGAGGACTTCTTTCACGAGGCGGGAGCGGAACAGGTTTTCATTATGGGGCAGGCCGTAGCGTTCATTGCGGAGGCGGAAGGCGGATGCGATGGCGGCTTCTCCGCCGAGGAAAGCCTGTCCGAAAATATAGGTGAGGATGGGAATGAAGAGATCGACATCAAGGAGGCCGATGACCTTTGTGTCCATGAAGAGGTTGCGACTGTCATAGACCTGTCGGAGGAGGGCGTCAGCGTTGTACTGCCGGCGATCGGGGTCGAAATAGCGGGCGGTTTCCAGATGGATGCGTCCGACGAAAACCTTAGTCTTCAGTTCATTTTCCACAGCCCGGCTCAGGTGGGTCATCAGACTGTGGTCGAAGTCTGCGAGGGGGATCAGCGTGATATCCTGCAATCCGGCTGAAGGTGTTTCGATCGGAGGGGTCTCCAGGTGCTGTCAGCCTCTGGGGTTGCTGAGGCTGTATTTTTTCATTTTATTATAGAGGGTGACGCGGTCGATGCCGAGGGCTTTGGCAGAACGGCTGACATTCCATGCGTATTTATCGAGAATGCTTTTCACGTGCTGTTTTTCCAGATCTTCGAGGCTTTCAACGGAGTGGTAGTTGCTGTTGTCGGTGGGGAGGGGCAGGTCTTTCATCCGGATCTCACGGCCGTTGCCGATGACGATGGCCCGTTCGATAATGTTCTCAAGTTCGCGTACATTGCCAGGGAAATCGTAGTCCTGCAGGCGTTCGAGGACAAGTTTTTCGATCTTCACTTTTTCCCGGTTCATGGAGCGGCAGTATTTTGTGATAAAATAGTCTACCAGAAGGGGTAGATCGTCGGGGCGTTCGCGGAGGGCCGGGAGTTTGATATTTACGACGTTGAGGCGATAGTAGAGGTCTTCGCGGAAGGATCCGGCATCCACGAGGGATTTGAGGTCTTTATTGGTGGCGGCGATGATGCGGAAGTCGCTGCTGATCTCTTTCTGGCCGCCGACACGTACAAACTGCCGGGTTTCGAGTACACGGAGGAGTTCGATCTGCATTTTGCTGGAGACGGTGGCGATTTCGTCGAGAAAGAGGGTTCCACCGTCTGCCATTTCGAATTTACCTTTTCGGTGGTACTGGGCTCCGGTGAAGGCGCCTTTTTCGTGGCCGAAGAGTTCAGACTCGAGGAGGGATTCGGTAAGGGCGCCGCAATGGACGGATATGAGGGGGAAGAATTTGCGGGGGCTGTTGCTGTGGATGGCGCGGGCAATGAGTTCCTTGCCGGTGCCGCTTTCTCCGGTAATAATGACAGTGCTGTCGCTCTGGGCGACGGTCTCAACCTCCTGAAGCACTTTGGACATCTGGGGGGAGTCGCCGATAATGTCATCGATATTCTCGAGGTGAATGATCTTTTCCTTGAGGCCTGAGTTTTCCCGTGAGAGGGCCACCTGTTTCATGGCATTGCGGATGAGGTGGCTGAGATCGTCGGGATCAAAGGGTTTGGTGACATAGTCGTAGGCGCCGTCCTTCAGAGCCTGCACGGCGGTGTCAACTGCGGCAAAAGCGGTCATGATGATGACAACAGCATCCTTGTTCAGGGATTTGATGCGGCGATGCATTTCCAGACCGTCCATACCCGGCATTTTGATATCGGCCAGGATGATGTCGAAGGTCTCAGTTTCAAGCAGGTTGAGGGCGAGTTTGGCGTTTTCCGCAGTTTTTACAGTGTATCCGTCCTCGATAAACCAGTTATACAGAGAATCGCGGACAGAGAGTTCGTCATCGACGATGAGTATGGAGCCGTTTTCCGGCATGCTCAACTCCTTTCTATATCAGAATCAATTGAAAAAATGCTTCATTGCCTCATTCCTGCGGGTCATGCGCCAAGGAGGGGAAGGCGGAGGGTGATCACGGTTCCTCGGCCGACGCGGCTGTCGACGCTGATGCGGCCTTTGTGGCTTTCCATGATGCCGTGCACAACGGAGAGGCCCAGACCGATACCGCTGGTTTTCTGCTTTCGGCTGAAAAAGGGTTCAAAGATATGGGGCAGGTCGTCTTCGCCGATTCCTGTGCCGTTGTCCGCAATCTGTATCATGAGCCAGGAACTGTCATCCGGGTCATTGAGACAGGAGAAAGAGACCTCTCCCTGTTCGGAGACGGCTTCGGAGGCGTTGACCAGGAGGGCGATGCAGGCCTGTTTGATCTGGTTGGGGGAGCAGAGGACGAGATCATAATCAGCCTGGAAGCGGCTGCTGAACTGTACATCCGCCATTTTCATGGGATGGAGCATGAGTTCATAGGTTTCCCGGAGCACGGTTTGAAGATGTATTTCCTCAAAACGGGTTTGGTCTTTACGGCTGAAATCGAGGAGTCCTTTGACGATATCCCCGCAGCGTTTGGTCTCCTTCTCGATCATGGAGAGGTGGTTGAGCAGACTGGCTTTTTTTTCCGCTTGGATATCTTCCTTCTGCAACTGTTTGTTTACGAGTTTGGTATAGGTCAGGACGCCGGCGAGGGGATTGTTGATCTCATGGGCGACGGAGGATGAGAGTTTGCCCAGGCTGGCCATACGCTCAATATGGATGAGTTCATTCTGGGTTTCCTTGAGCTCTTCAGTTTTTTTCTGCACCTTGTATTCGAGCTGTCGGCTCCAGACCTGCAGTTCGCTGTTGGCCTTATTCAGCTGATCCAGCATGTGGTTGAAAGCGCTGCTGACCTTATTCATATCTTCCAGGGCATAGTCTCCGGTGTCGAGGCGTGTGTCCATGTTGCCGGCGGCGACCTCCTCGCTGGCCCGGATGAGTCTGGCCAGGGGCTGATTGATCTTCCGGCGGGTGAAAAAGATCAGAATAATGATGAGGATGATGGTTGTGATCAGAGCCAGAATGAAGTATTCGGCTGTTGTGGTTTTCAGGGCGCTGTCCAGGTTCTGAAGCGGGATCTTAATGGCGAGGGCGCCGAGGCGGGCCTGATCCGGGGGATGGACATGGCAGTCTGAGGTGAAGCAGGCCTTTTCGTTCATGACAGGGGAAATGATGATGAGAGACCTGCGTTCGATGCGGTTTCCGTCGGAAAGTTTCCGGGGAACGCTGACCAGATGTGTGATCTTTCGGTCCACGGCGAAGAGGCTGTCCTGGGGGCTGTGGCAGCTGCGGCAGTCGGGGGTGCAGCGCTGACCTTCGGAATGCTCCTGCCAGTTCTCATCGAGGGTAAAGGCCAGGGAATCCCGATGATCATAGATATTGACTTCATCAATGCCGGGCATATCACTGATAAGACTCAGCATATTGCGGAGATCGTCCTTGTTGTTCTCCAGCATGGAATTGTAGAGGCTGCCCTGCACAAGGTAGGCGATGCGCTGACCGCACTGCTCCAGAACATCCTGCATATACTTTTCATTGGTGCTGCGGAAAAGAAAGGCGAAGGAAATGTAGAGGATGACACTCATGAGGACGATAACGTACACAACCTGGCTGTAAATCGAGGAGCGCCAGGCCACATATTTTCTAAAGAGATCACGGAACATATCTTTACTCCGTCTCCTGGATGTAGAAAATTTCAACAGTTAGTTTCATCTTCTTCAAAATAGGGAGTTTTGTGTTGAATTTCATGACTTTTTTTATTGGCTGGAGCGTGGGAGGGTTAGAGTGTGGGAGGGTTGGAGCGTGGATGAGGAGGGCTTGAGTGTGGGAAAAAACATCAGATAAGGAAAAAGGGCATGGGAGGGGGAGATCCCACGCCCTTTGTGAGAGTGGAGGGATCAGTCCAGAAATTCTTTCTGGAAGTCCTTCCACACGGGTTCGGGCATAGTTGAGAGGGCGTGATCGCGGATCTCGCCGCCATCCTGGAGGACGGTGGGGGCGTGTTCGGGGGAGTGGGCTGCGAGGCTTTGGGCGATAAAGTCACGGACGTGGTCCAGTTCCTTTTTCAGGTAATCTTCAGCGGAGTCGGCCAGGAAATATCCGGAGGTTTCGCCGGACCAGTCAGAGGGGTCGAGGGCGTAGAGCCAGCCTTTGGCATAGGGGTCGGTATTGAGGAGTCCGGGGTCTTCATAGAGTCTGGGGTTGGCCTGGCGGATGATTCCGGAGACGGGGGATTTGATGCTGAGCTGTTTGTTTCCTTTTCGAAGTTCGGCAATGGCTTCGCCGCTTTTGACCGTTTCGCCGACATCTTTCAGCCAGCGGATGGAGACATCGCCAGTGAGGTGCTGAAGGAGGTCATCGATGCCGATCTTGGCTAAACCGCGGCTGTTGAGGAAGGTCCAGGTATGCTGTTTTGTCACGAAGACACCACGGGGTATACGCAGGAGGCTGCGGGAGAGATTGCCGAGGGCGGATTCGATACTGCGGCTGACTTTCACCTGCCGGCTCATAATGATCCAGAAGGGGATGAGCAGGAGGAACCAGAAGATGGTGAGCAGGTATTCGCTGCCCTTGGTTGCGAACATGTTGACGTATGAAAAGCTGTCCATTTTTACTCCTATTTTNTTTGTTGACTGGTAGAACCGTAGAACCGTAGAATCGTAGAANCGTAGANCCGTAGAACCGTAGAACCGTAGAACCGTAGAACCGTAGAATCGTAGAATCGTAGAATCGTAGAACCGTAGAACCGTAGAGCCGGAGAATCGTGGGAGGGATGGTTCTGTGGATATCAAAGAGCCGGTTTAATGCTGGTCGCGGGCCCAGGCGGGGCCTTTGCGGAGGACGGGCATCCGGAGGACGATCCAGCGGAAGACCCAGATTTCGGCGGAGATGACGGCGAGGGTGACGATGATTTCCTGCCAGGAGGGGATATAGTGATTAGGGACATCCCATTTAAAGCCGATGATGGAGACATTGAGGCGGTTGAGGACGATTCCGAGGACGGTGAGGATGGCGGCGGTTTTGACGAGTTGAATATTCCGTTTGCGGTAGGCGGCGAGGTAGAGGACCATGGGGAGGGCAGTGAGGCCGACCATTTCGACGAGGTAGATGAGGCCGTGTCGGGAGTTGAGGAAGACATGGTTGCCCTGGTGGATGAAGATAAGGATATGGAGGGCGAGGTAGACGAACATGGCACCGGCGCAGACGCGGGAGAGGCCGTGGAGGATATCATTATGGCGCTGGTGTGAGCCGGGTTCGAGCTGATCGGAGAAGACGCGGTGGGAGATGGAGCCTTCGAAGATGACCATGGAGAGGCCGCCGAAGATGGATGTGACGACGAAGGTGACGGGGATGAGGGAGTTATACCAGAGTGGGTGGATCTTTTCGGAGGCCATGAGAAAGAGGGCGCCGAGGCCGGCCTGATGGAGGGTTGAGAGGGTGATGCCGAAGATGACGGCGCCGAGGGTGAGGCGGGAGAGGAAGCGGCGGAGGCCGGGCATATTGAGCCATTCGGCGATGGCGGGAGAGAATTCGATAAAGAGGGCGAGCATATAGAGGAGGAAGTGCCAGGCGACGAGGAAGAGGACGGAGGAGACGCCGTAGTTGTTGCCGATGATGGGATTGATGACATTCCAGGGTCGTCCGAGGTCGAGGAGTAGGGCGCCGGAGTAGAAGACATAGGCGAGGAAACCGGTGAGGACGGTGGCGCGGGCGATGGGGTAGTATTTTTTCAGATTGAGGATATAGACCATGAAGACGAGAGTGTAGGCACCGCCGGCGAAGGCGACGCCTGTGACGACATCGAAGCCGATCCAGAGGCCCCAGGGGAAGGTTTGATTTAGATTAGTGATGGTGCCGAGGCCGCCGATGAAGCGGATGATGATGAGATAGAGGCCGAGGATCATGATGGGTAGGGTGATGAGATTGAAGGGGGTAAGGATTGCGCCTTTGGGGCGGAGTTCGGAGACGATGAACTGCCAGGTACTGCGGCTGCTGCCGGGTGTATCGCTGTGGTCGACGGGTAGATTGATCTGGCTCATAGTTCTTCCTCCTCATCTTTTGAGCGGGTGGCTTCGTAGATGCCCAGCAGGGCGGCGGGGAGCAGGATGTCGACGGGGGCGATGCTGGATATGAAGCCTTTTGTGAGTTTGGGATAGGATTCGTGGCGGACATTGGTTTTCATGCCGATCTCTTCGAAGGGGACGGCACTGAGGGTGAGCCAGCCGGTGCCGCCGGCTTCGGTATCACCGTAGATATGATTGACATACTGTTCGGGATTTTCAGCGATGCGGCGGTGGGCTTCGGCGAGCATTTCGCGGCGGGTGCCGAACATGAGGGCTTCGGCGGGGCAGGCTTCGACGCAGGCGGGGATCTCACCTGCGAGCTGCCGTTCATAGCACATGTCGCATTTTTCGATCTTCGGGTTGGCGCTGAAATACTCAAATTTCGGGACATCAAAGGGGCAGGAGACCATGCAGAAGCGGCAGCCCATGCATTTATCGCCTCGCCAGATGACGGGTCCTTCCTCCGTTTTGTGCATGGCCTGGGTGAGGCAGGCGGCATCACAGGCGGGCTGATTGCAGTGGAGGCACTGTTTTTTGACGAAGAACTCGCCTTTAGAGGTATCGAAGGCATTCACGACGGTGCGGTGTTTCTCATCGGTATCGCGGAGAGTACCGATCTCGGGTTCGCCGACGGGTTCTTCGAGGCCGTTGGCTTCGGCGCAGGCGAACTCACAGCTCTGGCAACCGATGCAGCGGGTGCTGTCATAGAGGACGGCCATGAACTCTTTATCGCTCCGGGGACCGCTGGAGGCCTGCAGGGTTTTGCGTCCCAGCAGGAGGCCGGTGCCGGCGACGCCCAGGGTTTTCAGGAAATCTCGTCTGTCTAGTGGCATTGTAAACTCCGTTTATTCAGATCTGGACTGTTGATTAATTCATCATTCTGTAAGGGGGCGGTGGCAGATGGAGGCGGGGCATGGGGTGATCGTGATATGGTACATGCGGCAATCGGTCGTTCAGGCATTGGCTTTATCGAGGAAACGATTCTGAAATTCTTCCCAGATCTCGGGGCCGAATTCACTGAGGACCTGATCCTTAAGGATACCGCCGTCCTGCATAACGGCAACGGGCATTGCGCCCAGCGTGCTGGTGGAGAGGCTGGCAAAGAAATCCTTCATGCGGCCGAACTCCTGCTGAATCCAGCGGGTGCTGCGATCGGCATGATAGAGGAAGCGGCTTTCGGTTTTCCAGTTACTGGGTTCGATGAGGTAGACCCATCCTTTTTCATAGGGAGAGGAGTTGATCATTTCGGCGCGGGACTGAAGGATCTCGTTGCTGACACGGATGCGACCGCTGACGGGGGCCTTGAGTTCGAGTCGTTTGCCGTTCTGAATGACAGTAAGAAAGGGTTCATTCTTTTTTATGGATTCACCGGAGTGTTTCATAATAATACCGGTGATGGGTCCGATGACATGCTGCAGAAAATCGTCGATGCCGACGCGGATGCGGCCGTATTCATCCATGTGGGCCCAGGTATGTCCGCTGTCATAGGACAGACCGCGGGGCATGGTAACGGTCTTTTCGTCGAAAAATCCCTGGAAGAGGGAAGCGGCAGAGAGACCTGCCGCATTGCGTTTACGTCTGTACACCAGGATGCCGTCGATTGCGAGGCAGATCATGATGAAGCTGAAGAGTGCTGCGAGTACCATTGTATTCTCCTTTCGGTTTTTTCATTTCCTGCCTCGTATGTATCAAGACTGATGCCAAATTCAGCACAATATTGTAAGAGTTAGTAAAACAAGGGGTTTAGCTGGGGTTTAGGGAGGATGTGTATTTTTGGACGTTTGTTGTAAAATTCAACAGATAATCGAGTATTTATCGCGGGAAGGCAGATGGGAAGGGGGTTGAGGGCATGTGATGAAGAACTATACAGGTGTTGATAATTTCAACAGCGGTTCAACCTAGGTCGAAGCGCTGGATTTTATATTGACAAGGCTTGAGTCATGTGCAATATTAGCGCTCCGTTCCTGATTGTGAGGAGCGGATAGAACATGAAAGGAGTTGAGAATGAACAGAAAGAGAACCCTGATATACATGTTTTTAGCCATATTGTTTACTGCTGTGTCCTGTGAGGATAAAGGGACCGGTCCGGGTACAGAGGGAGTTGAGGATGAAAAGATGACCGGAGTTCCGACAGACACGGTTGTGACGGATATAGATGGAAACACATATTCTGTTGTAAAGATTGGGGAACAGTACTGGTTGGGATCGGACCTGCGGGTGACGCGGTATCGGAATGGGGATAGCATTGAGGAGGTAGAAGATGGAGCGGCCTGGGCAGAGCTGGAGTCGGGTGCATTTTCGTATTACAATAATGAGTCGGTGAACGGTGAGACGGGGGGAGTGCTTTACAATCATTTTGCAGTCAGGGATGAGAGGAAGCTGGTGCCTATGGGTTGGCGAGTGGCGACGGATGAGGATTGGAAGGAGTTGGAGCGTTTTCTGGGCATGAGAGAGGATGCAATTGACTACGAGGGTTACCGCGGGGTCAGTGAGGGCAGGCAGCTGAAGACAGAGAGTGGATGGAATTATCGCAGGAACGGGACGGACGATTACGGGTTCGGCGCGTACCCATGGGGAATGCGACAGGGGAATGACGGGGAGTTTCGGGATCTTGGTAATGCTGTTCGGTACTGGTGCTGGGATGAGGAGAATGAGTGGCAGGCATGGTTCAGGCTCTTGGGGAACAACACGGAGCAGATCTATCGCGGGTATTATGACAGGAGATATGGTTTCAATGTTCGGATGGTTTGGAATGATTGAGCTGCGATTTGCGGTCCGACCTGGGTCGGACACATTTATACAGGTTCTATGCAAGGCATTTGTGGCAGCGTCCATAAATTTGTGAGTTATTGTTAAACTGAAAATTAAGGAAAAATGAATGAGTAAAGATAGATGGACAGCGGAACAGGTTCCCGGGATGGAAGGGAAGACGGTAATCATTACGGGCTGCAGCAGCGGGATCGGATTTGAGGCTGCGAAGGTTTTGGCAGGGCGAGGGGCCCGGGTAGTGATGGCCAACCGGAATATGGAGAAGAGTGAGGCGGCTGCTGATGCAATCAGAAAAGAGCATCCGTCGGCACAGCTGGAGACCGGGAGACTGGATCTGGCGGATCTGAGTTCAGTCAGGATGTTTGCCCAGACATTCATGGACAGTGGGAAGAGTCTTGAAATACTGGTGAATAATGCCGGTGTGATGGTGCCGCCCTATGGGAAAACAAAGGATGGATTTGAACTGCAGATGGGAACAAATCATCTGGGGCATTTTGCGTTGACAGCTCTGCTGTGGCCCGTATTAAAGGGAACTGAGGGATCGCGGGTGATCAATGTTTCCTCAAATGCCCATCAGCGGGGCAATCCTGATCTTGAGGATCTTCATTGGGAGAAGCGGAAATACAGCCGTTTCAGTGCCTATGGTGACAGTAAGATCGCAAACCTTCTGTTCACTTATGAACTGCTGCGCAGGACAGGTGGAGAGGGACCGCTGGTTCTGGCGTCTCATCCGGGCTTTACCGCCACGGAACTGATGCGTCACAGCGGGCCGAAGAGTGTGGCGGATATGATTGCCGGGCTCTTTGGAATGCCTCAGTGGCAGGGTGCACTACCGACCTTGCGGGCCTGTGTGGATCCGGAGGCGGAACAGGGGGATTATTACGGACCCCATGCCATGATGGGTTGGCGGGGTTACCCGGTGAAGGTTGCATCGAATCCGCTGAGCCATGATGAAAAA
>JGI10211J34971_10004944_pt1 | contig 10501 bp, 8 predicted proteins | sample Etolagsediment_FD_34971 | JGI IMG/M metagenome (IMG submission 34971)
ACAGCAGAATGTGATTGTGACTCGGCTGAGATAGTTTATAATCAAAACGGCGATCCCGCCACGTTAGGTACCGATTGCGCGGGTAATCCAATCGATATAAATTTATCAGGTAAACATTGCAATGTAATGACAATTAAATCAGACGCCGTTATCAAAACTTTTACTAAAATTAGTGCGATTGGTATAGATTTTAATAAAAATCCCTCTTGCGATATAGAAAAACAATTAAACAGAAATGGTATAACATGCAGTCCTGGTACAACATTAAAAAGGATAAAAGTAAGCGACCATAGCACGTTAGGCACGGGATATGATACTTATCATTGGAAGTGTCGATAAATTACATAAAATCTTTATCGTCGCTAATCTTTCGTTTAGATGTGTCAATATTTTTTTGGCTAATTTTATTTCGACGGAAAAAAGACGATAATTCATTATATAAAGAACGAGACAATCGAGTGAGAGATTGCCCAATAGTACTTCTAGGGTGAACCATACATGCGGTAGCACCGAAATAGTTATATCTTTCATCTTGTATATACAAGTCTTGTAAATTAAACGGTCCGTATCTACCTCTTAGATATGTATAAACTGGTGATGATAAATAATTAAACGATATATAATCACCGATAAATTCGTTTATCGTACGTGTATTATCACCGCGCTCTCCTCCTTGTTCTAATAGAGTTAATTGGGTGGTGTGATTTGGTAAGTTCAATCTCCAATTTATATTAGCTTGATAATTCTTGGATTGAATTATATTTACATTAATCCTGTCTATCGCATTTAAAATTCCTTGGTATGGTTCTAAACTAATATCGGGTGTTAATATATATGTTACGTATAAATTACACGGGATAGCGATTTTTTGAATATGTTCGGAATTATCTATATTTAAAAGCGATGTATTAGCAAGCACAGAAGTGTATTCGCTTTTACCTATGTGATCAGCTATTTTTACAAATTTTTCGGTGTTATTTCGAATCGATAATTCTAACTGATTCCGGAAATAATATCTGTTCCCTTGCAGCTGTTGGTTAAATAAAACCTCCTGAGCTGCCTCGGCCGCGTTAAATTTATCCTGAATATGTTGGGGTAAATCTGACATGTTTGATATTCGATTGTTTACACAACATCCATTTTGTGATTGCAAATTCCATCCTCCTAAACTACCGTATAAAGGAAGTACAGAAAAAAGACCAGCACCAGTCTCGTGTAATATACCGTCAAACGGAATCCACACATCGTAAGCCGTCCAGTCTCGCAGATTTTGTTCAGTGTCTCGTAAAGCATCCCAAGATGTCCTATAGAAGGCTTGTTTTATTATACAATCTCCAACTTTGAATTTAACTTTAATTATTTCGCGTATACTTACCAATCTTTCAATACCATTATTGGTAGAAAATTCATAATCTGTATATGGCACGATTGTACCGTTCGCATCAGTCCTCTTACCTTTTATTTCTAATATTTCGAAGGACATAACTTTATTATAAAAACGAAATATTAAAAAAATTAAGTATTGGAATTATAAGATGTCCAGTCCCAATAAACGAAAAATGACGAATATAAATTCACCTCCGCCTCCGCCTTCGAAAAAACGTAGATTAAAAAAATTATATGATAGTTATATGTGGTGTCATGATGGGGATATACCGAATGGTGTTTTATACTTCACTCATTATATGTGCAATGCTTTTAATAAATCGTCGCATTATTCTATTGACGGTCACGTGGTTACAGTCGATGATATAGGCGGGATAACGCCGTGTAAATTGTATTTCAATTCAGATTTTACCGGGTTTTATTGCCCGGAATCAGGGCAACGGGGGTATGCTAATGGTATGTTGTTCGATTCACCAGACGATGCGAATGCACCTAAAAAAATAAAATAAGCATGTAAATAAAATGGTAATTTTTGTATTATTCTGTATGTTGTTAATATTTATGATTGGTTTAATTTCAGGTATCACGCGTTTAAATGATACCAATTTCGAAAATACACGCTATGATTATGATACGATAAATGACACTGTAAATATTTTTAATAGCATGTACAAACGAGATTTACCTAAACTCGTGAGTAATATAATTTTATTTTAATATATCAGATCGAGAAACGATCACGCGGTATTGCGTTATATAATACCATATATTAAAAAAAATGTTTTGGATTTTTATCGCGATAAAATCGATAGTGTAAAATGTTAATCCTGTGTAAATAAATGATGTCATTACACGCCATATTAAAGCAAAATACTATAGATAGTTCAGATACTAACTGGCACACTCATGTAAGCATGGTGCAACCACGAGGTAAATTTCAATTCAATCGTAAAAGTAATGAGGAATTTTGGGACTTATACTGTTCATATATTCAATCAAACCCGGATGGTATAATTGGTATTGCTGAGAAACCGCAGTTATATACACCAGTTCGAGTTGATATAGACCTTAAATTAGAAGATACAAAAGTAGTTGGGGTACAGGAACAATTATATTCAACGAAACACATCGCTGCTATTATTTCTATATACCAACGGGTTTTATCTGAAATTATTACACCTAATCAGTTGACAAATAATATGTTATCTTGTATTTTATTAGAGAAACCTATTTATTATATCACAGCCGGTGATAAACGATACGCAAAAAATGGGTTTCATTTACATTTCCCGTGGTTGTTCTTGTCTAAGGTAGATCAAAGTATTCATTTAATACCTAGAGTTAAACATCAAGTTAAACAGTTAGAAATATTCAAAGATTTAGGGTTGCAAGATTCATCTGATGCTATCGATGATTCTTGCACTACTGTCCCGTGGTTATTATACGGGTCGAGAAAATCCGAAGATTCAGGTGTTTATAAGTTTAGTAAAATATTTGATCACAATTGCGAGGAGGGTGATATAGTTCACATGTTAAAAGGGTATAGGATATTCAACGAACAGGAACAAGCGATTAAATACACTAAAGAAAAAGATATAATTTATTATCTACCTCGTATATTAAGTATCATACCTTATAGCAGATCAATTACGAATTTACGGGCTGGAATTGAAGTTTTTGGTGGTAAAAAGCAAACATGTAACAAAATTAGAGTTGTCAATGCTAATTCATCAGCAGATGTAGCTGAAATGTTGAAAATTTCAAGTCAATTATTACCAATGCTCAAACAACGACGCTGTGAAGATTACAATCAATGGATGTGTATAGGATGGGTTCTTTTTAATATAGGAAACGGATGCGAAGAAGCTTTGGAGCAATGGTTAGAATTCTCATCTAGATCGGAAAAGTACGATGAAAGCAAGTGTATATATGAATGGAGTCGTATGGTAAAACGAGATAAAACAATTGGGACGCTGAGACATTTTGCGAAACAGGACTCGCCAGAACAATACACCGAGTTTATAAAAAATTCAGCGAAACCGATTCTGAAAAAGTCATTGGACGGTTCTCATAATGATATAGCAAAGGTTTTACATACTTACTTTCAAGATGAATTTGTGTGCGCATCTATAAATGCTAAAACATGGTTTCAATACAGACCATCTGAACATAGATGGGAGGAAATCGAAGAAGGTATATTTTTACGCGAACATATTTCCGAAAGACTTGTTAAAGATTACATTGATTATGCTATGAAACTTATAAATGAATTTGGATCTACGGTAGATAAAGCCGAAGAAAAAATGATAAACGAAAGACGTAAACAGGTCGATAGAATTATAAGTAATTTAAAATCAGCTCCGTTCAAGAATAATGTAATGAGAGAATGTATGGAAGTATTCTACGATCGAAATTTTAAAAAGAAGTTGGATCAAAATCCGATGTTAATAGGATTCAAAAACGGGGTGTACGATTTAGCAGCAAATCATTTCAGAGAAGGTACTCACGATGATTATATAAATAAAACAATTCCAATTGAATATAAGGAATTTACAGAAGTTGACAACGAAGTTCAAGATGTAAAAGAATTTCTATGTAAGGTATTTCCAGATAAATCGATTCGAACATATTTTATGGATACGTATTCAGATATATTCGTGGGGGGTAATACCCAGAAAAAGGTTTATATGTGGACAGGTGAAGGTGATAACGCTAAATCTATAACCCAGAATTTTTTCGAGTTAATGCTAGGAGAATTGGCAATCAAGTTCAACACTCAATATTTCACAGGTAAAAAGACAGCCACTGGAAGCGCGAACCCTGAATTATCCAGAGCTGCACCGCCTGTAAGGCATGTTACAATGGAAGAACCAGATGCAGATGAACAGTTAAACATAGGCGAGCTTAAAAAGTTGTCCGGAGGGGACAGTTACTGGGCTCGTGATTTGTTCGAAAAAGGTAAATCTACGAGTGAGGTGTTTCCAATGTTTACGCTTACATTTATATGCAATAAACTACCCAAGTTAAAATATTCGGACAAAGCTACGTGGAACAGGATACGTGTAATCCCCTTTGAATCAACGTTCGTCGGACCGAATGATGATTGTCCGGAAACATTCGAAGAACAAATGAAAGAGAAACGATTTCCTATGGACCGTAATTTCAAGAATAAGATCCCTAGCATGGTACAGGCGTTTGCGTGGTATTTATTGCAATGGAGATCGAAAATTACTACTCGAATTGAACCTCAAAAAGTCAGAGAGGCTACCGAAATATACAGGAAACAGAACGATATTTACAGACAATTTATCCAAGAGTGTATTATCGAAGACGATACAACGAATTTATCTATGGTTGAATTATATGCTCAGTTCAGAGAATGGTTTAAAGAATCATTTCCTCATGTGTCCACTCCTATTAAGAACGACGTAAAAGAATATTTCGAAAATACATGGGGTACTCCTGAACCAGGTATTAAATGGTCGGGATATAGGATCAAAACGTTACAAGACGATGTTGAAGCAGGAGATGTTATTATTTTAGACAACAACGACCTAGTAAAGTACTAAATATAGAAAAATCCGATCGATACGATAAAAAAGATAATCATATGTATAAATAAACCGACGTTTGTGTGATTTCCATCGGCGTCGCATGTGCTTAAACTTGTATTTGAAAGTAACCTATTTGTAAATTTATAACTCATACGCGTGCTTAATAAACCGAATAAAAAAGTGAGCATTATAATAAGTATAAAAAATGTCCCTCTGTTGATGTTATTAATCATAACTATTTAATTATTAATGTAATAACTTATTTAAATTACATTAATATTATATAATAAAGAGACATATGAAGAGTCTTACGAGCGTTGACCAACCTATTCAATTTAAGAATGCTGTTATTAGCACAAGACACATGATTTTATATCTAGTTGTACAATCGATGGTAAAAGATCAAATGGTTTCAAAAACCAAATACGGTAATATTAATATTCACGACGTGGGTAATATTTTCAACGAAATATCAACGAATAAACACAAGGTAATTATTCATAAAGCAATTGACATCCTCGTTGCGAAACACAAACATATTATAAAAGATCTTCGTAACACAAACGGATATTTATTGAAACACGATAATTTGGATAGTGAATATATAGATACCTTACACAGAGTACGGGGTAGTACACTTAACGAATTACAAACAATAAAACTAAAAAAGAAGAGTGTTTTATTGATAAAGTTGTTGATTTCTAGCTTACAAAAACAAGGAATGAAACTTGCTTATTCAGAATTATCCAAAGATGAAATTTACGAACTGGAAAACAAATTACTATATTTAGACAACATTGGGGTATTGCCAGCTGATATATCTTTAGAAGCCGATAATGGAATACGAAGAGAGGTTCCTGTAAATGTCGTGGACCATATTGAAAAAACCCCTATAATTATAGATGATATAAAATATACGAGTGTATCTAGTTATGTTAAAGATAAACTTAATGGGTTTTCCAATTACGTATCTCGATTAGTATGCGAATCATTAATTGAAACATTACCCAGTCGTATTCAAACACCTGGGTTTATAGATGCCGTTATTAATACACAGGGGGAAACTGTTGATGAAAGCGATATGATAAATTACGCCAATTCACTATTTATAAATAAATTAAAATTATACGTCAACAATAGAGTTCAATACGAAAAAATATCAAGCAACGATAATATAGTAAAATCGTTAAATACATTGTTAACCCCCGCGGTGAATCATATTTCTAAAAAAAATACATCTATCAAACGCGATGATATAACACATATGCTCGTATATCATATTTTCAATCAAATATCTAACTCAATATATGTACACTCTAAATCGGAAGACCCAATAGATATAATATCGATAAAAATGAACATTGTAAAATATCTATACGCACCTAACTATAACAGTGATTTGATACAAAATAAAAATAATTGTGACCCATCATGTATAAAAACCGTTATTATCGGTTTAGGAAATATGCTAAGGAAAATTTCGAATACAGGGTCCCCGGTAAATACAATTTCAGAATTATCAAAAGACGAAGTGCTTTGCATCGTATCAATGATGACGACCCATACATCGGAAGACATACAACGGAATACAAGCCCCAAGGAGTTACTTGCTTATATACAAAATAATACGGATCCCAGTAGATTACATTTATTACGTTCGGTGGAAACAAATAATTAATTAACAAAAAAATTGTTAGTGTTAAATAAATGCACTGTATTTTACTTGATATAACTAAACTTGATAAAAAATCGCCATTGGGTAAGTTTACTATGAATAATTCTATAAGCATAAAAAAAGGATATAAACTAGCAGTTGTTATAGAATTTAAAAGTAAAAAATCATACGATGATATACATAATATTCCGGTGCCGGATAGATATAATTATTTAAATTCTCCTGAATTTATAAACTCTGCGACGATAATAACATGGTTGATTGCGAAACGTGGGTTAAAAAAAATTTTCATTTTAGATTTCGATGATAACAAATTAAAAGAGATAATATATACCCTGATTCAAAATCTACCAAATCGTTCTATAATTGTAATATCATCGCCCTCGACTGATGAAAAACTCATTCGAAAAATAACAATGGTTGGCTTTTCTAATCCTAGAGTAATAGATGGCAATACTATACGATTTGAACGTAAAAATGATATGATACTAAAATTTAACACTAATCATATATATGATAAAGTCTTAGAACTAAAGTATCATGAAAAAAATACAAATTTAGTAAAACAAATGAAAATAGTTATATCCCCCGAAACACTAGACTACCTACAATACATAACGTTTAGAGGTAGAACTATGAATAAAAATAATAAAACGAGTCAAAAAGAAGTAGGAGGTGCGTTGCAAATACAATATATAGGTTCTGGTTCAAAGTACGTTTTGATCCATGACCCTAATAAAATTATACATGGAGACGAAGAACGGATAAACATCCCATCATCGTATTTTAGTTTTCATACCCATCCACACGAAGCGTATATTTCTCATAATGTTACCAAGGGTTGGCCTTCTCCGAGTGATTATATCGCATTTATACGAAACGAAGATGCGATTGCTCATTTCGTGATTGCAAAAGAAGGAATATATACAATAAGTAGATCAAAAGAATTATTAGAATCTAATACAACAGTAAAACAAATAGTTAAATATATACAATCTAATTATAGGTTAGATAAAGAAAAACATTCGATAATTAATTATGTCAAAACTATTAATAATTTAAAATTAGACGGTAATCGAGTTATTAAATTAGAGTTTATGAGATGGGGTAAAAATATGTTTAAAAATAAAAGTTTAAATGTTTTTTATAAGATTAATATAAACATATGACATCGCTTGACTGGAGTGATGATATAGAGGATGTATTAGAATCAATAAGATCTAACGCTGCTATAATGAGTAAACACCACAAGAAAAATTATTTGTATTACAAGGGTCAGCTTAAATATTACAGAATACCAGTAATTATTATCTCCGGTTTTAACAGTGTGATAGCAGTAGGTTTGCAACCTTACATGGATCAAGGATTAATCAGCGCGTCTAATTGTTTGTTAGCGCTTATTTGCGGTATTATAGGTAGTATAGAATTATTTTTAGGGTTACAAACATCCATGGAATCTGAATTAATAGCGTCTAGAAATTTCTATTTGCTTGCTATCGATATATATAAAACAATTACATTGGATAGAGGACGTAGAATGTCATCTGGTAAAGATTATTTAGAAGAAAAATACAGCGAATATACCAAATTGTTTGGTAATGCTCAATTATTGAGATGTAAAATGACTGATAGTTTAGCAACTACTCCATTGTCAAATAAGCGCGATGATGATAGCGAAATATCTTCTTTAGATTTAGAAATAGGTATAAACGAAGATTCTGTTTTTTCTAACATGAAGAATGCAATGGGTGTTAAAAATAAATTTGGAAATACAACTATCTCATTTAATCAAAAAATGAAAGAGGTGGAAGATGCTGCTAAACAAACAATTGAAAGCGTAGAAAACAACGCTAAACAAAAAATGAAAGAGATGGAAGATGCTGCTAAACAAAAAATTGAAAGCGCAGAAAACAACGCTAAACAAAAAATGAAAGAGATGGAAGATGCTGCTAAACAAAAAATTGAAAGCGCAGAAAACAACGCTATACAAAAAATGAAAGAGATGGAAGATGCTGCTAAACAAAAAATTGAAAGCGCAGAAAACAAACTAGATGTTATATTAGAAGAAAGTATAGAAGAATAGATATGATTATTTATTTCACTAATATTTGTATTAAATATCGTGTAATTGATAAAATTGAAATTTGGAGTAAAATTTCAATTTAAAATAGTACAATTCCCATGTCGTCTTTTATTAACCTTAAACCATCTAATATAAAAAGCTTAATTAGCTTACCGGACGAACTACAACAAGAAATCGCGGAATGGACTGGGATTTTCATTCCTTTTAGTGTAAACGCGTACCATTGTGGTTTTAGAAGATTTTTGTTTGGGAACAGGGAAGAAGATGAAGTATGCTTGAAACAACCTATATATATAAATAATTACTATATTTACGATGAAAATGGAAATTTGTCTAAACCCCTTCGCAACAGGTTCCCTAATTTAAATATTAGATTTGAAAAGCAACCGGGACATAGAGATATCGAAATATTATGCGGACGTACATGGCAGAATATGTCGTCTTTAAAAACACTGGATATTAATGGTGCAAACGGAGGTAAACTTAACCATAACATTCCTACTCATTTATTAGACAGAGATATCAGATCTTATGTAGACGAAGATGACTTAATACCTTTCGCATTACCGAACGAAATAGGACAATTAACACAGTTAGAAGAATTCGGTATATCTGAATCATCAATCGTTTCCATTCCAAAATCTATTGGGAAATTAACCAACTTAAGAGAATTCTGGGTCTGTGACAATGATTTCTTATTTGATGTACCTAACGAAATATGCTATCTAACAAAATTAACAACACTAACACTTGAAAATCTACGTGATAACGCGCCTAGAGATATTGCTAATCTAAAAAACCTCCGTAATTTATACTTAAGCGGTCCTATAACAACAATCCCTGATTTATCACCTCTGGGACACAGATTGGTAGTTCTCCAGTTGAAAGATACAAACATAGAATATATACCCCCATGGATAGGTAACCTGTCGAATCTCAGACACTTAGATTTGTCACTTAATAATTTCCAGTGTTTAATACCGGAGTTATTTACGTTAAGCAAACTGAAGTATTTGTCTTTGAAAGATACATGTCTCGAATATATACCTTCTAGTATTTCCAAGTTGATAAGTTTAAATACGCTTGACATAAGTTATAACGAAATATCATATATTCCGTCTAATACGTTTGGGTTGTTAAATCTATCGAATATTTTATTATTCGGCAACCCTCTTGCAAATATACCCGATGAATTGATGGATCGGATAGTAAATAATGAAATTGTAATAAGCATAGTGGATCCTGATGATCCCGATATCAGTTGCGATTTACCTTCGGATATACAAACAACGATACAAGGGTATAATAATATTAATTCGTATGTATAATTTATTACGTCGCCAATAGTTTCTTTCCTATAGCACCCGTTCTAGAAACACATCTGCCAGTCGCTGGATTTAAAATTTTATCCGGTGGGCATTCACGCGTTGTTCGACGAGTGGTAGAAGACGCAACCGCGTTTATATCATCACCATCTCTCGCGAGTTTCTTTCCTATAACACCCGTTCTAGAAACACATCTGCCAGTCGCTGGATTTAAAATTTTATCCGGTGGGCATTCACGCGTTGGTTGCTCATTTTCCGGGGGGGCTTCTTTTTCTTCGATTGTCATATCATTCATTTTATACCCAATCGAGTCGAGTAATGCATCTATGTCATCATCATCGGACTGTTCCTCAGGTTGTTCCTCAGGTTGTTCCTCAGGTTGTTCCTCAGGTTGTTCCTCAGGTTGTTCCTCGATAGCCATATTAGTCATTTTAGTCGCGAGTATATCATCAATATCGTCATCGTCATCGTCATCGTC
>JGI10211J34971_10004945_pt1 | contig 10500 bp, 9 predicted proteins | sample Etolagsediment_FD_34971 | JGI IMG/M metagenome (IMG submission 34971)
TGGAAATCGCTCGAAATGGATATGAAACCCTTTATGAACAGGGGGATGCGGTTCTCTCAGTCCTTTCCCGCTGCGGTAAAAGCGTCGCAAAGGGCGCCGAACTGGACAAACGGCTTCTGCCCTTAGCGGATAGGCTGGCGGAAATTGAAGTCAATATCGAAGATGTATCTTTTGCGCTCAGGGATTTTCAGGAAACCGTTCAGATTGATCCCAAACGACTGGCGGCCGTATCAGAAAGACTTGAGGCATTAAATAGCCTCAAACGAAAATATGGCGGCACCATTGAAGAAGTTCTGCGTTTTAAACAAAAACTGACGGTCCGATTTGATGATCTCTTGGAAAAAAAAGAAGCCCTGGCGAAACTCATCAAAAAACGCGAAACGCTGGAAATGGATCTGATCGAACAGGCCGAAGACCTTTCCAGAAAAAGACGCGCGGGTGCAAAAAGGCTTAGAGCGGCCATTGAAAAGGAACTCCGGCAACTTCACATGAAAGATACCCGATTTGAGGTGATGTTTGAGGAGGATCCATCCACAAACAGTGATTTGGGAAAGGACCGCATTAAAGCACTGGGCCCGCAGGGATTTGATCGCCTGGCTTTCCTGCTTTCCACCAACCCCGGTGAAGCCTTAAAACCCATGTCAACCGTGGTTTCAGGGGGTGAACTTTCCAGGATCATGCTGGCCATCAAAACCATCCTCGCCAAAAACGCATCCGTGGAAACCATTGTTTTTGACGAGGTTGATTCCGGCATCAGCGGCGCCACAGCAGAAGTCGTAGGGGAAAAACTTTTTGCTCTGGCTGCATTTCATCAAATTTTGTGTATCACCCACCTGCCTCAGATTGCCTGCCAGGGAGAAAACCATTTTCTCGTCAAAAAGGAGCTCCTAAACGGCCGAACCCACGCGACCATAACAGAACTCACGCCCGATGGAAGGGTTGAGGAAATCACAAGACTTCTCGGAGGCCGGAAAACCACATCACATGCCACGGCGCATGCCAGAGCCATGCTTGGGGAAATGTCATAATCTGTCTGATGCGTAATTAGATTTTGAACTGTAGCTTCAATCTGAGCTTTTTTTGTTGATGAGCATGTTCAGGGACTGGTTCCAGCGATCTATCCTCAATACGGTATGTTGCAGGACCTCTATCAACACCTCTTTTTTGAGAGGTTTCAACAAAAAATCACTGGCCCCGCCGTCCAGCGCGCGTCCACAAGGTCGTCCAAATCATCCGAAACCGTAATGACGATCACCTGTACACGATTGTTGTATTTGGCCTTTATCTCATAGAGGAGCTCAATACCGCCCATACCAGGCATCCTGAGATCCGTAATCACGATGACAAAATTCTCTTTTTCAAGACGGCTCAGGGCCTCTTCAGCTGAAAAGACCGAGGTCACATTCCAGTCTTTCAGATATTTGCCCATCACCTTATGGATAATCGGATCATCATCGACAAACAGAATGGGCGTATCTGGATTGTGAACGGAGCTCTTATCCCCTTTGCCAAGCACTTCCTGACTTTTCTGCCACAATTTGCCCATTTTATATCTCCCGCTCCATCGGCAACGGGCACGGTTCTAACAGATAAATACGTTAATTTCAGCGCTATACAGAGTTCTTTGTTTCACGGAAACTCGGCGATTGTCAAGGCTTTTTTGCACCTCTCGGGTTTGTGTGAAATGGAAAACCAAGCCCTTTCACCAAAGCTTTTCTTCGTTTTTTTCTTTGACTTGATGACGGGTTCCTCAATATATTAGACGCATGTACTTTAAAAATGATCGCAGTTCTTATTTGTCTAAATTTCCAATCGGGACTTAACAATGGCGACTGATTTCTACAAAATCCTTGGCGTATCCAAGGATTCTTCTGAAGAACAAATCAAAAAGGCCTATCGCAAGCTCGCTCGAAAGTGGCACCCTGACATCAACCCGGGCAATAATGATGCGGAGAAGAAATTCAAAGAAATATCAGAGGCCTACGACTGCCTTGGCAATAAGGAAAAAAGAAAGCTTTATGATGAATTTGGAGAGGAAGGCCTTCAATCCGGCTTTGACGCTGAAAAGGCGAGGCAGTATTCTGGGTGGCGAGGATCACAGCAAGGCGGACAGTCCAGCAGCGGGGAAGGATTTGGCCGCTACCAAAGTTATGAAGATATTTTTGGCGATATTTTCGGCTCCAAAACGGGGTCATCCGGTTTCCAGTCCCAACCCCCTGCCCGGGGAAGAGATCTTCAGCATGATATGACCATCGATCTTATCTCCGCCCTGAGAGGTTTTGAAACGGAGCTCTCCATGCAAAAAGCCAAAACCTGCGAGGTTTGTGGCGGATCCGGAAACGACCCGAAATCCGCTTTAAGTACCTGTTCATATTGCGGCGGATCCGGACGACTGAACGTTGCGGAAGGGCCCATGCATTTTACCAAACCCTGCCCCCACTGCCAGGGCCATGGCCAGACCGGAAAACCCTGCACGGCATGCGGCGGCAGCGGGCAGGTCCTGGGAACTGAAAAAATAAGGGTTGCAATCCCGAAAGGCGTAAAAGAAGGCTCAAAAGTCCGTATTGCGGGAAAAGGAGAAGCAGCACCCAATGCCGGCAAACCCGGTGACCTTTATCTAATCATTCACCTGAAACCCCATCCTTTTATTCAAAGGACCGGTGATGACCTTTATATGGACATGCCCGTCACCGTGCGTGAAGCCATGGCAGGGGGCACCATCGACATCCCGACAATAGACGGACCGGTTAAACTGAAAGTACCGGCCGGCAGCCAGACCGGAAAAGTGCTTCGGTTGAAAGGGAAAGGGGCTACAAATCTAAAAACAAAAACAAGGGGCAATCTCATGGTCAGGCTGGTGGTTAAAGTGCCACAGACCGAAGATCCTGAGATTCTTGCGGCGGTTCAAAAAATGGACGGCATGTATAAGGAAGACGTGAGGAACGCCATCAGAATATAACGGTAGCAATCAGGAAAGATGTTTTAGGTTTTTCTCCATTTCCTGCGCCAGGTCTTCCAAAATGGCGTCAAACTGTTTTCGCATGGCAATCATACTTTTCCGCATTTGCAGGATGACCTCAACACCGGCCAGGTTGACTTCCATTTCATCCATTAGTATTTTTGCCAGCCGTATCTTCTCCATTTCAGCGGTGGAAAAGGACTTATCCAACAAACCATCACGACAGCTGGGACATACGATGTCTTCTTTTTCCAGATCATTTAGAAAAGCCTCGTTAACCTGAAAAAATTCAACCACCTCCGTGACGCTCCAGTATTTTTTTATCATACCAACGCACCTTGAAAAATAAAGTAGCAACCAACCAAAAGCACCGAAGTTTCCAATGCTTAGATCCGTATTCTCTGCCTTTACTCATTATCATAGGAAAAGCCCATTGACAAGTTGATTTCAGCAATTTTCATGGTAAGTTTTCTACAAATAAGCATTGTTGCGACTGTTTCAAAATTGTCATGGACTTCTTTTTGGAATCATGATATTTTTCAAAATTCTGCAAAAATGGGCCACTGCCAAGGCGTAAAAAGAAAGAGTGGTTGAAACCGGAGGAAGTACTGAATGTTATTGAGTCTCATGAGAAAACATGCCAAAAGCTGGCTGATCAAAGCTTTGATTGCAATCATTGCTGTCGTTTTCGTTTTCTATTTCGGATATTCCTTTACATCTGATCAGGCCATGAAAATTGCTTATGTCAACGGTGAGTTGATCAATGGCCCTGAATATGAAAAAGCTTATCAAGACATGCTTATGGCTCTTCAGGCAAGATATAAAAGCATGTGGAACGATAACTTGATCAAAGTTTTTAATCTCAAAAAAAGAGCTCTTGAATCGCTGATCACACAACGGCTTATGAGCCAGGCCGCAAGAGAACTGGGCCTCGATGTGACGGAAGAGGAAGTTCAAAAAGCGATCATGAACTACCCCGCATTCCAAATAAACGGGCATTTCGACATGAGACGGTATCAAAACCTGCTCAGCAGCAACCACATGAACCCGGAAGATTTTGAAACCGGCATCACATCAGAATTGCTGGATAAAAAACTCAAGCAGTTTCTTTTCGCTTTCTTAAACATCACAGACCAGGAAGTTCTGGAATACTACACATTTGCCAACGAAAAAGTAAAAATTGGCTTCGTTGAATTCAACCCTGAAAAATTTGAAAAATCTGTAAAGATTGACACGGTAAAATTGGACCAATATTTTGAGAAAAACAAAGAACAATACCGGGTACCCGATAAAGTCAGCGTGACCTACCTTGAAATTGATCCAAAGAATTTTGAGGGAGAAGTCAAAGTCACCGAAAAAGAAATTGAATCCTATTACGAATACAATGCCGAGATGTACCATCAGCCCAAACAGGTGAAAGCAAGACATATCCTATTCAAGGCCGGGCAGGACGACACGGAAGAAGATAAAACCAAAGCCAAGGAACGTGCCGAAAAAGTACTGGAAAAGGCACGAAAAGGGGAAGATTTCACCGCCCTTGCAACACAATACTCCGAAGGCCCTTCAAAATCTCAGGGGGGGGATCTGGGTTATTTCAAAGCCGGGCAGATGGAACCCCCCTTTGAAAAAGCCGCCTTTGCGCTTAAAAAAGGAGAAATCAGTGGTTTGGTCCAAACCCGTTTCGGATATCACATTATTCTGGTGGAGGACATTAAAGAAGCCGGTCTGACGCCGCTGGAAAAAGTCAGGGAAGATATTGCGACCGCCCTGACCGGCAACCTTACAGCTGAAATGGCTCACGAAAAAGGGTTAACCCTTCTGGACCAGATGCCTTACGACGTTGATTTGGCAGTGTACGGAGATCAAAACGGCATTGCCTCAAAGAAATCAAGTCATTTTTCAAAAAATGCACCCATACCTGAGATTAATGGGAGCGAAAAAATAGCCCCGGCCTTGTTTGCGCTGGAAGAAAACGAAGCCAGCGGACTCATTGAACTGGGTGGGAAATTTTACATTTTCCAGGCAGCTGAAAGCAAGGCCAGCACTCTTCCCGAACTCAAAGATGTCAAAGAGGCGGTGGAGAAAAATTTTGTAGCGCAGGAAGCCCGAACAGCCGCACAAACAGCCGCTGAAAAATTCATGAAGGCATTGAAAGAGGGTAAATCCTGGGAAATGGTAGCAAAGGAAAACAACCTCAAAATTCAGCAGACCGAATTTTTCACCCGACGGGATCCCATACCCGATATCGGCAATGCACCGGCCTTGAACGAAATGGCCTTTAAATTGAGTAAAGACAACCCCTATACCCAAAAACCTTTCGTGAACGAAAAGGGGGTTTTTGTCATTCGCTGGGAAAGCAATGAGGGGATTGACGAAAAGAAATTCCAGGAAGAAAAGGCGACTTATCGGGATTCACTGACCCAGACGAAACACCAGCGCATTTTTGAAAGCTGGATCAAAAACCTGAGAAAGAAAGCGGAGATAGAAATTCTTACCCCCGTGGATGGAAACTCTTAAAAGGTCAGCCTGTCAACCTTTTAAGGTTTCTTCCGGGTCCTTGGATCCGATTTTGAACTTTCTGCCATTGACCGGTAGAACAAAATCCTCTCCATCCGTTTCAACATGCGCTGCCAGCTGATAATAGGCGGCACGGTTGAAGCGTGCGGGAAATGCCCCGTTTTTGACCCTGCAGTATAGGACGTTGTCGCGACCCAGATACAGGGTGCCGGGCATGAGTTCTTCTTCGGTATCATCGCTGAGGCTGATTTTGAATTCTGCCCGATTGCCTTTTTTTTCCGTTTTGGGGGAGACACCTCTGACCACAAAGGCGGTGTCCTCGACGTCCACGGTGCAACGCTTGCCCCCCCAGAAAATGATGTACCGGCCCGCGTCGTCCAACTCCATTTGCCGGAAAAAGGACAGGACAAAATCACGTCGGACCATTTCCACGCCTTTATGAAACCACTTTCCGTCCTTGTCAATGTGAATCAGACATGGGGCAATCCCCTCTTCATTCGGCGGCATCCGGTATCCTTTCTCAACAGCAATTTGCGGTTTGCAGTTTATGGGTCATAACCCACGCTTATGAGCCTATACATCGCCTGCCTTCTAAGCGTCAAGAAAATATCTGATTGCACTAAATGGCTGAACCATGTAGAATCCACTCCCGTGTATGTACTTGCGATATGAAGATTAATTTTTTGAGAGGACTTAAATATGGCGGATGCGGAAGGGATTCTGGAACCCAGAGAAGTTAAAGACATGCCCACGGAAAAGATGAAGAGCGTTGGCGGTTGGATTAAAGGGGCCGACAATCTGGACTGGGGAATGAAAAACCGGCTTTCTCGACTGATTGGCGCAGACGGTCATTGCCAGTTTCTGCCCATCGACCATGGTTATTTCCAAGGGCCCACCCGATGCCTGGAAAGACCGGCGGAAACCATCGCTGATCTCGCCCCCTATGCGGACGGCCTTTTTGTCACGCGCGGGGTCCTGAGGGCGGCCATCGATTTTCGCATCAACACCCCCATAATTCTGCGGGTTTCCGGTGGCACCAGCGTGGTCGGAGAAGATCTCGCCAACGAGGTCATCACCACCTCAATCGAAGACATGATTCGGCTGAATGTTTCTGCTGTGGGTGTTTCGATTTTTGTGGGGAGCGAATACGAGCAGGAAACCCTGGAAAACCTGGCGCTTCTGGTCAACGAGTGCGAAAGTTACGGAATACCCGTCATGGCGGTCACCGCCGTGGGAAAAGAGATGGAAAAAAGGACCGCCCGTTACCTGGCGCTTTCCTGCCGAATTGCCGCTGAACTGGGCGCCAAAATCGTAAAGACCTATTACTGCAGCGACGGTTTTGAGAAAGTCACCATGGGGTGCCCGGTCCCGGTTGTCATTGCCGGCGGTCCCAAATGTGAAACGGCGCTGGAAGTGTTTGAATTTGTTTATGACGGGCTTCAAAAGGGCGCCATCGGGGTCAATCTGGGAAGAAACGTATGGCAGCACCCGCACCCGCTGGCCGTGATGAAAGCCCTCAATGCCGTCATCCACGCCGGCGCCACCCCGGATCAGGCCCTTGACCTTTTTGAAACCACCGTAAGAGAAAAATCCCAGCTACCATAAATATATAGACCATGAAACCAAAAACCATGCGCGTTTTGATGTATTATGCAAACCAGGACGTTCGCATTGAAACCATCCCCATTCCTGAAATCGGACCCGATGAACTGCTTCTGAAAGTATTTGCCAGCGGCATCTGCGGCAGTGACGTGATGGAATGGTACAGGCGGGACAAGGTCCCCCTTGTGCTGGGGCACGAGGTGGCCGGGGAAGTGGTCTTAACCGGTGAACGGGTTGAAAAATTCAAACCCGGGGACCGTGTCGCTGCCACCCACCATGTTCCCTGCAACACATGTCATTACTGCCTTTCCGGACACCATACCGTCTGCGACACCCTCCTTAAAGGAACCCATTTCGATCCGGGAGGGTTTGCGGAATATTTAAGGGTCCCCGCCATCAACGTGGACCGCGGGGTCTTTCCCATCCCTGAGGGCGTCACTTACGGCGAAGCCTCCTTCATGGAACCTTTGGCCTGTGTTTTGCGCGGTCAGAAAGCCGCCCGCCTTCAACCCGGGCAGACCGTTCTGGTCCTGGGGAGCGGCATATCGGGACTGCTTCACATAAGCCTTGCCCGTGCCCTTGGAGCCGGTCTGGTTGTGGCCGTCGACACCATCTCCCACCGGCTGCAAAAGGCAAAAGAGCTGGGGGCCGATCTGGTCTTGAATGGAGAGGACAACCTTATCGAAGCCCTTCGAAAGGCCAATGAGGGTCGCCTGGCCGATCTGGTGATCCTGTGCTTTGACGGCTTTATCCCCCTGGCCATGAAGGCCGTTGAAAAGGGGGGGACCGTGCTGTTTTTCGCCGGTGCCCCAGAAGGCGCCGCCCTTCCCGCAACCATCAATGCGCTTTTCTGGCGCACCGAAATCACCCTTACCAGCAGCTATGCCGGGGCTCCTGCTGATTGCAAAGCAGCACTTTCGCTGATTAAGGAAAGAGCCGTTCCGGTTCTCAAAACGGTGACCCATCGCCTGGCCCTGGAGAACGGTCCTTCAGGATTCAAGCAGGTTTGTGCGCCCACCGAGCACGATTGCATCAAAGTTATCATTGAACCCCATATGAAGCCGTTAGCCTGAAGAAGAATACGAGAAAAGCGACCCCAGCCCACGGTTCCAACATCGGAGGAAGATCCATCGTGAAAACCGAACAGATAACCCTGGATCATGGCAGCGGAGGAGAAGCCTCCCGGGAACTGGTGGAAACCGTATTTCTGCGGCGGCTTCGAAACGATTTCCTGGATCAAATGGATGATAGCGCCATTATCCATCTTTTTGATCACAATTTGGCCATGACCACCGATTCTTACGTGGTGGACCCCATTTTTTTCCCTGGCGGCAATATCGGCAGCCTTTCCATTCACGGTACCGTAAACGACCTGTCCATGCAGGGGGCAAAGCCCCTTTTTCTAACCTTTGGGCTTATTTTAGAAGAGGGCTTTCCGCTAAAAGATCTTGGAAAAATCATCGATTCCGCTGCCATCGCCTCCGAAGAGGCCGGCATCAAAATTGTCGCCGGGGACACCAAAGTGGTCCCTAAGGGAAATGCGGACAAAATTTTTATCAATACCGCCGGCATCGGCATTATCCCCGAAGGCGTTGACGTAAGCAGCGGCAATGCCCGGGCAGGCGATTTGGTGATCATCAACGGCGACATCGGGGATCATGGGTTGGCAATTTTGACCCGCCGTGAAGGGCTTTCTTTCCATACGCCCCTTGAAAGTGACAGCGCATCTCTCAATTCTTTGGTAGATTTGGTTCTTGGCGAAAGCAAAAAAATTCATGTGTTGCGTGACCCCACCAGAGGTGGTGTCGCCACGGCCTTGAACGAGATTGCGGTCCAGTCGGGCGTGGGCATCCAGATTTTTGAGGCAAACCTTCCCATTTCAACACCGGCTCGGGCAGCCTCCGAAATTTTGGGCCTGGATCCCCTTTACCTGGCCAACGAAGGGAAATGCTTAATCATCGCCCCACCGACGGATGCCCCTTTGATTCTATCGTCCATGAAACAGCACCGCCACGGTAAACGGGCCGCCATTATTGGGGAAATCACATCCGAGCCTGTGGGAAGGGTGCTCCTGAAAACAATAATCGGCGGCAACCGCATCCTTGCCATGTTAACCGGAGAGCAACTCCCGAGAATCTGCTAGCCCATGGGTAAACGTCTGATCATCGTTTTGGGCATTGTAACACTTCTGGCCTATGGATGGTCGGCGTGGATCGGTTTTGCCCACGTTCCCGTGAAGAAGGCATTCCTTTCTCCCCATTACCCTTCCGGCTCTGACAACGACCCATTCATTCGCCATGACTTCATCAACCCGGATTCCAAGACCGGTATGGTGCATGTGGGGTCCATTTGTGAAATGTCGGACGGGCAGCTGGGTGCGGTCTGGTATGGCGGGACCCGGGAAGGCGCCAAAGATGTAGCCATCTATTTTTCAACGAAGCCCTCAGGGCCGAAGAAACCCTGGTCAAGCCCCAGAATCATCGTGAACCGGGAATCCGCTACACGGGAACTTAATCGGTACATCAAAAAAGTGGGCAATCCTGTCATCTTTTCAGGCCCGGAAAACCGGCTCTGGCTCATCTATGTATCCATTACCGTGGGCGGTTGGTCCGGCAGTTCCCTAAACGTCAAAGCCTCCCTGGACGGTGGTCGCACCTGGCAGAACAGCCAAAGGCTGACCCTCAGCCCCTTTTTCAATATCAGTGAACTGGTTAAGGGCCGCCCACTGCCCCTTGGCCTGGCGGAAAACAATGAAAACAAGGATCATTTTGCAATCCCCATCTACCACGAATTCTTTGGTTATTTTCCCGAAATCCTGTGGATCGGCTTTTCCCGAACCAATGGTGACGTCTTTTATGAGAAAAGCCGCATGGCCGGCGGTTCATCTTTTTTACAACCTTCAATTGCACCGTTAAACGCCCTCTCGGCCAGAGCCTTTTTTCGATGCCTTTCCCCTGCCAGAAAGATCGCCACGGCCCGGACCGACGATGGGGGTCGAACCTGGTCTACACCCGAATCCCTCCATCTTCCAAATCCCGACTCAGCCGTGGATGCACTGCCATTGACCCGGGACCGGATCCTAATGGCCTTTAACGACAGCCAGAACAACCGTGAGGTTCTTGAACTGGCAGTTTCAAACGATCAGGGAAGCAATTGGATTCGAATCCATACCCTGGAGATACGTCCCCATGAGGAATTTTCCTATCCTTATATGATCAGAGCGCGGAATGGTTTGATCCATCTGGTCTACACCTGGAAAAGAAAACGGATCAGGCACTGGGTCTTTAATGACGCCTGGATTGATCAAAAACTCAAACAGGTAATCCAAAAATAACAATGGCCTTCTCTTTCGTTTTCCCATTTCTTCTGATGATGGCCCTCTGCCAAAAGGGACTGATGATGTCGGGAAGGAGCCCCAAAGG
>JGI10211J34971_10004947_pt1 | contig 10499 bp, 16 predicted proteins | sample Etolagsediment_FD_34971 | JGI IMG/M metagenome (IMG submission 34971)
ATTGATATTATTGCATTGTATTATAAAATAACTAAATATCAAATATAAGAGAAACTTCATCACAAATAGGAAAATGTTTACATTTGATACAATCAGCCCATATCTTTGTTTCAGGAATAGACTCTTTTGGTATCTCTACAAAACCAAATGATTCAAACAGTACTTTTTTATATGTTAATACTAAAAGCTTTTTTAGTTTTAATCCTTTTGCCTCTACTATTGCATTTTCTATAAGTATTTTAGCAATTCCTTGATTTCTGTACTCATCTTTTACAACAAGGCTTCGTATCTCAGCTAATGATGTAGTATGAATATGTAATGCAATAAATCCAATTATCTCATCTTTTATTTTTACAGCTGTATAAGAACGAATTGTTGTTGCCATCTCATTTGAATTTCTATCTAATATATTACCATTCTCAACATCAACGGCAACTAATTTTTGCATATTTTCTATATCTAATACATTTGGTTTAAAAAAAAGCATATCTTTCATTTTATCTACTCTCCAAATAAATAAGTACTTATTTTTTTTTCTAGTTGAACTATACCTTTATTTTTAAGGTTGCTTATAAATATCCCTTCTGGATATTCTCTTTTTAATTTTTGTAAATCTGTTTGTTTGAGTTTATCAATTTTTGTAAATGCATTTATTATTATTTGATCTCCTCTTTTTATGTGCGTCAAAAACTCATCAACACTTTTATCAATATCCAAAGTTGAATGTCTTGAATCAATTAGATGTACAAAGATTTGTAAAGATGGTCTTTGTTCTAAAAAATCTGTAAGATTTTTATGCCAATTCTTTTTTAATGATTTTGAAACTTTTGCATATCCAAATCCGGGTAAATCAACAAATCTTCCATAATAGTTTTTTATCTCATTTTCTTCATTATAATCTTTAAATGTTATATCAAAATAATTTATCAACTGTGTTTTACCTGGTGTTGAAGATGATTTTGCAAGTGTTTTTCTTTTTGTAAGAGAATTCAATAGTGAGCTTTTACCAACATTACTTCTCCCTAAAAAAGCAATTTCTGCAATGTCGGGTGGAGGAGAGTCTTCTAGCCTTTGTGCAGAAGTATGAAATACTGCATCAACAATTTTTAAATCTTTCACATAGTTTCCTTTGTTTCATTAAGCTTCATTCTAAATTTTACAGGTGTATCTTTATCGCCATCAATTTTTGTATGACCAGTAATCTCATCAATATAAATTTTATTAGCAGTTAATTTTTTTCCCTCTTTTGTATCTTCTAAATATCCATTACCAATAATTATATATTTTTGTTCAGCTGGATAATAAAAAACAGTATCACCTTTTCCTTTTAAAATATTATCAGGAGTATGTAAAATAAAAGATACATCACCTGTTGCTGTGTAATCTTTTGGTACTTGTTTATTTGGATCTAATTTTGAAGGTATTGTATTGATAACTAAACTTTGGCACAATAATATATCTTTATTTTTAGTCATTTTTACATCACCTTTGAAAAAAAGTAATTGTTTTTTTTGATCAGCTTCAAAAAATGTAGCATCTATATTTAGATAATTCTCTTCAGCATTTAAAATTGTTGTTGAAATAATCAAAAATAATATCATATATATCTTATTCATCGAAAACCTTTATTTTTATATTTGTTTGTTTGGCAATTATATGATTATTTGTACCATCTAAGAATAACTCTTTCCCTTTGAAGGTATTGTTATTTTGACTCATTACAAACTTTACATTATTTTTTGCTATTTTTGTTTTTAAATTATACTCTAGTTGTTCTGTTTTAATATTTATATCATTTGATAATTGAAGATGTACATTTCCATCAATATAAATATTATTACCCATTTTAATAATGTTATTACCACTTAATAAGTTTGTATTAGTAGCATTTTGTTCAGTATTGTTAGACCTTGTTATAATAACACCATCCACTAACTCTTCCCTTTTTTTATAGATATATGCTTCTTTAGATTGAACAATTTGCTCTACTTTATCTTTTGTAATATCGTACATAATAGAATCATAAAAACTCACCGTTGGTCGTTCTTCATCTTGGATTTGTACTATAAGCTGATCTTTTTCAATAAGTAGAAATACTACAGAACATATTAAAAGTAAATATATAAATTTATTTATACCCATAAATCTTTTAAACCTTGTTGACAATCCAGCTTTAAAATATACTCTATCATCTCTCGTACAGCACCATTGCCACCATTGTTTTTACATACTACATTTACCAACGACTTTACATCATCTACTGCATCACCAACTGCAAAAGACAAACCTACTTTTTTAAGCATCTTATAGTCGTTTAAATCATCTCCAATTGCTGCTGTTTGTTCCCATGTTAGATTTTCTTCTTGCAATATATTTTCTAAGATTTCATCTTTATTATCTACACCTTGAAATAAATAGTCGATTTTTAACTCTTTAGCTCTACTTTCAACTAGCATTGATTTTCGTCCAGTAATAATAGCAACTTTTTTACCAAGTTTTTTTGTCCAAGTAGCTATTGCTAACCCATCTTTTACATCAAAATTTTTAAACTCTTCTCCGTTGTTACCATATATGATTTTTCCATCAGTTAAAGTTCCATCAACATCTAAGATAAGTAATTCAATCATTTTATAAAATACCTTTAGTACTAGGTATCCCTAACTTTTGATTTTCAGCTAATGCTCTTCTTAATGCAACGGCAAATGCTTTAAAACTTGCCTCAATAATATGATGCTTGTTTCTTCCTCTATCTTGAATAATATGACATGTGATTCCACAATTATTTACAATTGCATGAAAAAACTCTTCAACTAGTTCAACATCAAAAGTACCAACTTTTCCAAACACATCTGATTCATATACTAAATAAGGACGATTACTTAAATCAAGTGCACAAGTTACACTCGCCTCATCCATAACAACTGTAGCATTTCCATATCTTTCTACATTTTCAATTGGAAATATCTCTTTTTTTAAGAGCTGCCCTAAAACAATTCCACAATCTTCAACACTGTGATGATCATCAACATGTAAATCACCTTCACATACTAAATCTATATCAATTCCACTATGTTTACTCAAAGCCTCTAACATATGGTCAAAAAATCCAATACCAGTATTTATAATCGCTTTCCCTGTACCATTTTTATCTATACTACAAGTTATATTTGTTTCTTTTGTTTTTCTTGTTAACTCTTGCATTTATATTCCTTATTGAGCTATAATCATAGCTGTTTGAAGTCCATTTGATTCTTTAAAATCTCGTGCTTCATCTTCACTTCTAAAACCACTAATCCATACTCTTTTTATTTTTTTACCTTCTAGGTCTCCATCTTTTAATACAACTTTGTATTTATTACTATCTAAGATAAGTTCAAATTTTCTTTTTGTACTATTTGCACCTTCAGTTCTACTAAAAACTCCAACTTGAATATAATAATTTCCTACACTTGCTGTTTCTTGTTTCTCATCATAGGTTTTAGCAATTTTACCATTAAATCCAAGAATAGTTAATTGAACACTTGCTGTTCCTTTTTTAACCATATCAATATTGTGTGCAGCTTTATTTGATAGATCTATAATTCTACCATCTACAAATGGTCCTCTATCATTTATTCGTACTATTGTTGATTTTCCATTTTCTAAATTATCTACTTTTACCATAGTATTCATAGGTAATGTTTTATGTGCAGCTGTCATGGCATACATATTATATATCTCACCATTACTTGTTTTTTTAGCATGAAAGTCTGGACCATACCAAGAAGCAATACCCTTAAATTTATCATCAATATGAGCAAGTGTAGGATAGTATTTCTTATTAAAAACAATATATGGTCTCATAGTAGCTCTATGCATCGCTTTACTATTTCTTATTTCACCATTATTTACAGATGATAAAGTTTTTTTATACTCTTTATCAGCATAAGAAGAGGAATGATAACTCTTATTTGTATATCTATATTGCGAGTTACAACCAGCTAAAAATAGTATAAAAATTACAAGTGTAAATTTACCTATAATTGATAACAAGCCTATCCCCTATTCTAATCATACTTGTTTTTAAATTATTATCTTTCATTAGCTTTTGAAAATTTATTTTATGATTATTGGCAATTTTATTTAAAGTATCTCCAACTTTTACTATATAATTAATTGGTCTTTTATACACATCCGGATCAATTGGTATTATTAACTCCTGATTGATACTCAACAAATTTGTTTTTAATCGATTATGTTTTTTAATAGTTTGATATCCTAAAGAATATTTTCTCCCTATTGAAGCTAAAGTATCTCCACTTTTTACCTTGTGTATTTCGTATTGTGTTGCTTTTAAATTATGTTTATTTGCATTGTATCTTGATAGTTTTGAATATGGAATATACAGTGTATATGTTTCATCATCCATTGGTAAAATATTTCTTTTAATATGTTGATTTAACTCTTTTAGTTTTTTCTTTTTTACTCCAATAACTTCAGCAACATTTCGTAATAAAACTCCACCTTTAACTTCAATATTAGCAATAGGATCACTAATCCCTCTGTTAAGCAAATGTGTATTTTCATCTTTGATTAAAAAATCACTATTATTCATCATAGCTAGTGATATAATTTTTCTTATATATCCACGACTCTCTTCTGGAAGGTATTGTCTTGAAATATTTTTTTGAACAACTAATAATTTATCAATATCTGGTTTATATTTCCACTTTTTAACTTCTCTGTAAATTCTATTAACTTTATAAAATTTAACTTTTTTTGTTTGATACGCTCTAATTGTCTTTCTAAATTCATTAATTTTTGGTTCTTTTCTACAAACTTTATATCCCACATCATCACAATACATGTCAATAGTAGCTCTCGTAAGTCCTTCAATAACTCTACCCTCACCACAGTTATACGCAACTGCAGCTAAGTACCATTTATCAAACATACCATGTAATGTTTTTAGGTATGCAACTGCTGCTTGTGTTGATTTTACAATATCCATTCTTTCATCAATAAACTCATTTGTTTGAAGTCCATAATGGTTTGCAGTACCTTGCATAAATTGCCACATACCCTTAGCACTTTTGTGAGATGAAGCATCCAAAATAAAGTTTGACTCTGCCATTACGAGATATAAAAAAGCTGATGGAATATCATTTTCTCGTAATACTTTTTTAATTTGAGGAATAAAAAGATGCGCATTACTTAATTTTTGTGTATATCTTTTTTGTGTAAATTTCAATCTTTCTTGAAACTCTTTTTGCAACTGGTAATCTGTTATATAGTCTGAGCTAATATCTAATTCTTCTAGTACTTTTAAATCATTATTTACAAATGAGGTGCTAACTAAAGTAGCAGATGAATGTGTAATAAATAGAAATAATAAAGTAATTTTTAAAAACAATTTCAAATAAATACCTTTTTTTAAATTTAGGTATATATTTTATCTAATTTTTTCTATCAAACTCTTTAAATAATTTTTTAGCATTTTTTGTCGTTAGAATATCGATACTTTCTTTTGTAGTATTTAATATTTCAGCCATTTTAATTGAAATATTATTCGTATATTTTGGTTCATTTCTACTTCCTCTAAAAGGGTGAGGAGTAAGGTAAGGTCCATCAGTTTCAATTATAAGTTTTTCTAATGGAATTTTTGGCAATATTTCAACAAGTTTTTTTGCATTTTTAAAAGTAACTACGCCACCAATTCCAAAATAAAAGTTATGTTCACTTAAAGGTAAAAGATGTTCACTTGCATTAAAACAATGTAAAACTCCACCAACCTCTTTTGCATTATAATCGATTAAAATATTTTTACTATCATTAGAAGCATCTCGAATATGGATAATAAGTGGCTTTTTTACCTTTTTGGCAAATTCAATTTGAGCAATAAAAACCTCTTTTTGAAGTTTTATATTTTCCTCTTTTTCATTTGCATCTTCAGGCAGTCTATAATAATCTAAACCACACTCTCCAACAGCAATACATTTTGGATGATTTACATATTGTTCTAGTATTTTTTGATTAAAATTATCTATATCATAAGGGTGGACACCAACAGCAAAAAATACTTCTTCATATTTGTCGGCTAATTTTACTGCTCTTGGTAAGTCGTGTAAATCAGCACCTGGTATTAGAAAAGCTTCTATACCATCTTTTAGTGCATTTTTAATTACATCATCAACATCATCAATATATTGGATATTGTCAAGATGACAATGTGTGTCTATAATTGCCATTTAATGTGTTATTAAGCAGCCATTCTTGTTTTAACTTCATCTAAAAGCTCGTTTAATTTAGAGATATCATCTCTTTTTATCCAAGCTGTGATACCAAAATTTTTAAAAGCATCATAATCACTAGGATCATCAATAATCGCTACAGATGTATACTTGTCTTTACAAATATCATGTTTTTTTTCTTCATAGTCAAATATACTATTGATGTCTAAAATTACAACATCAGCATCATTATCACAGCCACTGTGGATAAAACAAATTTCATAACCTTGTGCTTCTACATCTTCAAAACTTGTAATTTTCATAAATTCTCTCCATAATCATTTGTATTCATTTTAACCAAAGATATCTTATGTAATTATAAAATCATATTATAATATATATCTTGCGGTATCTTCATTTTGTGCTATATCTTCTAGCTTATCATGTACAAGTTCTTTTGTTACTGTGATAGTTTCACCACTATGTTCATCTGCATCAAAACTTATATCTTCTAAAACTTTCTCAATCACTGTATGTAATCTTCTCGCACCTATATCTTCTGCTTTTTCATTTGCACTAACACTTAGTTTAGCAAATGAATGAATAGCATCGTCATTAAATTCTAGGTTTACCCCTTCAACATTTAAAAGTGCTTGATATTGTCTTAATAAAGAGTTTTTTGTATTTGTTAAAATCTTATATAATGCATCTTCATCAAGAGGATTTAACTCAACTCTTAAAGGAAACCTACCTTGAAGTTCTGGTAATAAATCACTAGGCTTACTTACATGGAAAGCACCTGCAGCAATAAATAAAATATGATCAGTTTTAATTTGACCATACTTTGTATGCACGCTACTTCCTTCAACTATAGGAAGTAAGTCTCTCTGCACTCCCTCTTTACTTGGGTCTTGATTTTTATTATTATTTCCAGTAGCTATTTTATCAATCTCATCCAGAAAAATAATACCACCATTTTCACATCTTGCTACTGCTTCTTGTTTAAGAGTTTCTTTATCAAGAAGATTATCACTTGCTATTCCTCGAAGAAGTTTTTTTGCTTCTTTGATAGATACTTCTTTTTTTATCTTCTCTTTACCCATTTTTCCCATCATGTTATTTATACTTTCACTAATAGCACTCATATCCATAGGCATATTACTATCAACGATTTCAACATGAGTAGTTTTAGGAAGTTCAATAGTGATTTTTTTATCATCCATAGAACCATCTTTTACTTTTTCTTCCATCATGTTATATGTTTTTATAAATGATTCTTTTGCATTGTCACTTGCAGATTCAGGTAATGGAGGTACAAGAATCTCAACAATTTGTTTTATCACTTCATTGTCTATTGAGCCTTGAATCTGTTCTTCATATTCTTTTGTAACAAGATTGTATGATTCATGAGCTAGGTCTTTAATCATAGATTCAACCTCTCTACCTACATAACCTACTTCAGTATATTTACTTGCTTCAACTTTAATAAAAGGCAAGTTCATCATTTTTGCCATTCTTCTAGCAATTTCTGTTTTACCAACACCAGTGCTACCTATCATAAGAATATTTTTAGGCATTATTTCGTCTTGCATATCAGTATCTAGTTGCATTCTTCTATATCTATTTCTTAATGCAATTGCTATAGTTTTTTTAGCATCTTTTTGACCAATAATATAATCATCAAGATACGATACTATCTCTTTTGGAGTCATATCCATTATTTATCTTCCTTGTCTAAAGTTAATGTTTTAATATTTTGATTTGTGTATATACAAAGTTCACCTGCAACCATTAGTGATTCTTTTACTAATTCAAGTGGCTCTAGATTTGAATGTTTTTTAAGTGCACGAGCAGCTGCTATTGCAAAGTTTCCACCACTTCCAATAGAGGCTAAGCTTCCATCTTCTGGTTCTACTACATCACCTGTACCACTTAATATAAAGATATGTTTTTCATTTAAAACCAACATCATAGCTTCTAGTTGTCTTAAGTGTTTATCTTTTCTCCACTCTTTAGAAAAGTTTACGACAGCTTTTAGTAGATCCCCTTTTGAGTTTTCAAGATGAGTTTCAAACATATCAAAAAGGTTAAAAGCATCAGCTGTACTACCTGCAAAGCCTGCTAATACTTCACCCTTATCACCAACTTTTCTAATTTTTGTAGCATTGTTCTTTAAAACTGTATTTCCAAATGTTACTTGACCATCCCCACCAATTACAGCTTTTCCATCTTCACTTTTATATGCAAGTATCGTTGTAGCATCAAACATATACTAAACCTTATATCTCTGCAATAACATCTATTTTAGCAACAGCATGTATCCCATTACCAAGTTTACAATCAGCTTCAAATATTCCAATTGTTTTGATTTTTTCGTTTAAATGAATTTGTTTTTTGTCTATTACAATTTCTGCTTGTTCAAACATAACTTGCTGAATCTCTTTATTTGTAACACTTCCAATTAAATGTCCATTTGCTCCAACTTTATGTTTTACGGTAAATTTTAAACTATCAATTTTCTCTTTTACTTCTTTTGCTTCTGCAATTTCCGCATCTAAAGCAGCTTGTATATTTGCTTGTTCTTTTTCCCATTCAGCCAAAACTTCAGGAGTTGCATGTTTTGCATGTCCCTTTCCTATTAAAAAATTTTTACCATATCCATCTTTTACTTCTTTTACTTCTCCAACTTTACCTAGAGACTTTACATCTTTTATCAATAATACTTTCATCTTTAATCCTAAATTTATATTTTTATAATTATACCACACTACATATTTGAGTATATTTATTCTGAGTTATTCTAAAATTTTATCTAAAACAAAAACTAACTTATCTTCATCAATTGGCTTAGTTAACCATGCTTTAGCTTGTATTTGTTTTCCATACGCTTTTAAATCCAATGTAATATTATCTAACAACATAACAATTGGGATAAAGTCATACTCTAATGAGAGTCGTAATGAATTTAAAAATCGCTTAGCATTAATATTTCGAGAACTTACATCACATAAAACTAAATCAACATCATGGCTTTCTAGCTTTTTTTGCGCATCTACAATATTATCTGTTATTAGTACACTATAGTTATGTTCTATAGCAATTTTTTTAATCATATAACGAACAAAGGTTGAGTCTTCAACAACTAATATTGTTTTTGTAGTATCAACTTGTGCACTTTGACTTAACGCTTTATTTAAATAATCATTAAATTCTTTTTCGAAATAAATTGTTAAATTTTCTGTAACTTCATCGTCAAATATACCCATTGAGATATTTTTAACAGATATTGCAATGTAATCTTTAAACTCAATAAATAATGAGCATAAACGATCATCCATGATAAGTTTTTTATTACGAATATCATCTAAAACATCTTCAGCTTTGTGGGTAACAGCTACTAAAGTAAACATTCCTAAAAGATCAGAGGTACTTTTTATAGTATGGATTGCACGAAACATCTCATTGATTATTTCATCTTCTCTATTGCCATTTTGTAAGTCAATTAAAGCATTCTCTAATTCAATAATCTTATTATTGAATTCATCGAAGAATATATTTTGGTCAATTTCCATTTTCATCCATATTTTAATTTATTGTTGATATTATACTATAAAAGGAATAAAATATATGAAGATGATTGATATTATAAATGACAGGGTTGATGAAATCAAAGATGAAGTACTAGCCTTAGTTGATAATCAAAAAATTAGTTTGACAGATAAAAATGCACTTATGCAGCCACTCGTTGAAGAAAAAAAAGTACTCGAACATACATTAGTCTATTTAGAAAAAATTAAAAACACAAATTATAAAGGTTTATGTGGTGGAGGGTAATTACTTAAGCTAAAACATATACTTAATTTAGTATCATTCGCGTTCCATTTGTAAAATTATTTACATTTGAGATTATATATACCACTCAGGAGGCTATTATGGCTTTAGATCTGGACGTAAAACAAGCAATTGTTGCTAAACACCAAAGAGATACAAAAGATACAGGTTCTGCAGAAGTGCAGATTGCAATATTAAGTGCACAAATCGCAAGATTAACAGACCACTTAAAAGAAAATCACAAAGATCATCACTCAAGATTAGGTCTTTTAAAAATGGTTGGTAAAAGAAAAAGACTTCTTAAATATTTAAGAAGAACAGATTTCGCTAAATTTACACAACTAGTTGCTGATTTAGGTATCAGAGCAAAATAATTTATTTTATTTAATTATAAAAGGGGAAGCAGTTAATGCTTCTCCTTTTTTTTCTTAAAAAAACTTTAGTTCAAATCATACAAAA
>JGI10211J34971_10004949_pt1 | contig 10494 bp, 9 predicted proteins | sample Etolagsediment_FD_34971 | JGI IMG/M metagenome (IMG submission 34971)
AGAACTTAAATTATAATCATAAATTTGATATTTCATTACCGTTATCTCAATGGAAAAATTTTATTTCAAAAACAAATAAATTTGTAAAAACTTATAAACAATTTTCACCTTATTTCTTTGGTCATTTAGGTGACGGAAATTTACATTGCAATTTCAAAGTTGAGAATGAAAAAGAAAAAGATATCAAGCTTTTACATAAATACATATATGAGTTGACGTTGTCTCTTAATGGAAGCATTGCAGCAGAACACGGGCTTGGGCAAAAAAAGAATATGCTTCTTAAGAAATATAAATCAAAAGAATATTATAATTTTTTGAAAAATTTCAAAAAACACTTAGATCCGAATAATAACCTTGGTGTTAATAAACTATTTAAGTCCTAGATAATCTTTGAGTTTAAAATAACTCATTGCTAAGACTAGAAGTGGGGTATCAACTAAACCAAATCCGGGAAAGTTTTGATGACGTATTTTTTCAAATAAAGGAAAATTAGAGTCATGTGAAGTTAGGGTTTGTGCTAACATTTTTCCAACCATAGTTGTTAAAGCTAGACCATGCCCAGAATAACCCTGAGCAAAAAAAATATCTTTATTAATAGCCCCTATATGTGGAAATCTATTTGCCGTAATAGCAACATGACCGCTCCATGTACACAACGCATTGAATTTTTCAATTCCAGGAAGTATTTTTTTTATACTTTTTTTAAGAGAATTTTCTAAATTAATTGGATCAATATTTGAATAACTAACACCACCTCCAAATATTAAATTATTACTTCCATCTAACCTAAAGTAATTGAGAACAAAAAGCATATCTCCGACAGTGATTTTTCTTTTAAAGTAAACAGATAAATCTTTTTCTGGGATGTCAGTATAGGCAGATACATAAGTTTTTACTGGCATAATTTTTCTTCGAAGATCTTTATTTAAATTATTCAGGTATGCATTACAACACAAGACCATCTTATCAGCAGTTACCTCTAATTTATTATTAAGCTGAATTTTTATTTTCCCATTTTGTTTGTATGACAAAACTTCACTTTCTTCATAAATTTTACAATTTTTATTTTTGATAAGCTCTTTAGCTAATCCGAGACAATAATTTAATGGATGGATCTGTCCGCACTCTGAGTCAAACATTGCCGAATGGTAATACGGGCTATCAAAGTAATCCTGCATTTGATTTTTTGACAAATAATGAACTGATTGATATTCAAATTGATTTTGAAGTTGATCGACAAATTTTTTTAACTCTTCATCATGGGACTTGGTAACACTTGCCAGTAAATAACCTTCTATTAAATCGCAGTCTATTTTAAGCTCTTTTATATTCTTTTTTACTTCTCGAACTGCATCAACAGTAAAATTCCATAGAGTTTTAATTTCCTCTTCACTATGTTTTTGCCGCGAATAATCCTCTGATGAAAAACCATGTAGTAGTTGTCCGCCATTTCTTCCAGAAGCCCCCCAACCAACCTTGTTTTTCTCTAAAATTACTATATTTAGATCTGGATTGGCTTTATTTAGATAATAAGCGGTAGATATCCCAGAAAGACCTGCTCCTATGATGCAAACATCACATTGTATGCTTTCATTTAATCTGCTAGAATCAAAATTGTATGTTTTCGTTCTTACATAGTAATTATCTGAATAATTCATCAGATACATAAATAGCAAATTTTATACATCACTTATACTTATGAATAATTACATAGAATGGTTTAAAAAGAATAAAATTACAGAGGTTGAGTGCCTAATTCCTGATAATTCGGGTATTCCTCGTGGTAAAATTCTTCCAACGAAAAAATTTTTAAGCTCTTTTGAATCCGGAGGATTAAGATTACCCCTCCATATATTCAAATTAGCAGTATCTAGAAGTGTTTCTTATTCGATTGATGATCAGCTTCTAAATCCCACCGATGGTGATTTTATACTTAGACCAGATTTTAATACTTTAAGGGTTGTGCCTTGGTATGAAGAACCAACGGCACAAATAATTTGTGATGCCGTTGATAGCAATGAAAAAGAAATAGAAGTTTATTCAAGAGGAATTTTAAAAAAAGTAATTGGTTTATTTAATAATATGGGACTTGATCCAATTATAGCTCCAGAAATTGAATTTTATCTTGTTAAGAAAAATAATGATCCAGACTACCCTCTTGAAACGCCCTCTGGTCAATCAGGACGTATCGAAAAAGGAAATCAGTCATATGGTATTGATGCTATCAATGAATTTGATCATATATTTGAAGATCTCTATGACTATTGTGAGGCACAAGATTTAGATGTTGAGAATATAAACCATGAAGATGGCCCTGCTCAGATGGAGATTAACTTTAAACATGGCAATCCCTTAGACTTGGCTGATCAGGTTTTTTTATTTAAACGAACGCTCAGACAAACAGCTCTCAAGCATAATCTCTACGCAACATTTATGGCAAAACCTCTAGAAGACTCACCTGGTAACTCAATGCACATTCATCAATCTCTCTTAAAAAGAGGAAAGCCAATATTTGTAAATCAGGATTTAAAGACTACCAACTACTTTGACCGATATTTAGGAGGACTACAAAAATACTCAAAGTCATTTCTTCCTTTGTTTGCCCCTAATGTTAACTCATTTAAAAGATTAAAAGGCTACTGGGAAGAAGGAACGCCATTTAACCTAAACTGGGGTTATGAAAATAGAACATGTGGGTTTAGAGTTCCAAACTTTAACTCCCCTCAGCAAGCAAGGATAGAAAACAGGCTCTGCGGCTCTGATGTGAACCCCTACTTAGCTATTGCTGCCACACTAGCTGCTGGGTATTTAGGAATAAAAAAGAAACTGAAAGCAACTCAAGAAACAAAAAAATCTGCTTATAACGTCAATGTTTCTCTTACTGAAAGTATTTACCAATCAATCGATATTTTTTCTCGATCAAAAGAGGCTAAGGAAATATTTGGAGAGACTTTCGTTGAGCTTTTTTGTTCAATAAAAGATTTAGAAGTAAATGCTTACAATAAAATAATTACAGCTTGGGAGCGTGAATATTTACTTTTGAACGTTTGAACGATTAACAAAATAATAAATTGCGGCAGCAATTACCACAAATAGCATAATTATTGAGGATAATGCATTAACTTCAGGGCTCAAACCTAATCTTACTTTTGAAAAAACAACTATAGGTAATGTGTTTGCACCAGGGCCAGTTGTAAAACTAGCTACAACTAAATCGTCTAAAGAAAGAGTGAAAGCTAGAAGCCATCCTGAAATAATTGAAGGTAAAATTACAGGAGCAGTAATTTTCCAAAAAATTTTATTTGGTAAGGTACCTAAATCTTGGGCGGCTTCCTCAATATTTTTATCATAACTACTTAATCGAGATTGAATTATAACAGCAACAAAAGCTACAGAAAAAGTGATATGTGAAATTAATACTGTTAATTGGCCTTTGCTTGAGGGAAATCCAATTAAATGATTTGAAGAAATAAAAAAAAGAAGCAAAGAAAGTCCTAAGATTATTTCTGGCATCACCAAGGGAGACGAACTTAAAAAAATAAAAAATGGTCGAGCTGGAATTTTAGGAATTCTTACTAATGAATATCCGATCATTACCCCTAATAGTGTTGCAAATGTAGCAGATAAAGATGCGATCTTTATACTAATCATAAACGCTTCTAATATTTGCTCATTTCTAAAAAGTTCGCCATACCATCTAAAAGAGAAGCCTTTCCAAACCATTACTCTTTTATTGTCATTAAAAGAGTAAGCTATCAAAGTTAGAATAGGAAAATACAAGAAAGCAAATCCAATGGTTAAGAAAAAGGATTTAAGAAAAATTTTATTCATTTTTAAAATGATATTTTGCATACAATAATTGAAAAATAATTATTGGAATAACTAATATAAATATTCCTGACATGGCTAAAGCACTGGCAATTGGCCAGTCTCTGTTTACAAAAAACTCATCCCAAATTATTTTTCCAAAATATAACTTATCACTTCCGCCGAGCAGTTCAGGAATAACAAACTCTCCTACCACAGGGATAAATACCAACATACTGCCAGCCATAATGCCTGGTAAAGATAAGGGGATAATTACTTTAAAAAATGTTTTAAAGGGCTTTGCCCCCAAGTCGCTTGAGGCATCAATTAAATTCAAATCAAATTTTACTAAATATCCATATAAGGGTAAAATCATGAATGGTAAATAAGTATAAACAACACCAAGAATTACCGCATAGTGGTTATGCAACATGGATAAGGGTTGATCAATAAAGCCAAACTTTATCAGAATAGTATTGATTATTCCCGAACCTTGAAGAATTACTTTCCATGCATAAACTCTTAATAAAAAAGATGTCCAAAAAGGGATAATCAATAGGATAAGAAGCAAATTTCTTATATTTTCTTTTGATTTTGCTACATAAAAAGCAATAGGGTATCCAATTAATAAACATATCAACGTAGATGTAAGAGCTAAATTTAATGAATTTAAATAAGATTTTAAATAAAACGAGTCTGAGAAAATAAATAAATAATTTGATAAAGTTGCATCAATAGACAAGCCATCCTCTGTAAAAGAAAACATATCACGATAAGGGGGCATGCCCCATTCAGATACAGAAATTGAAATTTTAAATATTAATGCAAGAGGGATAAAAAAAAATAAAACTAACCAAAAGTAAGGTGTAAAAACAAACCAAAAGTTTTGTTTTTTTAGAAAATTAATCATCTAAAAAGAAGATAGACTCCTCACTCCAAGTACAAATAACTTTGTCATCCCATTTAATTTTAAGATTCCTTGCTACTTCTTCGTTTTGCATGAATGCATAAAAATTGAAACCATTAGACTCAATCAAATATTTTGTATAACTACCAAGATAAGCCACTTCTTTGATTATCCCGATACATTGATTTTGGGTATTTTGGTTTTCTAGTTTTTGAATTTTTATTTTTTCAGGTCTTATCAAACATAATTTTTTACCTTCAGCAGAGTTATTAGAAATTTCTAAATTTAATTCTTTGATGAATAGTTTTTGATCTATTTGATTTAAATTAAATAAATTTGCAGTACCGATAAAATTAGCAACATATTTATCTGAGGGTTTTTCATATATCTCAACAGGATTACCTATCTGAAGAATATTTCCTTCTTTCATGATGGCCATTCTGTCCGATAAAGACATCGCCTCCTCTTGATCATGAGTAACAATTATAAATGTAATACCTAATTTGTATTGAAGATTTACAAGTTCAAACTGAGTTTGAACTCTTAATTTTTTATCCAATGCAGCCAAAGGCTCGTCTAATAATAATAGTTTAGGTTTTTTTACTAGACAACGTGCCAATGCCACTCTTTGCTGTTGTCCTCCTGAGATTTCATTAATTTTTCGGCTCTCTAGGCCTGTCAATTCTAGAAGAGCGGTAATTTCATTTACTCTTCGATCAATTTCTTTTTTTTCTAAATCTTCCTCTTTAAGACCAAACTCGATATTGTTTTTTACATTTAGATGAGGAAATAAAGCATAATTTTGAAACATTATGTTTAGCGGTCTTAAATAAGGGGGTAGAGTTGTAATATCCTGACCATCTAAGTAAATTTTACCGCTATCTGGTTTTTCAAAACCAGCAATTATTCTNAATAGCGTAGATTTTCCGCAACCAGATGATCCTAAAAGGCTAAAAAGTTCAGACTTATTNATATTTAAGCTTACATTATCTAAAGCTTTGGTNTTTCCAAAACTCTTGGACAGGCCGTCTATCTTAAGAAAAGGTTGTTCAGACATCTAAAAAACAAAAAGCACAACCTGCAAATCACAAGTTGTGCTTTTCATAAATTAATAATTTATTGAGCTGCTTTAAAGCTATTGAATACTCTAGAAGAAATTCTAGATTTTTGAGGAGAGTCAGCAGTATCTGCAAATAACTTTAATAAAGTCTCCTCTGTAGGGTAAATTGCAGGATCCTCTAATATTTCAGGATCAATTAAGCCCTCAGTTGTGTTAGCAACTAAGTTTGGATTAGAATACCAAACATAGTTAGTAATTTCAGCTACTACTTCTGGTCTCAAAATATAGTCAATAAATTTATGTGCATTATCAACATTCTGAGCATCTGCTGGAATACCCATCATATCAAACCAAATAACAGTTCCTTCATTGGGAATTGAAAACCAAACCTCTTCGATTTCTTCATAAGCAGCAATGAATACGTCTCCGGACCAACCAACAGCTAAACAAATTTCCCCATTTGCCAAATCATCAATATATTGAGATGAGTCAAAATATTTTATGTAGGGTCTAATTTGTTTTAAAAGCTCTAGTGCCTCTTCATTCGCTTTGGTATTTTCAGTGTTAGGATCATAACCAAGATAATTTAAAGCTATTTCAACTATTTCACTTGGAGCATCAAGCATGGCTACACCACAATCAGCATATTTGGAAATTTCATTTGGATCAAAAATAATGTCCCATGACTCAACATCTCCACCTCTTTCTTCAACGGCAGCAACATTATAACCAATTCCCGTAGTGCCATACATGTAGTTTACTGAATATTCTCCACCAGGATCATGGGCATCAGTTTTTGCTAAAACGCTAGGGTCAAGATTTGATAAATTTGAAAGTTTAGATTTGTCTAACTTTTGAAAAACGCCTGCTTTAATTTGGTTTTCCAAAAATGATCCTGAAGGAACAACTAAGTCGTAACCGCTTCCGCCCGCTAAAAGCTTCGCTTCTAATACTTCATTGGAGTCAAAAACATCATAAGTTACGTCAATACCTGTTTCTGCTTCAAAATTAGCAATAGTATCTTCTGCAATATAGTCAGACCAGTTATAAATAAAAAGCTCTTCTTTTGCATTCAAACTAAAGGGTAATGCTAAAAGAAAAACAATAGATAAAATTTTTTTCATACGACCTCTCCTCAATAAATAAATTTTAGTAATTCAATATTATTATAGTTTATTTAAAAATCACAGATTTTTTTGTACAAATCAGGTCTTCGGTCTCTAAAATTCCCCCAAGATTGGCGGTATTTTTTTATTTCATCTAAATTAAACTCTTGAGAAATAATTCCTTCAGAATTTTCATTCATTTCTCTAAGAATATTGCCCATATGGTCCGTAATAAAGGAGCTACCATAAAAATTAAGGGTAATGTCTTTTTCAGTTTCTATTCCAATTCTATTAGATGCGATGACTGGAATTTGATTTGCAGCTGAGTGACCTATCATTACATTTCGCCAATGAAGTTTTGAATTAATTGTGGGGTCATGAGGTTCGGAACCAATAGCGGTTGGGTACAAGAGAATATCAGCACCCATTAAAGTCATTGATCTTGCACATTCAGGAAACCATTGGTCCCAACAAATACCACAACCTATATTTCCAAATTCTGTTTTAAAAACTTTAAAACCTGTATTTCCTGGAGTGAAATAAAATTTTTCATTATAACCCGGCCCATCAGGGATATGTGATTTTCGATAAACCTCACTTAAACCACCATCAGAATTAATTAAAATTAAAGAATTAAAATAATTTTGCCCATGTTTTTCAAAAAAACTAATAGGAATAACAATATTATTTTTTTTACAATAATTTGAAAAAATAGAAAATAACTCATTATCCAAACTTGAAATAGCGTAATCAAAAAATTTAGCATTTTGTGTAGAACAGAAATACTCAGTTTGAAATAACTCTTGTAGTAAAAAGATATTTACACCTTCGGCGACAGCTTGATCGGCTAAATTCAGAGCTTTATTTATATTATCTTTGATATCCCCTTTGGTTGTTTGGAACTGAGAGGCGGCTACTTTAATTTTCATATTTTTGGCACATTCATTGTCACACAATGAATATTTCCTCCTCCATAATTTATATATGTTGTTTCAATCATTTTTATTTTTTTATTTGGAAATATTGACTGAAATATATCATAAACTTGTAAATCCTCATCAGTATTAAATTTAGGAATAATTAGAGAATTTTTGCAAAAATAAAAATTGATATATGAGGCTACTAAAACTTTATTATCGATTTGAGTCTTACTGGGTAAAGGTATTTCAATAATTTCATTTTTTGGATTTATCCTAGAAAGATTTTCTTTAACTAGTTCTTTTGCTTCTTGAAGAATATTATAATTTTTTGATTTAGTGTCTTTGGTGCTTGCTATTAAAAATTGATTATTTCCTATCGGACAAAAAATATTGTCTATATGTCCGTCAGTATCATCATCAAATAATCCTGATTTAAGCCAAATTATATTTTTCAAACTAAAAAATTTTTTTAATTCCTCCTCAAGAAATTGTTTTGAGAAATTATTTCGATTAGGATTTAAAAGAACACTTTCAGTAGTAAATAAATTTCCCTGATCATCATAAGTTATTCCTCCGCCCTCTAAAGTAATTGAAGACTTCTTAAATGGGATTTTGAATTGGTTACAGATAATATCTGATATCAAATTATCATTTTTAAAATTTGGATATTTTCCATATCCGTTAAAATTAAAATTGATTGAATTTAAATCTTTACCTTCTCTGTAAAATATAGGGGCAATGTCTCTCATCCATGAGTCATCTAGATTGGCTTCAATGATTGAAATTTTTTGATTTGAAACTGTTGAGCTACAGTCTTTCATATCTTGAGGATTACAATAAATATAAACAGGCTCTTCTTCTGCTATCTGATTAGCGAGATTTGAAATTTCTTTTCTTGCTGACTGAATATGAGGGCCGTAAAGTTCTAAATTGCATGGCCAAGCAATTAAGCATTGTGCATGATCATACCATTCTGGAATAAGTTTCATTTTTATTTATCTATACAAATTATAATTAAAATATTTTAATGTGAAGATTAATGATCATAAACAAAATTCATTGGTTAGGTGTAGGTTTATCTTCTCCCCCAGGTATTCTATATCTAAAAGACGAAGGATATGAGCTTTTAGTTTGGAATCGATCAGTTGATAAAGCTCAATCTCTGCTAGAAAATAAAGTTAATATAAACTATTTAGATTTTTTAAATCTCTCTAATCAATTAGATGAGAATGATTTAATTGTATCGATGCTCCCTGCATCAATGCATTTCGAAATTGCCGAACTTGCAATTAAATATAAGTGTCACTTTGTTACCTCCAGTTATTATGATCCTCAATATGAGAAATTAGAACAAAAATTCATTGATAATGATTGTTTATTTGTGTGTGAATGCGGACTAGATCCTGGGATAGACCACTTGTTAGCACATAAAATAATTCAAGAATTTGAAAATAAAAATTATGCAGACATACAATCAATTGAATTCAAAAGTATGTGTGGGGGCTTTCCTGAAATACCTAATAATTTTAAATATAAATTTAGCTGGTCGCCTCTAGGGGTTTTAAAAGCTCTCAATACACCTGCAATATATATTGAGAATTTTTCTGAAAAAAGATCAGAAAAACCTTTTAAAAAAATTAATTATATTAAATTCAACGATGAGGATTATGAATCTTACCCAAATAGAGACTCAATTCCATATATTAAAGAATACAACTTGCTTAAATATTCAAATATTTTGAGTCACTTTGAGAGAGGGACAATAAGGCTAGGTGGTTGGTCAAAAGCATGGGAAGGAATTTTTAAAAACATTGAAGATAAAATTGATTTAGAAAATCTTAGTAAAAAATTATGGAAAGAAAATCAATATGATATAAATGAAAATGATAGGGTATTACTTTACGTAAATGTGAACGCCAAAAACTCTAACCATGATGAAATTTTTAATAAAACTCTCTATTTAGACGAGTCCCGTCCAATCATCAAGTCTAGTATGTCTCAATGCGTTTCTCTTACTGTTGCGTTTACAATTGAGTGCATAATCAGTTGTCAAAATAAAAATGGAATTCATAGAATATTTCATGATGAAAAAAATGTTAATCATATTTTAAATAAATTAAATGATTATGGAATTAAAACTAAAGAGTTATGAATATTTGTATTCTTAAAGAGCATAAGCCTAATGAATTTAGAAGCCCCCTCGTTCCTGAGGATATAAAACGATTAAAGAAAAAATATCCTAGATACAATTTTTATATCGAGCCGTCTAAAAACAGAATTTTTTCAGATAGTCTTTTTTATCAATCCGGCTGTGAAAAATACATATCTCAAAATATTGATTTATATCTCTCTATTAAGGAGGTATCAGCGAAACAAATAAAAAAAAATCAAAACTTTATGATGTTTTCTCATACGATCAAAGGACAGGAATATAATATGCCACTTTTAAGAAAGATTTTAAAAAATGACTGTTCTTTAATTGACTACGAATTATTGAAGGATAAAAAAAATAAAAGGCTAATTGGATTTGGTTACTTTGCGGGAATCATGGGAGCATTCTTAACAATAAAAAATCATCTTAAAATTAATTCTCCTAAAAAATATTCTTATAAAATTGATGAATTATTAGAAATAGTTTCAAAAAAAAATTTGAATAATTTACGTATACTTATTACAGGAGAAGGCGCGGTTTCA
>JGI10211J34971_10004950_pt1 | contig 10493 bp, 9 predicted proteins | sample Etolagsediment_FD_34971 | JGI IMG/M metagenome (IMG submission 34971)
GGGTCTCGCCCGGGCAGCGGTTCTTGGGATGGCGCTTGTGCCGCCTGCGCAGCCTGAGCTGCAGGAATCTGACCGGGTGCAGTCGGCTGCACACCCATCTCGAATAGGTTGATCGGTGTTCGCATGCCCATCGCTACATCCCCCCGGCTGCAAAAGTCTGCGACACGGACTTAGTAACCCCGGACGCCAGCCCCAGCCTGGTCTTGAGGTCAGCCATATACCGTTGCTGGTCTGCACTGATTCGTGCCATCTCGGTCGCGAGCGCCGTGGTATCGATGCCGGTAATCTGCGCCACGTAGGCGAGCTGCATGGCGTCGTTCATCCCAGACTGTTGGAGTTGAGCCTGCAGGTTTGCCAGGGCGAAGGTGTCGCCCCGTGCTGCGTTGGTCTTCAGGACGTCGAGGTCAACCGCCTGATTTGCGGCCTGGGCTCGCAATGCATTCTCGGCATATGCCAGCTTGAACTGACCCTCTTGAGTCTTGTTGAACAGCTCCGCCTGTTGTACGAGCTGGGCCGAGGACGTGGCGAGGCTTGAAAACTCTTGTCTGGCCTGCGCCATTTCCTGAGCTCTCAACCCAGCAGACTGCGCAGCTGCGTTTTGCACCGACGCGCTCATTTCCCGCTGGGCACCACGGATCGCCGCTGGGTTGTATCCACCGCGAGCACCGGCGAGCGCCATGCCGAGTTGTCCGGCCTGGGAAACACCCGACTGGAGCATTGCCTGTGCAGCGCTGGGGGCGAGCCCCTGGGCGGCATCGTAGGTCATCTGCATTGCGCGTGGGTCGATTTGCGCGGCTGTCGCCTGTGGGGCTGCACCCAGAGAGGTCGCGTTCACGTCCCGAACCCCGGCCCGACTGATGTCAATGGGAGCTGCGGCCTGTGGTGCCTGCCTCTGACCCGCTGACTCGTAAAGACCTTTGAGCCAGTTGCGGTTCTCCTCCATCTCGGCCTCTTCGTCGGCCATCCTCGACCAATCTGTGGGCTTGACGTCGGTGAATCCTTTCGTTTGCTTTATGCCTGATCGGATAGCCTCAGTCTGCCCGAGAGAATTGACTGCCAACAGACCTCGAGCACCCTTCTCGAACCTTTCACCAACTCCTAGACTCGAAGTAGGATCGATGGATTCACCCAATCCTCCGACCGCAGTGCCGATGCCTCCGACCGTGTCCTTTACCCAATCACCGAACCCCATCAGGTGCCCTCCACTCGTTTTGCGCCCTTCAGGCGTCGTGCAATTCCAGGAATAAGACCAGCCTCAACAGCTAGACCCGTTATCGATGCGCCCTCCGCAGCAGACGTCTGCGTAATTGTAAGTCGCATGGTCGTGCACTTCTGCCGCTTGGGTTTGAACTCCCATCGGTAGGCCGTGCCTGCTGGTTTGACGGTCGCGTTGGAAGCGGTCCATGTCGATACGGTGGTGTCGACGTGGTCGTATGCCGCAGTGACCACCAGATTGAAGTCCGCCGTCTGAGATGTTCCCAAGATGGACACAAGACGGACCTTTTGAAAACCTTGCACTCCTGCAAAATTGAGCCAGCCCGTTGTGATGCTGCACTCATAATTCCCAGAGTCGTCTTGATAGCTCGATGTGTTTTCACGGAATACCTCACCACCCGTTGTCAGAAAAACAGGCTTTTGATTGACCAACGCAGAGCCCTTGGCCACGTCCGACAGAAACCTGCTCCAGATTTGGTGATATTCGTCCCACACGAGAATCGTGCCCGATGCGGTGAACCACCAATACGCCAGTCGGTCGCTGGGACTCATCGCCCCCACAATCGTTTCTGTGCGATAGGCGTCGACAGGGATACCGACCGGCTGACTAGATAGATCCCTACCGTATCGCCAGAGCCCCTTGCGTGACTGGAAGTAGAGCCCCGAGTCGCCCAGCATGATTGACCGGGGTTCGATACATCCGAGGTCATCGCTGATTTGCTGGTTCTCGAAGTTCCCCGAGCCTAGGTCGTCCGGGCCCACGCCGTAGATCACCCATGTCGACTCCTCCCCAAACACCAAAACCTTCTCATCCATTCCGGCAATGGCGCGGAGGTCGCCCGACCCGTTGATTGTGATGCGCAGGGCGTCGTTGAACCCAAGACCCTCGCCCGAGATGCGCAGCTTCGACGGGTAGATGTTCTGGTCCTCGGCACTGACAATCCACACGCGGTCGCGGGCGATGCACCACGCTTCCACGGCTGGAGGCATGACGTTCTCCAGGCCACCGCCATCGGTGTAGAGCAGGGGGTTGGAGGCAATGTCGGCATCGGGTGTCTGCTCAACCACCGTGACTGTCGTCGTCGATACTGCTGATTCCGTCACACGATAGAAAATCGTGCCATTAGCAGTAGTTCGGTATAGCACGAGACTGAATGAATCCGTCGTCGAATCGAAAAATGGCGGAGCCTTTACGGTCACGTTAAAGGTGGCGTCAGACGATGCAACAACGGTCGATACGAGACTCGGAGCAGAGCGCCAAACGTTACCGAGGTTGTCTATTCGTTCCCAAACCGCCGTGTATCCATACGTGCCAGTAAATGACCCCGTGCCGGATGCTGACACTCCAGTAATGATAGGCCATGTAGGAAAACCCGCAGGGAACGTGCGCCGCCCATCGAACGTCATTATGTTCGGCGTTACATTGTGCAATAGAGCCCGATTCCAATACCCGAACAGCGGCTTTCCTGCAGCCGAACGGACTGCAATTTTTGCTTGTTCGTACCGATTTCCAGAATACGGCAACAGTGCTGTTATCGATGTCCCACTCACCGTAATGCCAGGCATTGCCCAACCTGTTGGAGCTGGGCGAGTCCTGCCTTGAAACAGATAGTCAGACCACAACCCCCACGGTGGGTTGTTGCTAGGGTCTGGGTATGCCCTTAATGCCAGACTGACATTCGTCTCATCTGTCGTCGGTCGATCTGCTGATAAGTAGGCGCACAAGAATCCCTGATAATAGAAAGCTCTCGATGCGAGCTGAACGTTGCTGTCTCGATACTGAATTGTTCCGATATTGTGTTCCCAAACTTCGACGGTACTCGGAGTTATCGGAGACAACGAATCCCAGTCGAACAAAACTTTCCAATTTAACGTCACTGCAGAGTAGACGACTGTTAGTCGTGACGGAGAATAAAGGCTTGCTGGCGAATACGTAACTAGATTGGTTGCCGTTCCCGTTGGTCCAGAAGCTAGGGTGAAAAACCTATAACGGACATCTGTTCGATATGCTGGGCCGGCAATTGTCCGTTCCTGCGTGTAAGCGACAAATCCCTGTGTAGCATCCTGCAAGCCAATAGCAGTTCTGGTGGCTGTCACTGCGGCTTCAACAACAGAATCGGAATCAACAGCGAACGGACTAACGGTTGCAATAGCCAGCCGCAAATCTGTCGTATCGCTATAAACTGCACAAACCTTTGTGCCAGTGCATACGACGTCCACTTGCTCGATTAGGCTACCGCTGACAATCGTGCCTCCAGCAACGTCGACGTCAGGACTGCCAGCGCTATCGAATCCAACCCAATGCCATAAAACCATGTCAGCCGTGCCTGACCCGGTGGTCCATAGCACTGCTGCAACTCCAGTCGATGTCGCTACAACATGGGCTCCGTCGTACGTGAACGACTCCGAGTTAAAGCATGCGCGAGTAATGAGATCGACAAACTGTATTTCGACAGTTGTTGCAGACGTTCTTTTTACAAAAATACCGTAGTCTGGTCCTTCTGCATAATGATACACGTCTGAAGAAACAAGAGAGCCCCCTATGTCGTGAAACTCATAGCTTCCGGCGTGCTGTCTTACGTCTGTCGCAATGACGTCCGTTGACGTGATTATTTGGGCTGTCGTTGTCGTCCACCGAACGATCTGATTATTCCATTCGGATACGGTTACGGTATCAGACGTCAAACCAGTCAGATCGTCGAACCCGTAGCGCTTGCGCAACGTCCCGGTCTTGTCCATCCACATGTTCTTCAGTTCGGTGAGAGAACCCGGCTTGAGCACAAACGGGTCGGTCTTCTGGTCAAGCCCCTGCAGTTGGATGGGGACCATTTGAAATGCTAGTGCCATCCCGCCCTCACCAAACTAGGATCGAAATCGTGGCCGATCCCGATGCCGTGATTGAAATCTGATTCTTGTCGATTGTTCCGTTGTAGACAGTGACGTTCGCGTTCTTGCGCACCACGATGTAGCCTTCTGGCACGTAGCCTAGGCCGTGGCGAACGCTAACGGCTGCTGTGGAAACAGCAATGTCTTGAATGAGACGACGCCGCAGAAAGTTGTCTCGTTGCAGCGCCTCGATGAACTGCCGTACCTGGAACGGCAATAGCTCAAGGGTCTTGTCAATGATGCCAGGGAGTCGCAATTCACCACCCCCTTTCCCACCATTCAGAATCTTCCCGGTACATCACTTCCTGGGTGCGTCGCGGTTCGCTCGCGTCGCGGTTGTCTGCCGACTTCAGGGCCAGAGCCCAGTGCCGGTCACGCTCGCCACGCGCATCGGTGGCATCGGATTTTTCTTTGATGAGGCACCGAACCACTGCATCCCAAATACAGAACCGGTCGAGTCCATATTCCCACTCGACCGAAGTGGAGGTGCTTGTCAAAGCTGCAGGTGCAGCCGTGTAGTAGATTCGATAGTTGTAGACCGCTTCCACCAAAGGAAACAGTCTCAGGTTCGACCCGCGCAACATGAACCTGTCCGGTTTGTCTCCGGCCCAGCCTCGCGAATCGGTAGCATCCCACGTCACCCGGCGCAGGGGATACTCGCGCTCTGAGCTGGTGGATTTGTCACGCACCCAGAACACCTTTCGCAGCCGAATGAAATCGGCAGGCAGGGCATAGTCGCGGGTGCCTGCTACCGTCGCAAAGTCGTGGCTGGAAATGTACCAGTCCTCGTAGGACTCGGCCAAAATCTGCCACGCCTCACGACGAGAATCATTGATGTAGTTCGTGATCTCGTTGTCTGTGACGAAATCCGTGTTCTCCATGTCGGCAAGGTCTCGGACCTCGGCGATGATATCGACCATGTTTCTGAGGATGCCCATGAATCACCCCATTTCCAGGTCGAAGTCGTCGCCTTCGTCCTCAAGCTCATCGACCATGGTCACGAACCGCTGCAGAGCAGCCGTGAACGCCTCTTTGTCGTCGGCCTTCAGAGCCGCCATGACGGCCCCTCCGGCTTCCACCAGAGAAGGTGAAGCGGTAGACGGGTCCGACACCGACACGATGTTTCCAAGCAAATCTTGCACGATTTCACGTACCGCGTTTGAGCCCATCATGGCCCCGCGCTCTTTATTGGTTCCCATCATGCCAAGCATCGAATCCCCCTTCTCACTTCACGTCAGTCGCACGCAACACCAAATCAAAATACAGAGCGTCACCGGAATCAGGATCGACCGCTTCTGCTGCCTGCGTCTGGGGCACGATTTCAAGCGTCCCATCCGCGACCGCATCTGCGGTGATGTTGATTTCGGTTCCTGCTGCGGCCAACGCTGCAGAAGTCGCGAGCTGAATGTTGTTGGAGTCGCTCACAATCACATAGTAGGTGGTCCCTTCGGTCAGACCGGTAGGAACACCGTTTGAGCCATAGACCTTCACAGGAAAGGCTGTTGGCCAGTTGTGATTGTAGACCTGGATCGTGTCGCCAGCGATGGAAACGGCACCTTCGCGGCCATCGGTCGCCGAAGCTGAGACAATGGAGGTTCCCGCTGCCGCATCGTCGTCCTGCTGCGGATCTGCAGTAGCTACCTGCTCACGCTTGTCGTCCCACGTTACCGTGATCGTTCCGTCGGTGTTATCGACCAGCGTGAACTTGTCGGTGAACCCAGTCAGACCGTTGAGAGTCGAAACCACGATCGCGGCAACGTCGGCATTAGTCGTCGCGCCGGAGATATCAGCCTGTCCCTTGTTCGCCGCAGCGGTCGCCACCCAGTTCGCACCAGTTGGGGCCGCAGACGAGCCAGTCAGATCGATAGCAACGGCCCATCGAGCGCCTACGTTGTCGTAAAACCAGATGTAATCCCCATCGACACACGACGCCTGGGCCAAACATGTGAATGTCTGAACCTCGGTAACGCCAGTCGGAACTGTGCGAGCAACGCCAGCAAGGGCGTCAGTCACCGCAAAATCCACATATGGGGTCGACCCATCCACGTCCTCAGCAGTGAGCTTGATTGCAGTCGCCTGCAGGTTCGGGCTCATGTGGTTGATCGTGGCTGACATCAAATACGGATAGGCAGAGTCTAGCACAAGGCGATATTTGCCCTGCGCTGTTCTAGTGATGGATGTGATGCCACGGCTTTGCGCAGTGACGAGGGTAGGGGCACCCGTCGCGCCGATCGTGGCCTTGCCGTGGATGTGATGCACCCCGGCATAATAATCAATCGAAAACTGTTGGCCCCAGCGATTGGTGCCCATAAGTCACCTCCTTAAAGCACAGTGTCCTGCACCACGATTTTGACCTTGAGGATCGTGCCAGAGTTGGGGTCGACAACGGTTCCTGCTGCAGGGTCGAACACAAACAGGTCGACCTCGGGGTCAGAGCTGTCGTCCACGTCCTCGGCCTTCACCGAGAAAGCCAGACCGTCGAGTGTCGACGCAACTGGGGTCACGGCCACCTCGACCAGCTTCACGTATGCCTGGTCAAGCACGATGTTGTAGAGACCGGTAGAGGTGCGGGTAACCGCAGTCACTCCGTAACCGGCTGCAGAAGTCACGGCACCAGTAGTGCCCACGGTGATGTCAACAAACAGCGTTTTCAGCGGGAAAATCGCTGCGCCAGTAAGATGATTCTTTGGAGCTGCCATAGCTCAAATCTCCCAAAAATGGGAGCGGGGGGAAACCCCGCTCAGTTGTTAGCGGAGCTTCACCCACATGTTGTAGCCGACGGCGTTACACCGGAGCTGCGCATACGAGAAGAGCTGAATGTCGATGCCGTCGCTGGTCTGCGATCGGAGCGACAGAAGCCCGTCGCTGTCGAACGTCCGGATCGGAGCTCCAAGCGAAGACAGCTTCCAGGTGTTCATCTGCAGGATTGTGCCGTAGCCGTAAGGCACCCAGCGGTCTGCATAGACCTCACACACACCGTTGTAGCCGATGATTTGGATACCGGAGAATCCAACCTGGGCCACGGTGCGGTTGACGTACTGCACCTTGGAACCGAGGGAGCGCTTCAGCTCATCCCAGTCCATCGGGTTGAGGAAAATCGTGTCAGGCATTGCGCCTTCGCGACCGAGAAGCGCCATCCCTTTGGAAAGGGCTTCCTCAATAGGCAGCGTGGAATAGTCCTTGTACCAGCCACCAAGACGAGTCTCGTCCGTGGTACGGGTGACGCCGAAGAACGACGCAGCGAGCGCGGTCGCACGACCGGATCCGTAAGGAACCCACGCGCCGAGACCCTTGATGCCGCTGCCCTTGTCGCCTGCAGGAAAAATGTAGTCGTTGGCTGCGATGCCAGCGATTGTTCCCGAGTAGGTGACTTCTCCGCCGTCGCGGTCGACTGCGGTCACGGTGCCCTGGCCGCTGTTGACAGCGGTGCCAGTGAGGGTTGAGCTGGTCTCAAGGACCATGCCAACTTCAAAGTTCACCGTGTCGTTGGCGTCGGTAAGGGTGATGACTCCAGCGGCCACGCTAGAGATTGTGCCGATCTTGTGGGTGCCGTCGCCGAGGACCAGGAAGCCCAGGTCATTGGCAATGCTGTCGTAGGCACCGTCCATCTCGGATTCGGCAGCACGCAGGAACGCGCCGTCGTTGCCTTCTGTGGCAAGCAAAGTCTCGTTGTCGATGCTGGCGAAGCTGTAGTTCTTCGCACGGGTGATGATGAACGCCTCGTAGCTGGAGCTGGATATGCCAGCCTTGGCCTGCGAGAACTTGGTCGAACGGTTCTGAGGATTGCCGTATTTCTGCGGCACCTTCATCTGCTCGCCGTTGAACTCTTCATCCTTCTCAAGCATGGCGAAAAATGGACGATTGGTGTAGGTCATCCGCTTCACTTCTTCGTCAGGATAACGCTCTTTTAGAATCGCAGAAGCTCGTGTGAGATTGAATGTCATGATAGCCACCTTGTCACGCTGTCAGCACATACGCGGTGGCTCAATCGTGCTCTACTGGCGGGCGAAAGCCTTTGCGGCTTCGAGCGCACGTCTCCGAAGTTCATCCTTGGAGACTGGACCAGCAGGGCGAGCCCCGACGTTGCCGCCGACGTTCGTCAGTGTTGGACTCGGTGCCGGAGGTGTAACGGTTCCGGCAGCGGGCGCGTGACTGATGCCCTGCTGTGGTGGGGGTTGATTTCCATCTTGGAGCAGTTCCAACGTGGCTGCCCCGCCCCCTAGCACTGACCCAAGTCGGCTGGCTTGCTTCCTCAGGTAGTTCTCGACTTGCACGGCGGCTTGACGCAAGGATGGCATTGGCTGCCCCGCCTTGCTGGCTTCTTCGCTCGCCTGGAGGAAAACATTCCAAGCGGTATCCAAAGCCTCATCGCCCCATGACTGAACGAGTGTGAGATCCTGCATGGATCGCACGTTTTCGACGAAGCGCCCCTTGGCCTGACTCTCGCGAATTTTCTCCTCGACGGATTGCCGCGCCTGGCGGTCCTCTTGCATCGCTTTTCGGAGTTCGTTCAGCTCCGATTTGACGCTCTCGATCGGATCCGGTGCCGGGGCCTGTTGTTGGCCACCACCGAAGATCATCGAATCGAGGACGTCACGCGGCTGCAAGCCTGCTACGTCGAGAAGGGCACGAGGGTCTTTGGAAGCCTTCGCTTGCTTCCACCGCTGGAAGTCCTCCCAATCCGGGTCACCGCCAGGCGCCGCCTGCTGCGGTGCCGCTTGGGGTTCCCCACCGCCAATGCGTCGGCGGATCGATTCGAGGTATCCGGCGTTCTGAGACCAAAACGACTGCCCGTCCTGTGTGAGCCCTGCCCCGCCTCCATCACTTTGGCCGGGTGTCTGACCGGGGGTGCCGCCCCCGAACTGACTTGCTGGGTCTGCTGTATTCATCATCACCTCCACTGTGAAAAAAAGTCAAATGTCAAGTGCGTCACATTGTCATTCCTGGTGCTCCGAGCGCCTGCTGAGGCATGCCCACCGGTGCCCCGTCCGGCCCCATAGGCGATGTCTGTGCCATGCCTGGACTCATGCCTGGGGCTGGGGGTGTCATGGTCTGTGCCTTCAGCTTGCCCAGAGCGTCGCACTTGTTGATCCACTGCCGAATGAGGTCAAGCCGGATTCCCTTTTCCTTCCGTTCCTCGTCCGTGTCCTCGGGTAGCTCGAGCAGAAGAAAGTTGTACATGGCAGATCCCATCTGCATGCCGTAGGCCAGATCCATGTTTGGTTCGGGTGTAACCGACTTCCATTTGGTCGTTCCCTGGGGCTTCGGTTGGTAAGCCATTTCTTCGAGCGCCCGCTCAATCACCCGACGCGGTGCCAGGATGTATTGCATTTGGCCCTTCAGGTCTGGGAAGTCCATCATCTCCCGCGCCTGGTCCTTCTCGATGTAGCCCTCGTCCTTCCACTCCTTGATCGTGGCAAGGCGCGGGCCGGGGAGCTTCGGAAGGGCCGACTGTGGGAAACACTGAATGGTGTAGCTGTCCTCGGGAACGTCGATATCCTTGAAGTCGATCTCCCACACGCCCGTGTTGCGCTTGCCATCAAGGTCGTAGCACGTCACCGGATAGCTGCCGTCCATCTCGACAATCTTGCGGGCCATCTTGTGCATCTTGCGGGCCATGCGAACGTGGAAATCCTCCCAGTTCTGTTGCAGCTCTGCGAAGCGGTCGGTCTCGACGTCCACGTATTGCCGAATGGCCTCACCGGAAGCGGATGCACCAAGGGTATTGCGCCCCGTGGCAGACATCTGCGATAGGCCGACGATCTCGAAAGCCTTCCGGTACAGATTCTCCAATTGCGCAAACGTGTCCTGGCTCACAGCCTGCGGTGCCACCGTCGTCGGAGGCTGGCCACCGTGATAGACCCACTCGCCACCGATCTGGTTCGACAGGGGCTTCATGATGTTTGCCCCCGCTGGGATGTAGGTTCGGGGGTTGGCACACAGAATCAGACTGTCGCGGATGTGATTGGCAAGCCGGTTGATTTCGACCTGAATGGGGATCAACTCCTCGCAGACGCCCAAGCCGAAGAAGCCAATGGGCGGCGTCGTGTAGTCGAGGAAATCCATCGAGAACTCGCAGTCGTCCCAGTCCTCCTCCCAGAGCATGCCGCTGTCGAGAAAGATGATGTGCTTGCCGGGCTTCCCGTCCTGTTTCTTGCGCCACGCCTCCCACACGACCGTACTGTCGTGGGCAGTCACGCCCGAGATGGACGACACCGACATCGACAGGTCAATGGCAGCCTGGGCCGATGCGCTGGCAAAAAACTTGTTGTTGCGCAATTGGTCCTTGGTGGTGAATTTCTGTTGGTACAGGCACGACGGATTGCCGTAGTAGCCGTCATACGGGTCAATCAGGATTTCGGGCATAAACACGGGTTCAGCCGCCACCTCGT
>JGI10211J34971_10004952_pt1 | contig 10491 bp, 8 predicted proteins | sample Etolagsediment_FD_34971 | JGI IMG/M metagenome (IMG submission 34971)
TTTGTGAGTGAGGCATGATAAGATTAGAAAAGGTTTCCAAGTCCTTTGATGGCGGCCGTTCCTATGCCGTAATGGAACTGTCTTTAAGGGTAAACACAGGTGAGACCCTGGTTTTGTTGGGATCCTCCGGTTGTGGTAAAACCACAACCCTGAAGATGATAAACCGGCTCATTGAACCAACCGAAGGTCGTATCGAGTTGGGTGGTGAAAACATCATGAAACTGGACCCGGTTAAATTACGCCGACGGATCGGCTATGTTTTTCAAGGAATCGGGCTCTTCCCGCACATGACCGTTGAAGAGAATGTGGGGTTGGTGCCCAGGCTTTCAGGTGAATCCGTTCGTGATGGAAAAGCAAACGCTCAAGAGCTCTTGGAAATGGTGGGTCTCACGGCAAAAACCTTTGCCGACCGGTTTCCGGAAGAACTTTCCGGAGGACAGCAGCAGCGAGTGGGTGTGGCCCGAGCATTGGCTGATAATCCGGAATATCTCCTCATGGATGAGCCGTTCGGTGCTCTGGATGCCGTGAATCGGGAATCGTTACAACAGGAATTGCTGAGTTTAAAAAGGAAGCTGAAAAAGACCATTGTTTTTGTCACCCACGATATTTTTGAGGCGCTTTTGCTGGGTGATCGCATTGCGATTTTGCATGAGGGCAGGCTGGAACAGATTGGACCGAAAAGGGAAATCCTGACCGCTCCGGCCACCCCCTTTGTAAAGAATCTTATTTCCAAGCCGGCCAGGCAATTGGCCGATATTCAGGGAATGTTCTGATGCCCGCTGAACCCCTGCAAACTTTTCTCGTCGAGCGGTTGCCCGAGCTCTGGCTTCGAACGGGCGAACACCTCATGCTCACAGGCGTTTCCTCCGCAACGGCCATGCTGATCGGAATACCCGTCGGCATCCTTTTGTTTCGGAGACCATGGCTACGTAAGGCCGCCATGGGGGCCATCGGCATTATTCAGACCATTCCGAGCCTGGCCATGCTGGCTTTCCTGCTGGCGCTTTTGCACCGGATCGGTGCATTGCCTGCAATCATCGCCCTGACACTTTATGCGCTGCTTCCCATTGTCCGCAATACCATCACCGGATTGGAAGGGGTATCACCCCAAATAATGGAGGCGGCCAAAGGGATCGGCATGACCAAAGGCCAGCGGTTGCGAATGGTCCGAATGCCCCTGGCCGCTCCGGTGGTCGTTGCGGGGATCCGAACCGCCGCGGTGTTGGGGGTCGGTATCGCCACCCTTTCCGCTTTTATCGGCGCCGGAGGGTTAGGTCAGTTTATCAACCGCGGTCTTGCCCTTTCCAACACAAGACTCATCCTTTTGGGGGCCATTCCCGCCGCACTTTTGGCACTTCTCATCGATTTCACCATCGGAGCATTTGAGTGGGGCCTTGCACCGGAAAGAAGACGCGCTAAAAAGGGATCACTTCTGCGCATGCTGAGGTCTGCATCACAGGTCATGCCGTTCCTGTTGATTCTGGCCATTATTGCGGTCTGGGTTAGCGGCGCTGGTATACGGAATCGCGAAAGCCTGCCGGGTGTATGTGGTGGCACGGTGGTTGTGGGGGCAAAAAATTTCACGGAACAGTTGATTCTGGGTGAGTTGATGGCTCAGGTGATAGAGAACCGGACGCAACTAAAGGTTGAACGTCGTTTCAACCTTGGCGGTACGATGATTTGCCATACCGCGCTCTTAAATGGCGAAATTGACCTTTACGCCGAATACACGGGTACGGGATTGAACGCGATTCTCGAGGAGCCGGTGATCTCGGACCCCGAGACCGCCTTGCGTTATGTAAGAAGAGTCTATCATGAACGTTTCGGTATCGGTTGGCTGAATCCTTTCGGGTTCAACAATACCTATGCCATAACCGTGCGCCAAGACCAGGCCCGGGAGCATGGGTGGCACAAAATTTCGGATCTGAAGGAAGATGAAAATGACCTTCGCGCGGGTTTCACCGCCGAATTTTCCGAAAGGACGGACGGTTACCCGGGATTGAGCAGGGCCTACGGCCTTCGGTTCATGGAAGTTAATGATCTGGAGCCGTCCATGATGTACAAGGCCATGGCCAACGGAGAGGTGGATGTGATTTGCGCCTTTGCCACGGATGGTCGTATCGAAGCCTATCAATTGAAACCGCTGCAGGATGACCGGGAATTCTTTCCCCCTTACTATGCGGCACCTGTTATCAGGGAAAAATGTCTTGAGAAAAATGTTGATCTGGAAAAAGCCCTATTGTCATTGGGCGGCCTTCTTGATGATGAGGCAATGCAGCGACTGAATTTTCAGGTGGATGGGAAGGGATTGAGCGCGGCGAAGGCTGTTAATGCCTTCCTTAAGTCGAAAGAATTTATTTAGGCCGTTTTATCCACCTATAATTGTTCAATAAGGAGGATTGAAAATGACAGCAAAATTTAAAATTGAATTCCCCAAAATCAGCGCGCATGATTACGATCAGGACGAAGAATACTTTTTTCTAGTGGAACCGGATCGCGGGGAGGACAGAAACAAGCGGAAGATTCATTTCCATGAATATGCGAAAATATATAACATACCTGGATTATATGAGCAATTATTCTATGAACGCCTGAAATGCAACTCTCCAAAAAAGGTATTGGAAGCACTGCGTTACTCCGTATCTCAGGCCCGGGAAAATTTTACAGAACTCCGCGTCCTTGATTTGGGTGCTGGCAATGGAATGATGGGTGAGCAAGTAAGAAATCAAGGGGTGGCCCGACTTGTTGGCGCGGATATTATCCCTGAAGCAAAAGAGGCGAATGACCGTGACAGACCTGCGGTGTATGATGCCTACTATGTCGCGGATTTCTGCAATTTGACTTCACATCAAAAGAAAGATTTAGAAGAATGGTCATTTAATTGTTTGACAACTGTTGCGGCCCTTGGATTCGGGGATATTCCGGTAAAAGCATTTACGGAAGCATTTAACATCCTCCAAAGCGAGGGTTGGATCGCTTTTAACATTAAAGAAACTTTTCTTGATAAGAGCGATTTAACCGGATTTTCTGTTGCCATCAGGGAACTGATTTTTTCAGAATACCTGGATGTCTATTACCTTGAACGATACCGGCACAGGCTTTCAATGGAAGGCAAACCTTTGTACTACTTTGCAATAGCGGGACGGAAGAACTCTGATATTCCGAAAGATTTTTTGGAATCAATCGCAATGGGATAAAAGATTAATTTGGTCTGCGAAGCGGTCAAAAAAATTCTGGGGGAGTTGACTTGTTCGGCGTCAATTTGCTAGGGTATACCACAGGTGATGCTAGCCTTTTAAGCCATGCATCCTTTTCTCTTTTATATTTCATTTTGCGCTGCGCTCCTTAGCTATCCAGTTGATCTGCTGCAACCCTCCTGGTACCTGCGTTTTAATCTGTGATTACTACCTTGATTGGCCATCTGCATGGCAAAGCTATGCTGTTCCAGATTGGGGCTGCGTCTGCCTGTCATTTCCAAGCCTTTATGAGAGCTCGATGCCAACAGTAAAAAATGGGAGGTGGCCATGGGATTTCTAGGGAAAATTTTCGGAGGGGGTAAAAGCTATCCGGCACTTGCTGCTGATACGAGTGCCGCAAAAAAACTTGCAGCCATTAAGGATCCGCTGGAAAAGTTAAGTGAAGAAGTAAAAGAACCGATGGAGGTGATTCCTGCCGATAACAGCGCCTTTGTCTTCATTGGTAATCCGCCAAAGAATTTCGGCATGGCTTGGGTAGAAGAAGGCAAGGTTCACAATTTTAAAACCCTTTCAGAAGAAAAAAATGTTTCCCAAAAACAGTTATTGAAAATTGTGGATGCCCTGGCTGAGGCTTACAAACAAACTGACATTAAAAGCAGGTATTCGGCCACAATTGGCGGTAAAGTGGTTACTGTCACTCCTTCCCAAGATCTGGGCAGGGAAGTGAAGAATATTTTAGCCAGTGCGTGACTATGGAAAAGTTATGCTCTGCGAAAAGAGAATGTCACGATAAAGATTCAGATCATTGAGGCTTGAGATGGCAAGAGAGGCCCGCTTCTAGGAAGGAAACGGGCCTCTCTTTATTTAGGGAACCAAAGGATATCACAGAAGAGTCAGTATAAGCATTTCGAATCGGCGAGTCCGAGAGGTTTCATGGTATTGATTATCGATTATATCAACCTGGATTGAAACTTACTCTCTCTTGATGGGCATGGCAATGTTCAGAATATTTTCACAAACAGATAATAAAACTGTTCCGGCCTCCCCCGATTATACGGTCCTTGAGGCCCTGGATAAGGCCGATATCGATCAGATTCATGCTTGTGGCGGCGAAGCCCGTTGTACGACCTGCCGGATTTATATCATGGACGGACTGCAAAACTGTCGGACCAGGAATGAGACAGAGGCACTTCTAGCGGAGAAAATGGGATTTCCTGAAACTATTCGACTGGCCTGCCAGACCCGAATTAAAGGCGATATCACCATAAAACGTCCGGTCGTTGATAAACTGGATTTGGAAATCGTCTTAAAGCAGTTTGATAATTTACCTGGTACCAGACTCGGCCAAGAAAAAGATCTGGCGATTTTATTTGCTGACATTGAAAACTATACGCAGTTCGCCGAGGCATTCCCTGCTTATGACGTGGTGCATGTTTTAAACCGATACTATCAAACCATGAACGAAATCATTGTGCAGCATAGAGGTGTAATCAGCGATGTGGCTGGCGACGGTATCCTGGCATTGTTCGGTCTAGTCGAAGAGAGCAGGAATCCCGTATTGGATGCGGTGCATGCTGCTCAAGATATGAACGGAGCCTTGACTGAGTTTAACAGGTATCTCAGAAAAATGTTTGACTGGTCTTTTTCAATCAGGTCAGGCATAAATTTTGGAAAAACCATTGTGGGTAATTTTGATACTGGCACCATGCGCAAAATTTCCGCTATCGGCGATGCGGTTAATACTGCTAGCCGAATAGAAAGTGCAAATAAGGATTTCGGCACGAAGCTTCTCATTTCCCAATCGGCCAAAGAGAAAATAGATGGCCTGATAGCGTCTGGAAAGATGCGTCTCGCCCGATTAAAGGGTTTAAGCGGGGAACACCGCCTCTACGAGGTTGAAATTTGAGATGGATTTTTGGCGCCCATTTTTTCGTTTCAGCAGCTAGGAGGATGCTGACAAGCAAAGACGAAAAACGCTGCCCGAAAGGCGAAATTCTCGACGAAAGTCTTGGACGTTGTCGGAAGGAATGCCAAAAAGAAGAACAATACGACTATAAATTGGACAAGTGTCGTCCAATTTGTCCCGAAGGCACACATTATGATCCTGAATTGGTTGATTGCAGGCGTTTATGTAAGAAAATGAAGATCCTACAAGAAAAAGAAGAGTTGATCAACGCAGGGCCCAATGTAAGAATAAAAGTGACTTATGGAGAGCCTTACAGCTGGAACAGGAAAAAGAAACTTAAACCTGGAGATACCATTTTTGTAAATGAACTTATTGAAACCCAAGGCGAACATGTTAGGATTTTCTATGATGATGATGAGCAAAATACCTCAAAAATGATTAGTCTTTCACAGTATTCAAGTATCGCTATTAAGCTAAACCCTGATTTTTCACCAAAGGCTTCCTGGAAGGACGCTATTTGGTACCTTTGTGGAACTCTTTACGGTTTGATTGATAAAGACACACATTACATTCCAGACAGAACCGTGTTTGCGGGTACATATATGGCTTATGAAGTGAAGGAAACTCAATTTTATATCTCAGTAGATGATTTTGAGGAAAAATGTGGGGTAATCAGGGGAAAAGTAGAAGCAACGCCTATTAAGGGTGGCTATTCAACGATCATAAAATCTGGTGAAGAATTAAGAACACTCCGATCAGGGAGGTCAGATCTCATAAAAATACCTGCAGAAAGCCTAACTCATCATAATGAAATTTTTCAAGAGCTAGGAAAATGTTTAAGAAACTACGATAAAGGAAAAACACTAAACGGTAATTTTTGGACAACTATCCCGAATAGCACTAGAAATTCAGAGAAAATGAAAAAAGCAAATCAAGTTAATTCAAATAGTTGGGAGCCAATTGGCGGAGAGAAGCGAAAAAACCCGTCAAGTAAAAGGCGTACTCATGACGAAATATGGGAAAGAGAAACGAATCAAGATTCAACCTCATACCGGTATTGATTTGCTTTGTCTTGGTGCTGGAATTCTATTTGAGCCGCATTTCCAAACTATAGCTTGAAATGCTTCATGTGCCAAATGAGCTCAACTTCCCCTCTTTCAGACGGGATATCTCAATCGATTTCCCGTTGCGAACACTTGTGATATCCTCATCGGGAGAGTGGCTGACTGAGTGTTGAGAGACACTGGAACTGGCCGTTTTTTGGATGATTCCAGGTGGGTATATCTCGGCAATAGTAATTGATGTGGAAGAAAGAATGCTTTTCTGGGGAATTGAGTGAGTCTGGTCCGTCGTTTCGCTAGTTGGTTCCATGGTTAGGGGTTCCCATTGCACCTCACATGGCCGGATGCAGGGGGGATTCGCCGAACTTCGGTGTTTGATCCGCTGAGTTGGGGTTGGGGGATTTCATAGTTGATAATCCATTTTTTTCCAGCAACGAGCATAAAAAAAGCAGCTTAAGTGTCAAGTGAAATGGACCATTGGACAGGTAATCGTGAATGATTGCTGCCCGAATTGAAAAGCCCTGCTTTTTCTGGTATGTTCCGTGTTCGTTTAAGGCGGCGCGTGCACCTGACTTCTGAGTTGTTTGGGTTGGCATAACGAAATCTCGCACGAACCAGAATTAGGTTTTCCGGGTAAGGTGGGTTTGCGGGTCGTAAAAACACCCAGGGGTAAGAAGATGTTATGAAGGAAGATTCGACAGTTTCAGCAGTGGAAATGAAAGCCGGGGCATCCGCGCCTCACAGTTGGCGTTTTGTCAGGCTTGGCGGCTTTGACCAGGTAGCACTCAGGGACGGTGCCGATTTGATGGCCCTGGACCGTCTGGATCAAAAACTCTGGGCTGCCTTAAGCTGCCCGGCCAGTGGCCTTGAGTTTGATGAGAGAACGCTCTCTCTTATCGATACCGATGGAGACGGTCGAATACACGTTCCGGAGGTTGTGGCCGCTGCCAAATGGGCAGGGACCCTCCTTAAAAACCCCGATGGCCTCCTGCTCAGCGCTGATGCTCTTCCGCTCTCAGCCGTTGATGATGACACGACCGAGGGGAAGGCAATACTCTCGTGCGCAGAAGAGATCCTGTCAAACCTCGGGAAAGCAGAAGCCTCTCAAATCACAACGGAAGACACTTCGGATACGGAGAAGATATTCGCGGAAACCCGTTTCAACGGCGATGGTATTATACCGGTCGAGTCTGCTGATGATGAGGACACGAAAAGCGTAATAGCCGATATCATTGCATGTATGGGATTCGAAAATGACCGCAGCGGCGCGCCAGGCATTAGCAGGGAAAAAATTGAAGATTTTTTTTCTGAGGCGGAAGCTTTCGCCGCCTGGTGGAAACAGGCCGATGATGATGCGGCCAATACCCTGCCTTACGGCGATAAAACCATTGATGCCGCTGACATTTTTCACAAAATCAGAGAGAAAGTGGAGGACTACTTCATCCGGTGTCGCCTGGTCGAATTCGATCCGAAGGCAGCACAAGCGCTAAATCCGTCAAATGAAGCCTATGAAGCAATTTCAGAGAACAATCTGTCCGATACCAATGACCAGGAAATAGCGGTTTTTCCCCTGGCCGCGGTTGAGGCAGGAAAACCCCTGCCGTTAAAAACCGATATTAACCCGGCCTGGACAGAAAGTATTGAAAAACTTTCATCTGTAATTATCACGCCGCTTTTTGGTGAGAAGGAAAGCCTTGATAGGGCGGAATGGGGCGTCATTTGCAAAAATTTCACGGCTTATGAACGCTGGCTTGCCCGGAAAAAAGGTGCAAGGGTCGAACCGCTGGGGATCAGTCGGGTTCGAGAGATTCTGGCCGGCGGCAATCGCGCCAGGCTTGAGGCCCTCATTGAGAAGGACGAGGCGTTGGCACCGCAGGCTGAAGCGGTTTCATCTGTAGACAGGCTGGTGCGATATTACCGGTACCTATATCCATTTTTGAATAACTTTGTTTCCCTTTTCGATTTTTATACGACCAGCGAGAAATCCGTGTTTCAGGCCGGGACCCTCTACCTGGACGCTCGAAGCTGTGACCTTTGCGTCAAGGTAGATGACATGGCAAAGCACAGCGTTCTGGCCCATTTAAGCCAGACCTATCTGGCTTATTGTGAGTGTACTCGAAAAGGTACCAATGAAAAACTGACCATCGCCGCCGCCTTTACAAACGGAAGTTCGGACAATCTCAGGGTCGGCCGAAACGGGCTGTTCTACGATCGAAAAGGACAGGACTGGGATGCCGTTATCGTCAAATTGATTGAACATCCCATCAGCCTCAGACAGGCGTTCTGGTCACCCTATAAGCGGATTTCTCAGTTCATCTCAGCTCAAATAGAAAAGATGACCACGGCTCGTGACAAAGAGCTCCAGACCAATGTATCCAAATCGGTTGACGGTGTTTTACAGCCGTCTCAATCTAAAAAAACTTCGTCAAGTCAAGCATTTGACATCGCCAAATTCGCGGGCGTGTTTGCGGCAATAGGCCTTGCCATTGGTGCAATCGGCACGGCCATTGCGTCGGTGGTCACTGGATTCATGGATCTCGACTGGTGGGAAGTCCCACTCGCGATTTTGGGAATTATTCTGATCATCTCGGGGCCTTCCGTTATCAATGGATACCTGAATCTGCGCCGCCGAAATCTGGGACCCATCCTAGACGCCTGCGGATGGGCTGTGAACACGCGGGCCAAGATAAATATTCCCTTCGGGGCTGTGCTCACGAAAACGGCGGTTTTGCCGCCAGGCTCTCATCGGGCGTTGAAAATGGACCCCTATGCGCAAAAAAGGCGCACCTGGAAGTTCTATGCCATCATTTTGGTAATTCTCGCGGCCATTTCTTTATTCTTTTTTTCATCCTATAGAAATAACTGGGGATTGTGGCGTAATACACTTGAGAAGTCCGTTCAGACGCTGGAGCATTTGAAGCCCGCAAAAAGTCCATCTCAAAAAGCCCCTCCACAAAAGGAAGGCAAATAGCGGTCTCTCGCCCAAAGGGATTTTTTCAATCAGTAAAACAATCCTTTCGTGGGCATATTCATTTCGTTTACATCTTGGAGTGCTTTTTTGGTAACCTACCCCGTCTTCTTTAAAAATAAAACTCGTCATTTTAAAATCCTTTCTGGCTCATTTTTGAGCCAATTTGCGTTTTTGAAGGCCGCTTTTTCGGCATTGCTTCCTGCGTAAGAAGGAAAAAAGTACCGATCGACGGCCTTCTTTTTTCGTTCCCCCGGTGGGGTCCGATAATATTGGTTTTTTCAGTAGTGTCCGGTTAAGAATCAAATAATTTCAATTGGATAGGCCCGGCGACCTTCTGGTTTCTGTAATTCTGTTCCGTAAGGGCCTGAAAAATATGCATTTTTTCAAACAGGGTGATGCTCAAAATTTGTAGAATAGTGTAGAGGGTCAACTCGATTCTCAGCCGTTTTTTCATTATGGCGACCAACAGATAAGTTGACACGGCAATCCAGATTTGCGTTTTGACGGCATTCTCCGAAGTCCCATAGAATTTTTTGATTCGCAAATGCTGTTTGACCCATTTGAAAAAAATCTCCACCCGCCATCTGTATCGATATAGTTCCGCGATTGTAATGGCTGGCAGGGTGAATTGATTGGTTAGAAAGACGAATGATCTGCCTTTGTTCTCATCATAGTACTTTACACGGCGTAGCTTTTCAGGGTAGTCTTTCTTGGCGTAAAACCCTGTCAGAGCAACGGTTTGGTCGGATTTGACACCAGCGGCCTTATCAGATTTATGTGAATATATCCGGCGCAATCCCGTGTTTGTTTTTGAACGCTTCACAAAGACAGCCGAGCTTTGGTGTAGCTGATAGAGTCTCCTAAAATCCAAGTAGGCCCGATCCATGACATAGATTGCTCCGGGTTCTGGGATGAGATGATCAAGAACATTGACGTCATGAACCTTTCCATCGGTGATCCATATAAAAGTTGGGATATCCCCTCTCAAGTCCAAAAGAGTGTGCATTTTTACAGCGCCCTTTGTTTTTCGGAAACGAGCCCATGGGAAAACCGATAGACAGAGATCAATTGTCGATGAGTCCAATGCGTAGACGGTTTCTTTCAGTTCAAGGCCGAAATCATCATCAACATAAAGCCGCCGGGCCTCGTTGATAAGGATTTGGGCAAAATCGCTGTAGATCCGCCAATCCCGTGTTTCGTTTGCGTTAGCCAATGTACTGCGAGATACTTTGCCACGAATTCCCATATGGTAAAGCTTATCTTGCATGGCCCGAAGGCAGCACTCGATATCGCGCAGGCTTTCGCGGTAGGTCAGTTGGGCGAGTGCCATACACAAAAGCTGATCATAGCATGTGA
>JGI10211J34971_10004955_pt1 | contig 10490 bp, 9 predicted proteins | sample Etolagsediment_FD_34971 | JGI IMG/M metagenome (IMG submission 34971)
TGGGGTCTATCCCCGCGGGCACGGGGGAAACTGAGTCTAACTTGCATTGTCTCTACTCCTCTGGGGTCTATCCCCGCGGGCACGGGGGAAACCTCCGGGGGAAAATCCCTGTCCATCCATAGCTGGGTCTATCCCCGCGGGCACGGGGGAAACCATGCTGTCTGTCCTTTCTTGTTTTCAATGCTGGGTCTATCCCCGCGGGCACGGGGGAAACTCTGGCGCGACGTTTGTCCAGCATATCCGTCCGGGTCTATCCCCGCGGGCACGGGGGAAACCGATGGCTCAACTTTTCGAAACTGTCCCCGTAGGGTCTATCCCCGCGGGCACGGGGGAAACGCGTCTTCAAGCTGTATGCCGACATTGATGGAGGGTCTATCCCCGCGGGCACGGGGGAAACTGTTGTCGTCCGTCGGCACGGACGGCGGGGCCGGGTCTATCCCCGCGGGCACGGGGGAAACGCCGTGAAGTTGCGCAGTAGGTCGCGGGTCAGGGGTCTATCCCCGCGGGCACGGGGGAAACCGAAAGCGATTGACCAGCAGCTCCGCACGAATGGGTCTATCCCCGCGGGCACGGGGGAAACGGTGCGATAGGTCACGAATTGGGGGAGTGGGAAGGTCTATCCCCGCGGGCACGGGGGAAACCCCGAACCGAAAGGCGACGGCAGCGCCGTCGCGGGTCTATCCCCGCGGGCACGGGGGAAACGGGAAGGCCGACCTCCGCGCCGTGGCCCTCGGGGGTCTATCCCCGCGGGCACGGGGGAAACTCAATGACGGGCTCGATGAAGAACTCGTCGAAGGGTCTATCCCCGCGGGCACGGGGGAAACGAGTGAACCACGCCGATGGGGGGTCAACCGAAGGGTCTATCCCCGCGGGCACGGGGGAAACTCGATGCCGTCGAGAATGACCATCGCGTTGTTGGGTCTATCCCCGCGGGCACGGGGGAAACTATCCATGTTCGCGTTCCTTCTGTTGCGTTCTGGGTCTATCCCCGCGGGCACGGGGGAAACGCCTTGGTGACGAACGAATCCAGGATGTCGTAGGGTCTATCCCCGCGGGCACGGGGGAAACTGCTGCATAGCCCGTTTTGCCCACCGTACTGTGGGTCTATCCCCGCGGGCACGGGGGAAACGTTCTGGTGCTGGGAATCTGGGCCAAACACGTGGGTCTATCCCCGCGGGCACGGGGGAAACAGCATGCTTTGCCCAGCGTATCGTGTTCTGAAGGGTCTATCCCCGCGGGCACGGGGGAAACCAAGCTGTGCAGTATCCTGCATAGTGAACACGGGGTCTATCCCCGCGGGCACGGGGGAAACGGGAAGGCCGATCTCCGGGCCGTGGCCCTCGGGGGTCTATCCCCGCGGGCACGGGGGAAACCGCATCATGCGGTTGACCGAGGTCATCAACCGGGGTCTATCCCCGCGGGCACGGGGGAAACATCGTATCATCCGCAATCTGTTCGCCGTCCAGGGTCTATCCCCGCGGGCACGGGGGAAACGTGTGGATTGCGTTGGCTGGCAGGTGCGAGACGGGTCTATCCCCGCGGGCACGGGGGAAACAACGCACGAGCTCCGGTCAACCTGCACCCAGAGGGTCTATCCCCGCGGGCACGGGGGAAACGGTGCGGAAACGTCGGGCGCGTACCTGTCCATGGGTCTATCCCCGCGGGCACGGGGGAAACCGCACGGCCCTGGCCCTTCTATCCACAGAGCAGGGTCTATCCCCGCGGGCACGGGGGAAACAGTCCCCGTTGCAGGTCAAACGTGCGGAACACGGGTCTATCCCCGCGGGCACGGGGGAAACGAATGGGCGTTGACGGATGACCTGGATATCACAGGTCTATCCCCGCGGGCACGGGGGAAACGGACAGCCGGGGATCGAGGAGCGAATGTCGGCGGGTCTATCCCCGCGGGCACGGGGGAAACGCCGTGGCGTCAAGACACACATACTCTTTGTCGGGTCTATCCCCGCGGCACGGGGGAAACGCTGACGATGCCCTCCAGCGAGATCAGGACGCGGGTCTATCCCCGCGGGCACGGGGGAAACGCGTGGGGACACGGGCAGAGATTCTGCAACGCGGGTCTATCCCCGCGGGCACGGGGGAAACTCATAGCCACCATCCCCCCAATCGACGTCACAGGGTCTATCCCCGCGGGCACGGGGGAAACGCAGCACACATACGCCATGGATGGGATGTATAAGGTCTATCCCCGCGGGCACGGGGGAAACAACGGCCATTGCGGTGTAGCCGTTGAACGTGTGGGTCTATCCCCGCGGGCACGGGGGAAACACGGCCACGGCCACGAAACCGGCAGTAGGCGTGGGTCTATCCCCGCGGGCACGGGGGAAACTGCCAGCCGTTCGGCCTGCTGTTTCGCGTTCAGGGTCTATCCCCGCGGGCACGGGGGAAACGCCATGGCGGATAGCGCCAAATCAGCCTGTTCGGGTCTATCCCCGCGGGCACGGGGGAAACGTGAACACGGTTCCAGTATGATGGAAAGCGTGGGGTCTATCCCCGCGGGCACGGGGGAAACGCTATGGTGCTGGGAATCTGGGCCAAACACACGGGTCTATCCCCGCGGGCACGGGGGAAACGAGTTTGGCACCCGGACGGCTGCCGCTCATCCGGGTCTATCCCCGCGGGCACGGGGGAAACTGGGGCACGATCAAGAGCCTGCTGACGACCGTGGGTCTATCCCCGCGGGCACGGGGGAAACGACGGCGACACGGGGACGGTCACAAAGGGGACGGGTCTATCCCCGCGGGCACGGGGGAAACCCGCCTCCCAGCGCACCACCGTAGCAGATGTACGGTCTATCCCCGCGGGCACGGGGGAAACGCCACGCCGCACAGCTACCTGCACCTTGTTCAGGGTCTATCCCCGCGGGCACGGGGGAAACTCAATCGCTTCCCGTGCGGCGTGATCCGTGGTGGGTCTATCCCCGCGGGCACGGGGGAAACCGTGGCGTGCAGCAAACCCTGGAGTCGGGCGGGGGTCTATCCCCGCGGGCACGGGGGAAACCGACCGCAGACGGCCCGGAGCAATCACTGTCCGGGTCTATCCCCGCGGGCACGGGGGAAACATGTGCCAGCGTTGTGCCGCCGCACTGCGCGAAGGTCTATCCCCGCGGGCACGGGGGAAACGCGGATAATCCCGACGACCCCAGCAAATAGCAGGGTCTATCCCCGCGGGCACGGGGGAAACCCTCCGTGTACCGTGAGCAAACGGAGGCGATCGGGTCTATCCCCGCGGGCACGGGGGAAACACAGGATGCAAAGGGCTCTCCGGGCGGGCGAAAGGTCTATCCCCGCGGGCACGGGGGAAACATAACCCCAGACCACGCATAAGGAGACTCGTAAGGTCTATCCCCGCGGGCACGGGGGAAACCGACCGTTACAGCAGATACATGGCATCACTTGGGGTCTATCCCCGCGGGCACGGGGGAAACGTGTACTCGGTCGTGTTGTCCTTGGCCAGGTAGGGTCTATCCCCGCGGGCACGGGGGAAACCCATGCAGATACGTATACGTCCGATTAGTGTAGGGTCTATCCCCGCGGGCACGGGGGAAACTCCGGTACCAGTATACCAGTAGGCAATCAGGTAGGTCTATCCCCGCGGGCACGGGGGAAACGCTATGATGCTGGGCAACTGGCCGCAACACGTGGGTCTATCCCCGCGGGCACGGGGGAAACGACAAAGCCGAACGCGTCACGTAACGCCGGCCGGGTCTATCCCCGCGGGCACGGGGGAAACATTATCGAGGGAGCGGGCGATACGGTAGGGGAGGGTCTATCCCCGCGGGCACGGGGGAAACGATGCTGGGCGATCACAAGCTGTACGGACGCTGGGTCTATCCCCGCGGGCACGGGGGAAACCAACACGTTAACGCCCGCGCCGCCCTCGACCAGGGTCTATCCCCGCGGGCACGGGGGAAACGGACGTCATCCAGCCCGTCCAGCCGGGAATTCGGGTCTATCCCCGCGGGCACGGGGGAAACATAATCAGTTTGGAACATTTCTGTACTTGTACAGGTCTATCCCCGCGGGCACGGGGGAAACTAGCACATCGTTTAGACCATATTGTTGCAATAAGGTCTATCCCCGCGGGCACGGGGGAAACAAGGCTACCAAGGCAGAAGCAGCCAAGGGCGTGGGTCTATCCCCGCGGGCACGGGGGAAACGCATTGGGGTATTCAAGTATTTGATCCGCAGATGGTCTATCCCCGCGGGCACGGGGGAAACTTCCTGCCGTTCTTGCTTGGCCCTTGCCAGGCGGGTCTATCCCCGCGGGCACGGGGGAAACGCCTCGATCTTAAACATGGCCCGTGCTCCAATGGGTCTATCCCCGCGGGCACGGGGGAAACGTAGACGTCCCGGAGTCCCGGGGGGAGTCGGAGGGTCTATCCCCGCGGGCACGGGGGAAACTAACCGTGACTCATGCAAGCGCCCCACATGGCAGGTCTATCCCCGCGGGCACGGGGGAAACCGGCAGATGTGGCATACGTACCTCGCCCGGAAGGGTCTATCCCCGCGGGCACGGGGGAAACATGCTGATAGGCAACATCAAGTGCCCGTGGCAAGGTCTATCCCCGCGGGCACGGGGGAAACGGATCATCATCCATGTGTTGCTCGGCATGTGGAGGTCTATCCCCGCGGGCACGGGGGAAACTCAACCTGGCGCTGCTGTTTTGCTCGTTCAGCGGGTCTATCCCCGCGGGCACGGGGGAAACTTGACTCTGACAATCTACGACCAAGACTATGAGGGTCTATCCCCGCGGGCACGGGGGAAACTTGTGGGGGATGAGTCGCCCAGCGATTCAAACGGGTCTATCCCCGCGGGCACGGGGGAAACTCTAGGTCACTTTGGCACATGCGTGCGGGGAAAGCAAGCGTCCCGCAGAACCTGCATGCGCCAACATGACACACGTCGCCAATGAACTCACACCTGTCAGGCATACGTATTGTCAAAGAACTGCTCGGCCGCCACGAAGCCAGCTGTGTGATCAGGATCACTCGCTCACGTCTTCTTCGACAACGTGCCTCGCCAATCCACGCCGTTCGTGGCACGAAGTGACGCAAAGGTGGAACCCGTCGTATTCGATGAGCTGCTTCCGCAGCGTCCCGAGGCAGAGGACTCCTTGGCCGGCCGGCTCCTCGGGGCTATCCCACGTCATGACGATGCTGCCTGTGCAGCCTGTCTGCGAATACCATTCGTCGAGCACGCCCCAGACGCGTTGGCGGACAGCGGCTGACATGTGAGGCGCAGTATAGACGCCGGGGGCTATCTCGAGGGAACATGACGCGAGGAATCCTCTGAATCGCATTGGCACGTCGTTCGTCACGATCACGACCACGGTAGACTCCTATTCCTCGTCATTCCGTGCAAAAGGCGACTCCCGCAGGATCTCCTTTATCCTGTCGATCATGCCGGGGATGACGCCATCTCGCCGGAAGCGCTCCCCGGCCAGGCGTCGCACAATTCTCTCCAGCGGCTGGTCCTGGCGTATCCGGCTCGTGCAAACGGCCTCGAACGCAATCGCGACGGTCAACTCCTGTCGGTACAGGTCTGCGATGTCGAGGCAAAACGAATTTGACGAGTCCTCGTGAACAAATCCGAGCTGAGGGATTGTGGCCGTGGCAGCCACAGCGACTGAGGCCGCCGCCTCGACGGCCGTCGCCGCGTGGTTGATCGCCTGATTCGGGGGATCCGTGGCGTCCGGATTGGCGCGGTCGTACCGACGGCCATGCCATTCCACGCCGTAGCGTCTGGCCATTTCCTGGTACATTTTCCGTACCCGCATGCCCTCAATACCGCGGAGTGTGTTGACGTCGCTCTGCGAAGGCATGTCGCCAAACCGCATTGCGTACATCTCGCGAATGACGCGAACTCGGTGTCCGCGCCGGTCGGCCCAATACATCGCTTGCCTCCGGGCCAGCTCAGAGGCATCGGGTCCGTGAGGCTGGGCGGTGTACATGCGAACTCCGTCTTGTCCAACGGCCACCATCGCGCACCCGTGACGCGCGCAGAGCCGCAGGACATCATGGGAGGCGGTTGTGCCCGGACCGAGCAGGATGCAGGAGAGCATTTGGTAGGGGATGGCGTAGTCCCCGGCATCGAGAAGATAGGACTTGGCGGCCAGGAAACGCAGTGTTCCGTCTTTGACGTAGAGGTTGCCGTAGCCGAGCCAGAGCAGTCCGTGCCGATCGGTATGTGGGATCCTGGCCGTTTCGAGTCCAAGCCTGCCGGGAAGCATGTCAGTCGCCTCCGACGGCTCGCAGGAGGAGCATCCCAAACCCGAAGGCCCGATGCCGTCCTATGCCGCGCGCCAGCCACGCGTTGAATCCCTGACCGTCGGTTATGGTAAGCTTGCCAGAGATGACGGCATCGGGCTTTCGGACAAGGCGCCGCCCGCCAGTGTCCTTGCGCGCCAGGTCGGTCAACTGAAAACTCTCCATTCGACACTGTGCGATTTCCGCAACACCGCCTGCCTGGAACTGGCGACGCAGCCACTGTTCGTAGACGGCATCCCGGGACGGTGGCGACTCGTTCCGTTCGCGCCAGACGTGTCCGAGAAAGGCGTCTACCTCGGCTCCGGCTCTGTGGTTCTCGCCAGCGCTGTTCTTGCGTTCCACGGGGCACATCCGGAGTCGAAACGCACACTGTGATCCCGTACGCCATTCCGCGGGCATCTGTTTGCCGGCCGCGCCTTCCCAACGGAGCGTCTGCCAGACATCCGGCTCGGCGAACTGTCTTGCGGCGTCCGTGAGTTCGTTCATCCCGATAGACGAATAGGCCAGGACGGGAAGACACCGCCCCTCGGCACGCTCTATTACGAACGGCTTCGGCGCCAAATCCCCGAAAAGCTCCGCGAGAAGGCAATGAACAGCGTATCCGGAGTCGTGTGCGCGCCGGGGAAGTCTGCGCCGTTCCGCAAGCCGGGCAAGACGCGAACCGTCGACGGGCAAACGGAGCATGTAGAGGCTATCCATGGTGCACCTCCTCGGGCTGGATCGTCCCTTCCACGATAAACCGGCGTCCGGCGTGGATCTGGTTCTCCCAATCACGTTCATCGGTAATCGGTATGACGTGTTCTCTCTCTCTCCCTCCCCCGGCGCCTGCGGGCCACCAGGCGCGCAGAGGGGAGACGTCCGACCGCCCGTTCCCGATCTGCGGGACACGTTCGAGCGCCGTCCGGGCATTGTCAGCAGAGACATGTCCAACGAGGATTGGCGCTGAGGGGATACAACACTTACGCCCGATAAAGAGAGGGCGCGCCGGACGTCGCAACGCCCGGGCTACGTCCTCGATACCGGGGCTCTCCTCGGGAGGGTCGAGTGTAAGCGCCACGGTATACACCGCGTCGGCGCGATAGTGACGGTAGCGGATGTGTGTTCCTGTGGCAGCCGCCCCCCCCTGGCGGCTTTCCCGGACGCCCCACGTCGTCCAGCCCGTGTCAGTCAGGGAATCCTGGCCCAAGAACACGGTCTGATAGTCGATGATCTCGCGGCCCTCGCGGTCGCGACGCACGGCGAAGAGCAGTCGGCGTTGGAGGCGCTGAAGCTGCTTGCCCTCTGCATGAGTGTACCCGAGCGCATTTCCGATGAGTCCGCAGAGCATGGACCGGGCCGGAAAATCCCGGATGACGCCCAAGTTGTCGATCATCGGCCCACCGAACGCGATCAATGGGCTGTCCAGCCTGAGTACGAGGTAGTCCTGCATCACTCCCCCCTCACGCAACCGGCAACCCACTCGGACAGTTCACCGACTGAGGCGTTCGTCTCTCCGACGTCTTTGGCCAGGAGACTGCTGAGGCTCGGCAGACACGCCATTCTGCGCCGGTTGCCGGGCTGGTACATCGCATCAACGTCGGCGATATGTGTGGTGATGGCGCGACAGGCGTTGTGCAGCAGCCCGGATGCCGCGGCCACGGGGCTCAGGAAGGCGTTGGCAAATGTGCACGGTTGGGCGTCTCCCCACTCGGCCAGCAGCATGCTGGCGTAGGAGTACGGGGCAGTCGAGCCGAGCTTGGCCCCGGGCGAGAGAGTGGCAACAAGCCGGAGAAGGCGGGCCGCCACGTCAGCCGCCAAGCCGCGGTCTGCCTGGCGCCACTCGGTGGGCGAACAACCTTCCAGGTTGGACACCAGCAACGGGACGTCAACGACCACGTAACCGTAGAACAGCCCGCTGGTGAGCTCCGTGTTGCCCAGATGGGCACTGCCCATGGCCTCGTCTTCGTCCTGCACCCGCAGCAGGTCATCCACGGCAGTGAAATAGTCGCTTTCCGATTGCTCCTCATGCACGGTGAATGCGTGGGCCACGTGCACCGCCGCGTCGCCACGGGACAGGATGTCGGAGGTGACCATCCGCCCGAACATGGCGGCGTCCAGTCCCGCCGCGCGTTTGAGGGAATCCAAGTTCTTCTTGGCATCTTTGGTAAACCGCTTCTTGACCGCGGCTGCGGCTTGCTCCGCGCTCTCCACATCCGCGCAGATGGTCCGGGCCTCCGCGAGCAGGAAATCGATCTCCGGGCGACCGAGGACAGTAACCTGCCCTGTGCGAAGGGCCGGTTGGCCCGCCCCTTGATCCTTGGTGGCCTTGGCCTTGGCACTCTCCCCGAGCAGTTGCACTGCCAGAGCCTCGACAACAGCAGCAGCAACGGGTTCGGGGACTCCCTCCGCCGCCAGTGGCTTGCGGAGACACAGGTCAAATGTGTAGCGGGAACGTACGGACATCGGCTCCCCGAGACTGGCAAGAGAATCCGGGCCGTCGAAGGTCCGCCAGTGTCGTTTCAGGCACTGGGACGAGATTCTCGTACGGGTGACTCCGCCGAAAGAGATGCGTTTGGCGAAGCCGGCATCGTCGCGGTTGAGCAGGCAGGCGGAGTAGGACGTGAGTGAGTGCAGTTGCAGGAATCTAGGGTCGGACATGGTCAGGCTTCCTTCTCTTGATGTGACTTCTTGTCGTAATAAGCTCGGGCGATGTGACGGCGGACCGTCTCGCCGTGGTGGGGACGAATGGTCAGCACAAGCCGGGCGAGACTCACGGGGTCCACGCTTTGGCCCTTCGCCGCGAGATAGCGCGTGGCGACGGCCACCTCACGGGCGAGCCCTGATGGGCGTGCACGCAACAGTCTGACGAACCGCAACTCCGCATATCCGCAAGCCGCCAAGGCCTCGCCCAAAGGCGGGCCTCCCAGGAGGTCCTTCAGATGAGCCATCGCGCTGAGGACAACGGCCCATCTCTTCTCGCACGTTTCCCGCGCAACATCCCCATTCGGGATGTCCATGTACGGCGCGACATAGGCAGCCAGGACCTTCCAGAAGGCAGGACTGGCCGGATCATCGGGACGTAGGCGTCGCAAATCGGCGATATCGCCCGGCGGGAGTTCTCTCCGCAGAGCCGCCGCAACGCGTTGGACGGCAGACGCTATCGGATCGGCTGGCCTCTCTTGGTGGGGCGTCAGCGGCGGAGTGGCTCGCGTGGCAGACAGGGATCTATCGGGCATGTACAGCATCTCCTTCCTCTCTTTTTGGGCGCATGAATGGGAACGACTTATAGAACGCCCCACCGAAGACGCGCTCGGAGGCAGCTACGGCACGGTAGCGACGCACGTTTGGGATCGGGAGACTCTCACAGGCTGCCGACAGTATCGCCTGACCGATGGTGCGCAGCTCGCCTGCCCATCGTTTCTGGCGCTCCAGGTCATCAAGGTCACAGTCGCGCCAAAGCGAGGGGAAGAAGATCTCATCCACCCGGGCGTTGAAGAGCTGCCCCCAGTTTCGGGCTCTCTCATCGCGGAAGTTGATCTTATCAGGGGCGCCCTGGAGCAGGCAGAGAACCGCCGGCTTGAGGACCTTCTGTTGGAGGACGCTGGCCGCGTCCACTCTCTCTTTCGAGAGCTTTCCGAGCCGGTCTCCCTCGTTCGCCCTGCCCAACATGACGCAAACGTGGGCGGGAACGGGGATGTGGCGCTCATGCAGACCTTCGGTCTTGCCTTGGCCCCGCGCCAGAGCGCGGGCACTGAAGAGGACGCCAGAGCAGTCTTGGGGCAGTACTTGCTGGCAAGCGGACCGGACGTATTCGGTGCCGAGAATCAGGTCGCGCGTAAGACGGTAATCGAAGCCTGTTCCTCCGACGGTGAGAGACGCGCCATCATTAGTACGGACGGGCGTCCACGGATCGCCGATATTGCCTTGGAACTCCTTGCCGGCAACTCTCGCCTTGCTGGAGCCTACGCCCCTTGCCGCGGTTTCGTCTTTCACAGAGACGAGCCGGACCCGACGGCAGACTTCAATGAAGAAGGGGTCGAGTCGCGTCAACGGCAATGACTCGTTTCCGTCCCACGGCACGCACCACAGCAAGGCGATTCCATCAACTGGATCGTACCCCAGCTGGTCGGCGATCTTCGTTCGCTCACCGAGGAACACCTGCGTGTCTCGTCGGAACCGTTCCCCCCACGTCTGGTTGGGCACAAGCCCAACGAAGGGGCGGCT
>JGI10211J34971_10004956_pt1 | contig 10490 bp, 12 predicted proteins | sample Etolagsediment_FD_34971 | JGI IMG/M metagenome (IMG submission 34971)
ATGTTAGAAGCTGACGTCATCAACTACCGTACTAAGCAGAGGCAGTACGCAGACGTCGCGGATCACTTCGAGACACTGTATAAGGCACACTTCGGGATGAAACTGAGAGACATAGCGCCCGCCGCTGGTAGCTGGGGGCCTGTCGACTTCGGCTTCACAGAGAGAAAAGGGATTGAGCCTCCGTAGGAAGGGGTCGTCATAGATGCCTAACTGGAAGGACGCAAGTGACGAGCTAAAGGCCCTCCTGGAAGCAAATGGCGCTGAGAACGTCTTTGACTACCCTGTGAATTTCAAGACACCGGAGGAGTTCAAAGACCTGGCCACTGGGTGGGACGACGAAACTAATCTCCCCCTTATCCATACCTGGTTTCTAGAGAGAAAGAGCAGGCGGGATGAACGAGGGGGGCGTGCTCCCAGTGTCCCCCTCTCGCAGCAATTGGTGCATGACGGCTATGTCATAGAAGGATTCTATGGATATGGCAGGGGGGGCAAGACGTACTTCGACTGGCAGACGTTGGTGGAGGCAGTGATGGATGCATTGCTCGCTGCCGTCAGTTTGGGTGACTTACTCGAAGCGCCGACTGCCACGGAGATCGACTTCCGTGAGTTGGGCGACTACCTCTGTCATTATGTGAAAATAGAGGCGCCCGTGGCTCGGCGACTGACGCTGACATACGTGTAAGAAGGAGAATACCTACCTTATGAGCAAGAATGTCATTGTCAAGACACAGTTGGCGCATAAACCAAAGGTCCTTGTATTTTGTGGGCGAGAGCCATACGAGGTATTCCCGGTCAGGGAAGACGGGACAGTGGAAGGACTCACGGTCGATCATCCACGATTCACTGTTCTCAAGGGCGAGTGGAAGCTTGTCGTTGAGGAAGTTGTCGTAAAGCCACAGGATAAGCCGGCGGCGGCGCCGAAGAAAGTAGAACCGGCGAAAACAGAGGCGCCAAAAGTAGAGACTGTGGCGCCGGTCGCTGAGGCCGCCGCTGTTCCGGCTGCAGAATAGGCTATTAGCAATGGGCTTCGTAGCATCGAGGGCCATTGAAGGAGGTAAACGATGGGTAGCGGTTCGAGCAGTGCTCTCACGCTTGCAAACTTGGGTTCAGAGAGTTCTTATGGCAGCGGCGCCGACACGGGTGTTATAGTAGTTCCTATCACCGGGGGCAGCGCTACCGGTCTCTATGAGCCGGTGCTAGATCAGGGAAAACGTGGGAAGGCTGCAAGAGATTTTGCTTCTTACAAAGGCCCTGTGAGGGCCGAGGCGTCGCTGGAGGGGTTTGCCTATGATGATGTTATAACTCACCTCGCGTCAAGCATCATTGGAAGTGGGGGATCTCTAAACTCCTCGCCATTGACGCTGGGCATGACATTGTCTTGCGGCAACGGGGCAGTTAAGGCTGTTGGACTCGGTGTTACAGAACTCACGATCAGATTCAATCGCGCAGAAGGGGCGCTTACTTATTCCGCAAGCATGATAGGGCAGAAGGTTACATCAGAGGTGGTACTTGCTACATCGCACGACGTTGCCAAGCCTCCCATGGGCTGGAACTGTACAATAAGCTTAGGTGGGGTAACTGGGTGCTTGATAGAGGGGGAGTGGTCGCTCTCGCGAGAGTGGGCGCTTCTCTACTGCGGAACAGGGGCAAGTGCAGAGTATCCGTCCAATGCCTATGCTGGCCCATTAGAGGTCACAGCTAGATTNACTGTCGANTTCGTCGGCCAGGCGGACCTTGACGTTGCTATCAACAAGACGCAAGGCGCTGTAAGTACCGCGTTCCTGGATGAGGACGACGCCAATGGCGTAACGATTGCAGCTCCCCTCTTTGACTATGCCGATGGCCCATTCGAGCTAGATCACAGCGGGACCTTCGTTACACTGGTGTACTCAGGCAGAGCCCTCTACAAAACAGCGGACGATACAGGCCCTATCACTATTACGTAGAATATCACCATGAAGAGTTAATCCCATGGATGGCCTGCAGCGATACCACCATCTCCATCTTAGCCCGCCATCCCCTTCTCTCTTCATTCTCCTTTCTTAGACTTAAGGCCCACATCATAAGGGCCTTAAGTCTTGGGCAGGATTTGACACTATACTGCTATATACAGCAAGGGATTTCATTATGACAACAAATTTAGTTATGGAGCAAGCGCCGAAAGACCTCATTCCAAGAGACGATCTCGCTGCTCTTGCTCAACAGGAGGGAATGAACTTGACCGTTCGCACCCTTCGTTATTGGGCTGGCAAGGGCTGGATACCCAAGCCGTGGCGAGTGGAGGGTCAGGGTATCAGAGCATTTTATCCCTTGTCTCTCCTGGAGCGCNTCCGAGTACTCTCCGCCATTAGACCAAAGCGCTTGCAGGCNTTCAAAGAGAATCTCCGTGAGGCAGAAGTCATCCAGTTCGGGGAGGACACATTTTCTGTTCTCCCGGCAGTTGCTCACTGGGAGAGAGAGAAAACGGAGTTCTCTATCAGGATGCTGGAGGATGGCAGCGGGATGCTACTCATTCAGAGAAAGAAAGATGAATAATGCGAAAACTCACGGGGCTTGTTGTCTCTGACACTCACGTTGGGAGCGCCTTTGGTATCTTCCCAGAGGGATTCGAAGGGTCTATAGGGAGCGAGATCAGTCTCAACGTTGGGCAAAAGTATCTACTTGCGTGTTGGGACTGGATGCTGGAACAGGTTCCGCGAAGGCTGGACTTTCTTATTATCAACGGCGATGTCACAGATGGTACTGCGAGGAAAGACGAGGGAAGATGGCGGGTGGAGCCTGACCCAGATTTCCAGGTATTGGCAGCAAGGGCTCTTTTTCTAAGGGGCAACCCGCCTCTCCTCAATAGAGCAAAGAAAGTATATGTCAGCAGGGGCAGCGCCTATCACGTCGAAACTGGCGCTAGGCTGGACGAGATATTCGCTAGAGAGATAGGCGCTGAGCCAGGCCGCATGGGCCACTTTGCTTCTGCCTGGCGCATCATTTCCTGCGATGGAATTGACCTCGATATCGCCCATCATAGATCAGTGCACGTCAGGTACGAGTCGTCGCCGGGGGAGAGAGAGCTTCAGTTCGATAGGATGTCCTCAGACCTCAAGGGCGGTAGTTCTGATCTCATCATCAGATCTCACGGCCACCGTTACGTGAAGCTCAACGTCGATGGAGACCTATTTCTAGCAACGCCTGCCTGGTCGCTCCAGACAGACTTCGCCAAAATGAGCAAGTGGCCTAATAGGTATCTATCCCGGCTCATTGGTGGAGCAAGAATTGACCTATACCCCGAACTGAAGACGGGGGAAATTCAAGACAAGGAAGAGTATGTTAAGATTACAGCGCTAGTTAGACCTCACCCTAGGATCGGAAAGGAGCAATTGTGAGTACGGAAGCGTCATTAGCGCCATTGCCAAGATTCACCCTTGAAGAACTCTTACGGGCAGCAGTTGAAGCAATGCCGGTAGACAGACGGTGTGTCTTTACCTCGAGAGAGCTCGCAGGACTGTGGGGCTACAGAGTGCTTGACAGCGCACGCAGGCAGATGGACGCTCTCGAGGAGAGGGGCTGGAAGTTTGTCGCAACAAGGAAGGATATTGTCAACAGGGCAGGTGATCTCACAACTACGTCTGCGTATGTAGTTGTTCCGCCTGGAGATGAAGGAGATGACAATGTCCAAGAAGGAGACGTGCCGTGACGCCAGACGATGGCAGTGTGACAGGGGAACGGGGCGACCACGCCTCGCTCGAAAAACTCGTAAGGGAGGCGCTTGGGTCACTGCGGGCCAGAGATGGCGATGTCGCTCTCAACGCAGAGCGTCTCAAGACCGTAGTAGATACCACCCACGAGATCAAGGAACAACTGATAAAGATGAACGGGCGCGTCAGGCAGAATAGAGAGGACGTCATAGCAATTAAGGCTAACCCCCCTCTCACGAGAGAGTACTGTGATGAACAGAGGGGGATCATAGATAAAGAACGTAGCGAGCTGGAGAAGAGGATCAGAACGCTCGAAGGAAAGTTGCCATCTATCATCCAGAGCGCTGTTATAGCACTTTTGACAGGCGGTGCGATGTCACTAGTATACTACTTCCTTAACAAGGTACCGTGATGATGAGTACTACGATAGAGTCTCTTAGAAAGGAGAGTGAGTGTAGTGGGTTGGAAAGAGTACAAAGAGAAGCTTGGCGTCAAGCATACGTTCGAGCAATTCGGCTGTAAGGATTTCTGGGTCAAGCTCCGAAGGTTAGATTCCTTTCCTTACGGGAAGTCGAAGAAGAGCAGCAGTGTGAGTCAGGGTCAGCTAACAGAGGCAGCCAGCGATCCAAAGAAGATCGAGGAGTACAGAAAGGAAATCGAGGATCAGCTTATAGTGTGTATTCTCGACTGGCATATCCCAGACCCGACGATTCAAGACAATGCAAGTGTCAGTGATGAGGATAAGGCAAAGTCGATGCCACCGCCGGTGAGTGACGACGTGACGTCGCTCGATAAGCTACCTTCTGAGTTCATCGGTGCTATGTTCATCTGGTTACGGGAGGATAGCGACCTCGCGAAGAGAGTCCCAAAAGTGAAAGGGACGCCATCTGGTCGGCGTTAATGGGGTCGGGCAGTAGCGTGCCCGCATGGGTGGGGGACATCGCGATCATGGAGAAGATGGGATGGACAGAGAGGGAGTTATACGAGGATAACTCTCTTGAGCTCATTATGAGGATGAACTATCTGAACGAGATGAGGGCAAAGGCAGAGGCAATGAAGGGGAGAAGTAGGGGTAGCAAGGGGAGTTCTCCCACAGCTGTGAAGGAGATAGATTTCCATGCCTAGAAAGCCTACAATAGGGATCACGACAGGGGAGTTTAGGTTCGGCGGCTCTAGTGCCTTTCGTCTGGTTCTCAAAATGAGTCCTATCTGGGATAAGATGGCGGCGGAGTTCGCGGACGTCACAACAGAGGTGCTCCGGGACGAAATGTTGAATATCGCCAGGGAGACGGGGAAGGAGATGTTGAGACAGATTCGTATACGCGCCCTTCCTCATAGCTATACCGGACGACTGGCTGATACCCAGAAGACGTGGAGGTACTGGATCACACCGAGAGGGCCAGGCGGCAGGGGGAAGGGAACATACGGCCCACAGTGGTATGTGACGGTAGGGTTACATCAACCCGCCACCGTCTCTGAGACAACGGGGCGTCCTGTTCAAGAGTACGCACACGCAATAGAGCTAGGCGGCAAGCCACAGTATCCTCTGGGTAAACTTGCCCGGGAGAGAATCAAGTCCTGGGCAGCGAGGAAGGGTTTGACGGAGACCCAGGCGCATGCAATTGCTCGGTCGATCTATCAGAAAGGAACAGGCGCTTATCCTTACTTTGCACCTGCAGCGAGGGCGACAGCGAGTGCTGCAGTAGGGTGTCTAAATGAGGGCGGTAGGAACTGGAAGGATAAAGTGGAGGCATACTTTGGCGCCTCGTAGATTTTTGCTGGGGAATATGTAGGTTAGGTCAGAAAGGTAGAAGCGTGCCTCACGGGGTAGAGTGATATGGCTATACCGTTAGAACTACAATTAGTCGTCAGTTCCTTGGGCACTGAGGTATTTAGAGGGCTTCAGGAAGACCTGATGCAAACCGGCGCCGCTGCGAGAGATGCTGCAATGTCTGGGCTGAAAGTCCTCGGCGAGGCTGGATTAGAGGCCCTGGACAAGATCGGCGGTGGTGATATACAGTTGCGCATGGGTGGGGCTGTATCGGCTATGAGGACAATGGCTGAGCAGGCAGGAACAGTCACTCCAGCGGCGCTCGAAACGCTCGCCGGGACCATAGATCGGCTGAGAGCGAAATTCCTTCAGGGCAATCAGACATACCAAGACCTCATTCGACAGGGTAAAACATACACTGAAATCCTGGAAAACGAGGGGAAGGCAATAGCGCCCGTCATTGCTTACTTTGAGTCTCAGAGAGATACGCTCTTGTCTCTCGCTGCTGCTATGAGAGAGGATATAGCGGTGACCGCTGAGCTTACTGCGCAGCAGGAGGCTGCGGCCACGGCGTATCAAGATACCATGATGGCTACCGGTGGGGCTATCTCTGCCATGAGGACGATGGAGGAGGAAGGCGCACTCACGTCACAGGCACTAGAGGGACTTGCTAACTCTCTCGCTCGTACTAAGATGGAGATGTTGAAGTCCACCGAAGCGTATGCTCAGTTCCTTCCCCTAGGCCACTCCACAGATATGATAATCAGTGAGCTCTCTGACGAAGAACTCAGGAACATTAGCATATTGAGTGTGTGGGAAAAAGCTATTCGAGACAAGAGTGCCGCGTTGAAAGAGTCAGAAGCAGCCCTTCGCACACAGCGAGCAGTGACCGCTATGAGTACTGACAAGATGCAGGTTATGTCATCTGTCACACAGGGACTCATGATGGGAATGGGGGCGCTGCAGGGCAATATGACGAGCGTCGGCTTCGGTGCTATCTTTGCGCAATATGGAATCGCCAAGCTTATCTTTCGCGTCGCGGCTCTTACGGTAGTACTGGGTGGTCTGGTGAAGATAGTGAAGGGAGCAATGCGGTCTATTACTTCCCTCGGTAAGTCCCTCGATGAGTTCGTCTTCACGGTGCAGCAGTCGGGCAATGTCATCGCCTCTGCTGGCCAGATATGGGACATGACACTTACCACTGCGGAGAAGTTTGCACAGCCTATAGATGAGACAGCAGCGGCACTAAGGGCGCTTGCGGCAGAGAAGTTATTGCGAGAGGATGTCATCGGCGCCATGTTCGAGCACGCTGCCGCGAAAGGCATCCCTGCCACCGAAGTCGCGAAGATGTTCGGGGAGGCAGTGGGACTGATCTCCGCTGATCCAGAAGCACTTGCGAAGTTAGGCGTGAGCATGGATGACATCGCAGATTCTGCTGATAGAGGCGCTGTTATGACAGCTCTCGCACAAGCGCAGGTGGAACTATATGGCGGCACTGTTGAGAAAAGGGCAGCGACAATTACTGGTGCGGCGGATCGCATCCGGGCAGCGTGGGCGTCTACCCAGGCGGTGTTCGCAGAGCCGATTTGGAATGAGATACTGACGCCGTTCGTGGAACTTCTCTCTAAGGCAGCAGTGGGTATCCGCTCTATGGCACAGGAGATATGGAAGACGGACGCGATGCAGATGGAGTGGAACAGTACGCTGAAGCTAGGCAAGGATATAATGGCGTGGCTGACGCGAGCGTATAAAGAGAATGAGGAACTCATCAGGTTCTTTCTGCAGAAGGCGCTCACTGGCGTTCTCATCGTCTTCCGTGGATTGCTTTGGCTAGGCAAGGGCTTTGCTTCTACTCTACTGGCGGTGGCGGGAGCATTTAAGTTCCTTCTTACTCTTCTCAAGCCAGTATGGGCTGGCTTCCGTTTGATATGGACCGTGCTGAAGCAAATGTGGGATCGGCTAACCGGTCTTCTGGCNCCCATCAAGGAATGGGCACTCGATTTCCTTGCTCCATTTGGTGATACCACAGATGGCCTCACTGAGGAGTTCTCTAAGCTTCAGGAAAAGGTTAAGCCATACATTGATGCCCTCACAGACTCTCTCGTCACAGCCTTACAGCCTGCTATCCAGGACGTCGTTGACCGTTTGCCCGATTTAAGCAGTGAGCTTGCTGTACTAGGTGACTCTTTCAACACCCTCATGGATGTAACAGAGCCGCTTCGGGAATTTCTGGGTGCTGTTATGCTCAAGGTAATTGAAAACTTTGGCGCCGAGATAGCGGGAGTCGCTGCTGGATCCATCGTGGCGTTCCAAGAGCTAGCCAGTACAGCCGTTACTTCTCTGACACATATATTTGGCGCACTGAGCCTTCTCACTGGCGCCTTTCAAGCCATGTATGCTACGCTCAACCATCTGCGTAGGGGTGACTTCACGAGCGCTAAGGCTACCCTTGATGCAGCCGGTTTAGCCTATGAGTTGTTCAAAGATCAGGTCAAAGCAGCGAAGGAGGAAATGATGATAGGAACGATGGGCACNGGTGAAGCAGCATTTAAGGCATACCAGGATGCCGCCACGCGATTCCGAGAAGCTTTTGGCGAGGCGGTGACTGAGCCGCCGTGGGTGGACGTTCCGCCTCCTCCGTGGTATAAAGGCTACATAGAAAGCGGTGGAAAGACCGGGGTGCCGGCAGCTACAGTAGGACTCTCTACAGCGCAGTCTACAGCGACAGTTGTCAATCGTGTCATTATCACCGGTAACACGATCATTGGCGAGGATGACCCTGTCATCAGGAAACTAGCGGATAAGGTGAATAAGGTCACGATGGGGAGTATGACTAATCGCTGGGGGATGCAACTGGGGCGAGTAGGATAAAGAGGAGCGTCAATGGCAATCTCTGTGTATATAGGGGAAGTTGACAGATCAGCCTGGTTCGACAAGCGAACTATCGTTATCGAGGACACATTCGGTGCTAGAGGCAAGACGGCGCACGCTACTATNACTGTAGATACAAACGCGGGAGCGCCTCCCACTCGCCCCCTCGCGGGGCAGGTCTTCCGAGTTGTGATAGACGGCACAGAGGAATTCGAGGGCCCTATTGTCACCGTGACGGATCACTTGTTCAACCCCGACGTGTACGAGGCAGAGGTCGCGGCGGAGGATTACACGAAGTGGCTGGACAGGAAGCTCGTATCCGCGAAGATAGCACGTCCGTCCGAGCTAGCAGGAGATCGCATTAAGTTCTTCCTCTCTAAGTTCTGCCTTGACTTCACAGAGGGAACGATCAATGATGGCGACACGGTGCCGTCTCAAGCCTACGATTACGTCGAGATGTCTGCCATTATGGACGAACTTTCAGAAGCTTGTGGCTATACCTGGTGGGCAGACTCTGATAAACAAGTTCACTTTGTACCAGAGGTAACAGAGGTGGCGCCGATTGCTGCTGTTGACTTGGATACAGAGCTCCAGCTCGGAGACATCACGGTCACAGAAGACTGGTCTGATCTTCACAACGTTCTCATTCTTAAAGACTTCAAGCGATATAGCGAGGAGTACTATTCCTATGAGAAGAAGGCAGACGGAATACAATCCTTCTTTGGCCTCCCTTATGAGCCCTGGTCAGTGGCAACGACACAGGTGCGCTCTGTTAACACGGAGGGCACTACGAAAACATGGACAGTTAAAGAGGACGAGAGCGTTATAGCAGGAGAGACTGATTTCATTGGAGTACCGACTGAAGCCTACCTTTGCTTATCTAACTGGGGAGTACGATTTGGTAAAGGTGATAAGCCAGGGGAGGATGAGATCGTGTACGTTGACTTCGCTTACACTCTCCAGGACCAAGATATTACTGTGACAGATGGTGCATCCGTAACAGAGATGCAGTCAAGAACTGGTACAAACGGTGAGTTCGAAAAGATGATCTCGTCGCCTAACCTCAAGGCTACTAGCAATGATACGGCACTGCACTTTGCCCAGATGATTTTAGCGAGAGGGGCTTGGCCGGTAGTGAGGGGATCATTCAACACATTCCTCTCAGGATGGAAATCAGGGCAGACTTTTACTATTACCTCCGCCAAAAGGAGTATAGCGGAGGTCAAGCCACCGAACGTGGGGGACCCTATACGTGTATGGGTGCAAAGTGTCACGAAGCAAGTCGTGGTGCTCGCCGATGGTGAGTCTGTCAGATGTCGCAGTGACATTGAGTTCTCGAACAAACCATTCTCTGGACAGATGTTGCTGGAAGAGTTCCTTAAGAGACTTATTGATTCGATTACGCGCAATCAGCCGCCGGGCGATGTGACTATAACTAGTACTACGACGTCGACGACGAGTACCTCTACGACGACGACATCGGGCACCAGCACTTCCACAACCACTACACTTGCGGACAGAGCGGTTCTCCTGGAGCCTGCTACGCCAGATTTCACCACTAGCACAAGTACGAGCACCAGTACAATTACAACGAGTACCAGTACCACGATGACTGGGACGTCTACGACAACCTCGACGACATCACTCTCCACCTCTACTACTACGACACTTGCTCCCGCCTGGACAAGCCCTGCTTTCGTGTCCTTCTCCTGCGGGGAAAGCGCAGGTGCTGCCACGAACTTTATCGACGGGGACACTGGGACATACTGGTCACACAATGTGGATGAGTCGCACGAGATCATTCTCGATATGGCGACGACGAGAACAATAGAGAAGGTGAGAATGTACGTCTATAGCCTTGGTGCATCCCAGTGGACTGACTTGGACGTATACGTCAGTGCTGACGCGTTAGTCTGGGAATACGCTGGCCCCGCTGCCTTTGTAGGAGGGGTGTATGGTGCAGAGTGGGCAGAGAAGACACTCTTGACGCCGAGGACTGGGCGGTACATTAAACTAGTCAACATCGTTACGCAGGTAGCAAATCATTATCTCTTGGGCGCAGAGTTTGAAGCATACCTAACGGGGTAGGGATGTGATATGAGAGGACTTCAGATAACAGAGTTACAGGAGAAAGAGGTACTTGACGGGGACGAGGTGGC
>JGI10211J34971_10004957_pt1 | contig 10488 bp, 16 predicted proteins | sample Etolagsediment_FD_34971 | JGI IMG/M metagenome (IMG submission 34971)
ACCGTTGTTGAGTGCCACGAGCTGAATCATGTCCAGTCCGAAGATGCCGACTTTGGGAAAGACCCGACGCGCGTTGCGCCGATCATGCCAGACACCACGGCGGTTTCGTCGTCCGTCACGGCCACCGAATGCCCGAACTTGTTTGGGCTGGCCGACAGGCAGGTAGTCAACTCCGCATCCTCGGTGGCGTCAGACCATGAGCCTGGATTCTGGTAGATGAGAACGCGCCCGCCGCTGCTGTCGTACGTCTGGTCGCCGCCCGCCACGGTGTCGCCCTTGATACTGACGCTGCTTGGGTTGCTGCCCGAACTTGCGGTCAACTCCGCATCTGCAGTCAGGTCGCCAGCCCACCCGCCGCCCGGTTTCTCCCACAGACTCACGCCGCGACCGTTGCCGCCTGCCGCAGCGACCACCACGTCGCCGTTGATGGCGATGCCGTAATCGCCAACACGGTCGTTATTCGCCGGGTTGCTCGCCCACAGCCGCGCGTCCTCTGCGGCATTGGCCCACCCGCCACCGGGCTTGACCCACACACAGGCGCTACCAACATCCCACCCCTCATCTGGCCCGCCCAAGTCATAGTATGATTGTTGGCCCACGGCAACGACCGTGTCACCGTCTGCGGCAACACCTTCGCGCCCAATCTGGTAACTTCCAGTCCCGTTCGATGCGTGCAGGCACGCTGTCTCTGTGTTCATGTCCGCCCAAGCCGCGCCGGGGCGTTCCCACACAACCACTCCGCCCCTGTACCCGTCTAACTCATACACATCACAGAACACAGACGTACCGCTGATAGCAACGTAGCCACGGCTCTGGTCCCAGTAAGGGTTTAACAATTGCGCTGTGCAGGTCGTTGTGTCTGCCCACCCGCCGACAGGCTTCTCGAAGACATAGGCGCAGCTCCAACCACGGTGGGTAACTATCACATCGCCGTCGATAGCAATATAGCGCCCGATATTTGACAAACCGCTCACGGTGAGCGTCGCCAGAAAGCACTTGGTGCGCCAGTTCCAGACGTAGATCGCGCCTGCGCCGCTGTTCGCGCTAGGAGCACCGGCGATAGCAATGTCGCCGCTAACCGCGACGGGCATGTTCACCGACTCGGAAACAGTCTGGCGAAACTTCCACGGCACACAGTGTGCGCGGTGTAGGCCAGCCATGTTAGCCCCTGATATCAAGCAGCAGGGCGGCGTAACCGATGGCCGCAACAACGGACGTAGCTGTCGCGCCATCGTTTACCGCGATAGCGACACGCACGTCAAGTTCGTCGCCTACTGCCAAGTTGGTTGGCGTAATCGTGAAATCCTTGTTGGCGAACGTGAGCGAGTTGATTGACTGGGCGGCCGTGTCGATCAGGTCGCCGGTGCTGGTCGTGTCCTTGTCAGATTCGTAGATGCTCACGTCAATGGTCGCGGTTGTGTCCGCAACCGTGGTGAGCATCCCGGCACTGAACCTGATCTGCGCAGTCTGGCCGGCGTCGTACTCCGGGGGTAGGGCGAGCATTGCCCGTGCGTACAGCGTCACCGCGTCGGCGGCCTTCACGTCGTACGTAGCCACGTATGGCGTGCCGGTGGCAAATGTGCCGTCGTATATGCCGAGGTCATCGTTGGCCGACGTGCCCGGGAGCACGGTCTGTGGCGCATCCCAAACGCGCCACGCGCTGAACGGGATCGGGTAGGCGACAAGCGCCTCCTGTGCGACCTCTGTTCGGGACAAAGCGCCGTTCGGCAGGTCGAACGCGCCGGTAACGACAAGGCTGTTCGCCACGAGTTCTTCAATGTGTGTCGCCTGTGCCATCAATCAGCTCCTAGCTGCATGTTCCGTCGTCCGCGTTTTCATACTCGAACACATATCGCCGCACGCCGCCCGCGTCCCGCACCTGAGACATCAGCACAACCACCTCGTTGCCGGGAGTTCCGCCAGTGCCGCCGCCAACGGGCTGGATACTGAAGTTTGACGGGTACGCGTCGCCGCTGTCGTCAACGCTGTTGCCCTGCATACCGGTGCCCTGCTCGACGTTGTTCATCTCGCGCAGGTTCAAGGCGTAGTCTGTGTCGGTCGTGCCGGTGCGCGTCAGGTCGGTTGTTGTGTCGCTATCTAGCTTGACCTCGGTCCAAGCATAGCGCCATCGCGTGTTCGCGCCACTGACGAGCGCCCGACCAGTGATGCGTGCGAGGAATGGCCCGCGATATGGCAGCGGCTGCGGTACATCTATGGTTTCGTTTGGCCCAACGCGCGACACCGTTGCCCCGGTGGCGGTCGTACGCTGTACGATGCCGTCATTCAACTCCTGCAGCCGCCGCGAGGTGAGCTGCGCGCCACGTTGCCATCGCTTTGGACCTTGGCCCGTTGCCATTACGCCACCGGGTTAGACAGGTTGAACATGCCAGCAAAGTTCACTTCTTGGTACGCAACAATGTCCTTGATGCCATCTGTTTCTTGCGGTGGTGATGACTGCACAAGGTCTGGCGGCACCTCGCCTTTTACCGCGTCCTTGTAGACGACGGTCGGATCCCACCCATCATCGGTGGGCGCTTTGGCAAACTCATAAGTGAAGCGGAACCACGCTGGGTTGGAGGCCAGGTTCACGGCCTCATAGTCACAGCGAACACACAGCCATTGGCGCGCTGATGCGCCTGCAAACGCCGTTTTGTTAACCTTGCCGACAACGCTGTCAGCGTGGACGTGTGGCCCGTTGTCAGACCTCACACGCTCGATACTGAAGTTGTCCTCGGGCAGCAGCACGTTGACCTCGCCGCCCTGTGTTTCGCCGTTGTATCCGACCGTGATCTGAGCACCTGCCGGCTGGCTTGGTGAGAGGCCCGGGTATGTCCTGCGGGTCACTTGTTGCAGTGAAGTGCCGCCGCGCTCCGGAGGCGAAGCGCCCTGTCGCTGCAGTCTGTAGACAAGATCAATGCGCACCTTGACTGTGGACGCTTCCAGGCTCACAACAGTGGCGGTGCGCTCCTCTACACGCACGTCGCCACCGACCGCCCACTCTGCATACACGGACGGTATGGACTCGTCAGCAAGGGCTGCGGTGATGATCTGTGCTATATCACGAGTAGTGCTCGTGCTTGGATCAACACGCGCCACGTCGATAACAAACGACGACGTGACCTCGCGCGTTTCGCCCCAGCGCTCGCTAACCTGCACCGACTGGAGTAGGTCCGATACGGTTGCCATTAAGCCGCCCTCGCGCCCTCTGTGTTTCGCGCGATCCGCTCAAGCAGCGAAAGCTCTTGCGGGTCCGCTTGGATAGGTTGCCGCCTCGCGCCCATGCCGCCAGCGCCGTACAGGCTCCGTACAATCTGCTTGAAGTCGCCCACGCGAGACGTGGCCGAGTCGCCACCCATGCCAGCGCCGAGGCCGCCCGGGGTTTTGTTGTCAGTCGCGTCATGGGTGCCCGCAAGCCGGTTGGACAGGAACTGCTGAAACTTGTCTGTGGGCCGCAGTTCCTGTTCCACCTTGATTTGCTTCGTTGCCCACTCCTGCGCCGCGTCCTGCAGCTTCTTGGCGTCGCCAGCCCAACCGGTGTTCCACTTGATGCCGAACTTCTCGTTGCCGACGATCTGCTTGTCGTGCAGGGAGGCCAAGTCGGCTAGCGCTTGGTACGCGCCGGCAACCAGGCCGTTGAACGCGAGATGCGTATCGCGCACCATGTCGCCCAGCGCGGCGAGCGTGGAGCCTACACGGATGAACACCGCCTCCATCTTGTCGGCAGCGCTTGTGCCCTCGGTGAACATTGACGTGAGCTTGTGCGCCACAGACGTGACGGATGGCGCGAGCTTGATCGCCATTTGGCCGACCAGCCCACCTATAGCGGCACGAAGATCAGCTATCGCGTCGTTTGCCTGCTCGACCCGCGCCGCGTCAAGCCGACTGAACGTAATGCCAAGCCGCTTGGCCTCCTTGCGCATCGCATCAAGGCCGGCGCTTCCCTTCTCCAGAAACTTCAACATCGACAAGCCAGACCGCCCGAACAGGTCTTGTGCAACCCGTGCCCGCGTGAACTGGTTGTCGATCTTGCTAACGGAGTCGGCGACCGCCTCAAACGCCTGGTCGGTGCTCATGCCGATAAGGTCTGCAGCGCTGATACCCAACGCATCAAACGCACGCTGCGCTGTGGTCAGGCCCAGTGTTGCGTCGGATATGTTTTTCTGGAGCCGACGCAGGCCGGTGCTTAGCTCCTTGTCTGCCATGCCCGCCAACTTAGCGCCGTGCTGGTACGCAGTCAGCTTCTCGACAGCAAAGCCGAGGTTGTCTGCCAGCTTTGCGGTGGCGTCAATCGCCTCCATCGACCGTTTCAGTAGGTAGACGAAACCGCCGCCCGCGACAAGCGCGGACATTGCCGCGCCAAGGGCACCAATGCGCACGATTGACCGGCCAATGCCACGCGCAAACCCCGTTAGCGTCTTTTGTGCAGACAACAGCCCGCGCCGAAACGGCTTGGACCGCACGGACAAAACTGTTACCAGATTACCGATCTTGTTTGCCATTGTTACCCCCGAACGCCGCCCTCAAGCAGCACACCATCTGCTTGATGTCATCGTCTGACATCTGCCGCGACTGCGGCTCGCCAAACTTCGGCATAAACTCACTGGGCTGGTAAGTGCGCTTGCCGCCGCCCATCGTATTTGCGATTGCAGACGCGACGATGCCGGCACGCAGGTCGGCACGCTCCTCGCCGAACGGGTCAAGCCTGAAGTACGCCGCCCACTCGGTTATCTCGTCAGAGCCAACCCGAGACAGTAACTCTCGCACCGTCATTCCGAGCGACAAGGCTAGGCGGAAGTAGAAGCGGCGCTCGGGCCGCTTTCGGAGTTTCCCTCCGCTTCCTCTGCCGCGTCATCGTGTAGGCCGCTCAAGTCGCGCGCGATGTCGGCGAGCCTGTCGATTGGTACGCTCGACTTGCCGCCCAACGCCTCTACGTCTGCGGCACTAAAGATGGCGTTGCCAGCTTCGTCTCTTAGCGCCAGTGACAACAGCTTGGCCCGCATGTTCCTGTAGCTGGCACCTTTGGCCAAGAACATGAACCCCTCATACTCGTCACGCTCTGCGCCTGTTAGTGTGCGCACGTATACAGTCACGCCGCCCCATTCAGGCACAACAACAGCCTCTTGCGGCAGGTCGCTTGCTGCCAGTATCTCGTCTCGCAGACCCATCGTTGCTCCTTAGCCAGCGGGCTTAAATGTGAGGGACGTGGTGAGTTCGCCGTCGAGCGACCCGCCGCGGTCACGCGCAGTAAGAACCCCGGCGCCGATTGCCTCAGACCCACCATCGAACCACGTCACCGCCAGCGCGCCGGTAGTGCCGACGGTCAGCGTGTTGACGCCCTTGGTCTCGACGACACACTCAACGTCCTTGATGCCGACGCCAAAAACGTGCGTAGTGTCGTCCAGCGTGGTGAGGTCTACGGCGTTGCCGTCCTCAGTAAACTGGATGCTGACGATCTTTCCGACCGAAGCGGACGTGCTCGGAAATGTCAGCGTGCTACCATTGAACCCATCGTTGGCCATTGTGATTCCCCCGGCTGGTTACGTGTGCCAGATTGCGAAGTCCATAGACACGCCGAACGTGTGGGTCTGCGACCCATCATCGGCGGCCTCAAAGTTGTAGCGCCGGTCCTGCATCAAGCAAGACCCAACCCCATTATCTGCGTCAGTCCAACCAACCAGCGCCGTCTCAATAGCGTCGCCGATTGCTTTTGCGCTCGCTTGTGTGGTTGCCCAGCAGCCGACCTGCACCAACATGCGGTGCGTCCCAGTGTCGCCAGTGCTATGGTTCTCCGGCACTTCGGCAACGACCTGATATACCGCAAGCGGGAGGTCGGCGGACTGTGGCGCGATTTGCGGATAGATGCGCGCCGACACGAGCGCAGTGACCGCAGACGTTGCGACCAGCTTTGCATACAAGCCGTCTTCTACGGTGCTTGCCATCTATCGCACACCCTTCGGCGCTCGCTGCGCCCTCTGCTTGATGAGGTTCCACATCTTGTCGATTAGCATGCGCTGCGCGGGCCCTGCCATCTGCTCGAATGCGGGCCGCATGAACGGTTGGGCTGGCATGGCGCCAGTGTTGGTGATGTACACCGCCCTGCCACCAAGCGTCGTTTTCCACCGCTTACCGAGCGGGATCAGGCGCGGAGGCGTGCCGTACTCGACCAGGTGTGCGTGGAATCCAGCTGTGACTTTTCCAGTCTTCTTTGACTCGCTCCTGCCATAGCGTGGCCTTACTGCGATTGCGGCGGGTTCGCCGCGCAATACCCGCGTGCCTATCGACCGCTTGAGAGCCCCCGTAATCTCTGGCACCAGCTCCTGGGCCCGCCTCTTGATTAGGTTTGCGGCCGGCCTGATCGCTTTTCGCTGCTCCTTAATCGGGATATCCAGCTTAGCCAGGGCCCTGAGTAATTCCTTTTCGCCATGTAGGCCGATGCTCGCACCCATCACACAGCCTCCGAGCAGATCAGCTGCAACTCCCGCCGACGCTCGCCGGTCTCAATCACAGCCTCGATATTGAGGGTGCGACTATCGTGGCTCACGCGCATTTGCGGTGTCACGTCGCTGCGGTATCGCATCGTCACACGGTGGCTAACCTGCACCTCTGGGCGCTGTGCGTCGATGAACTCTCTGCCGTTCAGCGGCTCGACGTTCGCCCACACCGTAGCCAGCGCCGACCATGTGCGCGTTACTTCACCGATGCTGTTGCGTGCCTCGGTGGCCTGCTGAATGGTCACACGATGTCGCAGTTTGCCTGCTCGCATCAGACCTCCAATACGCGGTATGGCCACAGCAGTGACTCGGTAGCGAACGGCACTTCGTTGAGCCGCACGTCGGCCACGGCCTCGCGGTTTTCATACCAGTGCCCAACCATCATCAACATCGCAACGCGGATCGGCTCTGGTACGTCAGTTGCCGCCGTGCCGTAGCCTGCGACAAACGTCACAACGATGTTGTTGTGGTCGCCACGGGTGCTTGGCCATGACTCGCCATAAGCCAGGTCAATGCGCCCCGGGTCGCTGTTTGTGTCCGCACTGTAGCTATCGCTGCTGAACGTTTGCGTATCACCAGCCGTATCTGTGTAGGTGATAGACGTGACACTAGACAACGGTGGGCGGGGGCACACGATGAACGCGGGAAACTGGTCGAACTTAAGCGTGAACGTGGCCCGTACCAACTGCCGGTTCGTGATGTTCTCGGCGTGCGTGCGGGCCGCGATGATGTAGCTTTGCAGCAGCGCGTCATCGTCCGTCGTGTCGATGCGCAGGTGGTCACGCGCCTCGTCAACCGCGACAGGCTCAACCGATGGCGCTACGGTCTGTGTGAGTACACCAAACATGGTTAGCCCCTCTTGCGTTTGGTTCGTCGTGCGCGCTTCGTCTCACGCGCGCCGCCCATCGCCATCGACGCGGTTTCGAGCAGGTCGTCAGCCGCCTCTACAGCGATGTTGCGCCGGATTAATGTGGTGCAAACACCGTCGTGCGTGGTCCACCTGTCGCCCGGCTTGAAACGCCGCCAGCCCCGCTCAAATACGATCGTCATCGCCATGCCGCCTCCGGTTTGCCGTGGTCCCAAAAGTTGCTTGGGTGTTGGTGTGTGGGGAAGAAGTCTTTATCTGGCCAGCGGATCATCAGTTCGCTGTGCCCAACTGTGACGTGGTTGGCGAGATAGAGCGAAAGACCTGCCTTTTCCATCTGTCGCCAGAACCAGATGTCATCGTCAACGCGACCCTCGGCCCACGCCATATTCTCGTCTGGTTTCGCCCAGAACCACGGTTTTTCAATCTGCTCGAACACGCGACGCCGAATGAGCGTCAGGCCGAAATGCGCCGTGGCGAGCTTCGTGAGTTCGCCGTCAAACATATCCCGCGTCACTTGCGACATGGGCTTGCCGTCATCGCCGTTGATAGTCATCAGCGGGAACGCGCCAGAACGGCTGGCCTGCAGGCTGGCGATTGCGTCGGCTTCGGGGTGCGCTCGCATGAGCCGAACAAGCTCCGCAACGTCGTCGCGCGTGAATATCGTGTCGTAGTCAATGGTGAGGATGGCATCGACATCGGGCTGCGCCTCGATCGTTTCCTCGATACACCGCGTCAGGCACATACCCCAGAACGCGCCGGTATGTTTGCGGAGCGGAATCTTGTGCGGCATCAGCGCCTGGAACGCACAGAAATAGTTGTCAGTGAACGCGAGGCGGGGCATTGACATGCACGCCGCGACACTGAACTCGGGCTTGTCAGCGCGCTTGTCCGTGGCAGGCTTGCGCCCCTGCAGGTTGAGGCTCACTGGCATCGATGCGCAATCTTCGACCTCGCTGACCCACGGCCCAATGTCTACCAGCCCGGCAATCGATAGCAGCTCGCGCAACTTCTGCTCGTTGAACATCGCGCCGTGGTAGTCATTCGTGTCGCTATGGGCCCCGAACATGAACGCCTCGATACGCTGGTCGGTGCCCTCGTTGTAGTACTCTACGATCTTGTCGAAGTTGGGCACCGCGACCTTGAGCAGCCCGCCCGGCTTCAGCACCCTCACCCAATCGGCCAGCACCTGCTGGGTCTGCCGGTGGCTGAAGTGCTCCAGAATATGGCTTGCCCGCACTTCGCCTACCGACCCGTCTGGGTAGTCCAGCGGGTACACCTCTTTCCCGCAGAGCCGGTCAATCGGGGTGTAGCCCTCGATGCGGACGCTACCCGCACCTAGATCAAGTTTCGTCTCGCTCATGTGGTCCCTCGTCTCGCTGTGATTTGAAAGCCGTCACTAACTGGCCTGTCGGATACCGCAAGGATGTAGCCGCCGCCGCCGGCGCCGCATAGCTTCGCGCCGCATGTCTCGCGCTGTACTGCCTGCACCCGCTCAAGCACTTCGCCCTGTGCCATAAGTGGGAACATCGCGCGCTGAGCGTCAAACGAGTCGGTGATTGCGCGGCCTAGTGCCGCTGTGTCGCGACTGGCGCATGCCTCCCAGCAACAGAGGGACGCTTGGGCGAGTTTGCGCACACGCCTAAAGCCAGTGCGTCGCTTACGCAGCACCTTGAAACCATCCTCCCGCTCTGGCAACTCAACCAACCACAACACTCGGTCCAGCCACGATAGCGTCCGCTCGTCAATGCACTGGGCTGTGTACTTCGGCCAGTATTCGCCGTCGTACCACAGTTGCATAAGCCCAGCGGCAACGATGCCGATTGCGTCTTGCGACCCCGCAACCTCGGGTGTACCGGGTGGGTTCTCTGCGCCGAACAGATTGCGGGCAATTTCCAACCTGTCGCCATCCGGCAACCCGCTACCCCACATCTGACGCGCCTTTTCGCGTGTGCTGGTCGCCATGCCGCTGCGGTGGTTAAACTCGCGCGTCGGCTCGATGCTCAGCGTGATGACCGAACCCGGCGCGTGTTGGCTTACCCACGGCTGGTCAAGCCACCCGCCAGCCAGGTCGATACGGTACGGAATCTCGCACACGCCACGCAGGGCCGTTGTTGACCGCGCCGGCAGCCCTTTATGTGGATCCCTCGGAAGCACGACGTAGCCTATGCCACGATCCGCACACACTTGGTGCTTGGCCCACGTTTCGCCGTCATCGTTGACGATAAAGAGGTCGGGCTTGATACGGTCCATGTCGGGCAGGAAGTCCAGTTGCCCTGTGCCGCTCGCCACGAACGCATCACAGACGCACGACAATGCCCGCAGCATAAACACCCGCTCGTCTTGCCCGCATACCGGCCGCTTGCCCTTGAGGCCCACCACCGTCGCGTCAGAGCCAACAGAGACGTACAGGTCGCCGTAGACGGCTGCGCGTTGCAGAAACTCAACGTGGCCGCTGTGCAGCAGGTCAAAGCACCCGGACACCAGCGCGCGCCGCCTCATAGCGCCACCTCCACGCTATGCCCGCCCGCGCAGTAGTCGTGGTTGATGACAGGCTCAACATCGGGCCAGTGCCTTTCCATGCGGTTGTACTCGCGCGGAAGCCACAGCACATTTACCGGCGGGCGGTCGCGGCCGTACACGCGGTCAAGCACGGGGTCTGTGCTGGGCTCACTTTCGGCGTCCATTGGTTTCGTGCATTCGGCATACCAGCGCATCAGCAATTCGCACGCTGGTGCGGTGTAGCCGAACAGCATCACACCGCCGCTTACCACCAGACGCCGCGGGTCATAGCTGGCGGCAATCACGTTGCCTGGATCAGCCGCCCAGTTGTACGCGGCGAAGTCAGCGGACGTGCCGAATAGCAGCGTCGGTAGTTGCACGACCTCGCAATCGACATCTAGCCACACAACCGTCTCGCGCGCCCTGAATAGCGCCTGAATGACCCACAACGGCTTTTGTCGTTCGACCTCAATCCAAGGCCCGCTGGCCTCTACAGGCTCAACCTGGTGCCGCAACCCAAACCGATCGCACGACACGCGAAGTTTCTGAGCAAGCGCCGGGTAGTTTCCGTTTGTTGTGTAGCGAGAGACTACGAGCATGGCTCGCCCTCCCGACTGTAGCCAAGCAGTT
>JGI10211J34971_10004958_pt1 | contig 10487 bp, 4 predicted proteins | sample Etolagsediment_FD_34971 | JGI IMG/M metagenome (IMG submission 34971)
CTCACGGCAACGCTCTTGCGCTTCGCTAACACTTCACCTCCATCAGGTTGTGTAGAGGACTTTCACCTCCAAGTTGCCAAACATGCTCGGCACACTAAAAAAAAGGGTCTCTGCGTCCCCTCGAGCAGAGACCCTAATTTATAAGAAACTTATTAAGACCCCCCAAATAAGTTTCTTAATGGGCTCCCGACCTGTCGAGAGCACCAATGCGCTTTTATCTCAGAGACAAAATCGCACAAACGCAGGCCAGTCAGCCAGCGGAGTAACTGATTAGACCCGCTTTATCAGTTCGTACAATCCGTTTACTTATAAAACCTAATAAATAAAATATATGAATGCAACTCGCACTGATGGTTTTTGACAACTTTTAGTACGATGAACCTTTTAAGGTGGATACAGAAAGCAACGTTTGCGGGAGCATTTTAAGTCCGACTCTCATCGGATAACGGCCGCCGAAGAGGCGGGCTGTGTGAAATGCCGCCTTTTTTATCACCGGCGGAGGGCGGGCCGCCACCTTAGCTAAAACAAGACAACTGATTTGTACATTCGAAAATAACATATATTTAATCCCCCAGACATTTGCTTGCTTTATATCCCCCGAAGCACAAACATCAGTATATCATAACGGGGCCTAAATGTCAAGCACTTATTGGCGAGTTGGCAAGAAAATATTAAGCGAAAGTTAATAATTTCGCAAAAATCAGTTTTTAGCGACTGCAGTAGGAATTTTATAGGGCGTGTGGGATGGAGGTCTGCGGTTATAGGTAAAGTTTTTTGGCTGGGTTTCTGAATGAAAAAGCATGCAGCAGGCGGTGGTTGCAAAAGAGCCGATGAGGCACTATTATAGCTGTATATGGGCATCAAATTCGACATAAGGAAATATTCGGCGGCGGAAATAGCCCTGCTGGTTATTTTCGCCTTGGGACTGTTGCTTGCGTCTGTGGTAGTTCGACATCGCAACAAGATAAGGCTTTCCGGGCCGATAGAGCTGAAACTTGCCGGGCTGGGCGTGTCATTGCCGGCTGGAGGCGGCTGGCAGGGCCTGGCGGAGTGGAAATATAACCCGTCAAAGGATATGTTTTTTCTGATGGGGCAGCTGAATGTGGGCACTCAGGTAGGAGCTATCGTGCAGTGGCGTTATATGGCTGTATCTGAGAGGCTCAGGCCCGAGGAACAATTATCTAAAGAGGCAAGGGCCCGCGAAATTGAAGTTGAAATTGTCGATGCCGGCCAAATCGGCGGCGATGTGGTTATGGAGTGGGCCCAGGCCGAGCTGCGTGGCGGCTTGGAGGATATTTTCCTTGGAATTGCTCATTTGGGCCAGGGGCAAATTGCGGAACTGGAAGTAGTAACATTCGCGGATCCGGAGCTGGGGCGGCGGATTTTTCAGGCGGTGGCTCGCAGCCTTAAGCTTAGGCCCATTGATGTGTTAGAAAAGGGCGGACGGGTTTGAGGCTGAGCTGTTTTGACATGGGTGATAAAAACGAGATTGACTAAGAGGCTTTCAAGCGGTAAGAAGAAGTCCGAAGCCGGGATTTAAGTGTAAGGAGCTGGTATGGGTCAGGAAATATATGATTGTATAATAGTCGGCTGCGGCCCGGCAGGGCTGGGGGCGGCACTTTATACGTCAAGAGACAAATTCAATACATTGGTGCTGGAGAAATTTTACCCGGGCGGGCAAATCAGCACTACGGACAGGATAGAAAACTATCCCGGCTTCGAAAAAATAGGCGGGATGGACCTGGTAGAGAAGTTAGTCAGCCAGGTTAAAAAGTTTGGTGCGCAGATAAAGACAAGCTCAGAAGTTACCTCAATAAAGAAGTTAGATGACGGCAATTTGCAGGTGAACTGCGATGAAGATTCCTACGTTGGTCGAGCGGTGATTTTAGCGCCCGGCAGTTCGTATCGTAAGCTCGGCGTTCCGGGTGAAGAGGAGTTTCGCAGTGCCGGCGCGGGGGTGAGCTACTGCGGGACCTGTGATGCGCCGTTCTTCAAGGACAAGAAGGTAGTGGCTGCGGGCGGCGGCAATGTGGCGGTGGAGGACACACTGCACATTGCCAAGTTTGCATCTGAGGTAACGTTAGTACACCGCAGGGACCAGTTCCGAGCGACACAGGTGCTGGTCGAAGAGCTGATGGATAAGGTCAATGAGGCGGGCTCAAATTTGAAGCTGAAGCTCGATACAATTGTTACGGCAATCCAGGGCGATGGGAAAGCGGAATCGGTTGAGCTAAAGAACGTCAAGACAGGTGTAGAAGAGAGTCTTGCCTGTGATGGTGTGTTTATCTTTATCGGTATGGTTCCAAACACGGACTTTCTGAAAGGTTTTGTCGAGCTAACTGATAAGGGATTCATCAAGTGTGACACGGCTTATCTGCGGACGGATGTACCGGGAGTGTTTGTTGCGGGTGACTGCAGGATAGGGGCCCCGATGCAGCTTGTAACGGCTATCGGCGACGGCGTTCTGGCGGCGATAATGATGAAACAATACTTCAGGGATCCTGCGTGGTGGAATGAGCCGGTGTCGGATGCCTTGAAGCCGGGTGGAAGATAAGTAGAATCAAGAATAGAGCCTTTACATCGAGGAATTAGAGGGAGCTTATTATGCGAACGAAACAGTTGGGAAAGACGGAGCTGGAACTTACTGTGATTGGACTTGGCACGTGGGCGATTGGGGGGCCCTGGCAGGTCGGGTGGGGGCCGCAGGATGATAATGATTCCGTTTCGACGATTCTAAGGGCAATAGAAGGAGGTATCAACTGGATAGATACCGCGGCGATTTATGGCTGCGGGCATTCCGAAGAAGTGGTTGGCAAGACAATCAAGGAACTTGGCGAAAAACCAATTATCGCAACCAAGTGCGCCCTGCTGTGGGATGAAAAGCGCAGGAAAGTCCATTGCCTTGATAAGGCAAGTATCAAGGCTGAGTGCGATGCGAGCCTGAAGCGATTAGGGATTGAGAGGATAGATCTTTATCAGATGCACTGGCCTGAGCCGGATGGCAAAATCGAAGAGGCATGGGAGGGCATGGTCGAGTTGGCCGAGGAGGGAAAGGTACGGTATGTCGGGGTGTCGAATTTCAGTGTGAGCCAGCTTGAGCGAGTGCGGCGAATTCATCCGGTTGCATCGCTTCAGCCGCCTTATAGTATGATACGGCGGGATGTTGAAAATGAACTGCTTGGATACTGCCGAGACAATAATATCGGTGTGGTTTGCTACAGCCCGATGCAGAAGGGTCTGCTCACCGGCAAGTTCAACGCACAGCGCATAGCCGGTTTGGCGCCGGACGACCATCGTCACAGAGATAAGAATTTCCTGGAACCAAAGCTAAGTGCCAATCTGGAATTGGTCGAGGGTCTAAGGCCCATGGCCGAAAGGAATGGAATGACGTTGGCTCAGCTTGCAATTGCGTGGGTTTTGAGGGCCGATGAGGTAACCGCGGCGATTGTGGGGGCGCGCCGGCCGGAGCAGATTGTCGAGACTATGACAGCGGCTGAGTGTGAGCTTGCGGATGATGAAATAGCCGAAATCGCGGTACTATTGAAGAAACACGCAAAAAAAAAGAAGCTCATGGATACCGGGACCTATGGGGACAAAATTCGTCGCAAAGCCGACAAACGGGTCAGGATAATCGAATATTCCCGCGAAGGGCCTGTTAAAGAGGCCTTCCGAGCAACGCCACAAGAAAAATAGCGATGTAATGACGTTCGACTATGAATATCGAGATTCACCGTTTCAAGTCTCACGGCCTTCCGTTGCGCAGGTTAGCAGATCAATTCCCGGGGGTTGGGCTGGTGGCCTGCCAGTTGGCTACGTCATTGCCGTAATCGCCGTCGACCAGTCTATGCAGCGCCTGGCCGGTGCCGTCCGGACTTGTCGGCCAGGGGTCGTTATAACCCAGCTCGCGGAAGTTTTCGCCGTGTGAGCCGTCGCTGTAATTGACCCGGTCAACACGAATATACGGCACAAAGCCTCCCGGCTCCGGCGTGCCGGGTTTCGATATCTGGATTTTTTCGCCGGCATTGCTCAACCTGCCTTCGACCCATTCGAGTATCGTTACAGCAGCAGGGGAGAACTCTTCATTAAGTGCCACCTCATTCTTGGTGAGTATCAGATACTGGCCGGCGGCTAAGCTTGTGCCTGAGGGGATGTAGTATTCAATGCCTTCATCCTCATCGTTAAACTTCCAGTCATCAAGCAGGACGGTACCGCCGCTGATATTTTTAAGCTCAACGTACTCGGCATAGTTGTTAGAGGCAGGGTGATACATAATCTCGGTTATCACAATCGGCCCGACCTTGGCGCCAGTGGTATTCTCGACCTCGTAGGTTGGGCTGGTCATTGACACAAAGTCAACGTCATAAGCGGCAGCAGCGCTCTTAGTATAACGGCCGAAGCTGACACCGTTCTCTGCGGCGCCGAAATCTTCATTTGCGCAGAAGCCGCCTGCTAATTCGCCGGCTGAACCTGAACACAGATACACAGTCTCGCCAAGTTCCTTTAACGCAAACGGTACGTCAGAGCCCGGGTCGCCTCCGTTGCCGAAATGGTCATCTTCAGTGAAGACTTTATAGCCATTCGGCGGTATTGTTACCGAACCTGATACACCAATCTGGTATCTCTTGAAGTTGTCATCGTCATCGCTGAGGAACCAGCCGGTGATGTCGATAGTAGAGCCTGTGGTATTGTGCAGCTCTATCCAGTCGTTCGGGGGAATATCAGTATGCGTCATCACCTCGTTAATGACAATGTCTCCGGGCGAGGCGACGTGACCTGTGTCATCAGCACCGGGCGTACCGCCGCTGACGCTGCTGGGCTGCCAGTACTCGGCGTACTCCCAGCTATTTGGGTCGGGATTGGTCGGGTCAATGATATCCAGCGAGAAGTCGGCGCCATCGGTGATTGGATACCAGCCGTCCTTGAAACGGAAGTTCAGAATCGTTTGGCCGAGTGCGTCCTGCAGTTCTATCCTTTCGCCGGCGTTATTCAGAGCACCGATAAATTCGCCTGCAATCTTGCCGCCTGGTACACCTGGGTACTTGGCCGTGAACTTGGCCTGGTTTCTGACAGCCACGACGTAACCACCTGCGGGCAAAGTCATGCTTGGGAAGGTAAAGTCGATTCCATCGGTGAACTTTACCAGATTCAAATTAAAGGCTGTACCACCAATATTCTTCAGTTCGATGTATTCGTGGTTCGGGTCGTTTACGTGGTACATAATCTCTGTGATACGGAGGTTGTCAGCCACCGGGCCGATAGAGAATGTCGCCTCGTTAAGAGCACTCCAGTTATCTGATGCATATCTGATTCTGGCCTTAATCTGCGTGGTGCAGCTCAGTGTAAATGGTGAGCCGTAGGCAGATGCGCTGCCGGAGGTCGCTCCGCCGTGCAGGCGCGGGTCGGTGCCGTCGGTGGTGTAGTAGATTGTGCCGCCGCCGGCGGTCATCGAGATTGAGTCGCTTGTTGTAATATAGTCGCCGCGATTCTTGTTGACGCTGTTGACCTTGATGTCCGGCGGGGCATCGCCGTAGGAGGTGTCGATTTCTAAGTCCATCCAGGTGAGGCGGTCGTCAACCCAGTCCCTTAACCAGTCCACGTGTCCGGCATACGTAAGTGGGTAACTATGGGTACAGCCGGGGTGACATGGGTCAATTATGTTATCAAGGTAGTCCGGCCAAATGGGTTCGTTGAGGATGTTCCATCGGCTAAAGTTTCTGCCGACCGGCGTGGTTCCGCCGACATTCGTTGTTAGCAGGGTGACGTTGTTATCGATGTCGGCGAGCATATTTGCGGTTTTGAAGTCATGTTCACGGTGGTCGAACCAGTTGTCGGCATACGCCAGCAGAAACTCAGGGTCTTCGAACAGGCGCTCGTACCATCCGTAGTGATTAGGTAGCTCATCGTCTTCACAGCCGCCCTCGGATAATCTGTATCGCCAGCAACTGTCCTGCACGCAACATATTTCACTTGGGCAGCATACTTCGTCGTGGGCCTCGTACATCCAGCCCTGGGGCAGCCAGTTACAGATATAGTCGGCACCGCCAAGGGCACCGTTGTAGTCCCATATCGGCCCCATGTTGATTTTGCCGCCTCGCTCTTTGTACAGGAAAGTACTGAGGAGGAAACCGTCAACGTTCTTGCCAAGCTCAACAAGGATGTGGTGGTCAACAAAGGAGCCGATGTCGATGTAGTTGCCGTAGTAATCGGTGTGAAGTGGATTGTCAAAGTTGCCCCCTGCAAGGTCGGCTTCAAAGTCGTTGAAGTGATTCTCAATCCAGGCTTGTTGTTCTGGTTCAAGTTCACCCCATTCGGGGTCGTCAGCAACCAAACCATCGTCATAGGTTGTCGTTGTAAAGGTCGAGTCGTCTCCACCCTTTTCGAAAACGTATCCGCCGGTGATTTCGGGTTCGCTCAGATCAGTTGGCCCAAGTGCTCCGATGTCAAGGCGGTTCTTGTCGCGTTTGATCTTTTCCATGAGGACATAGACACCCCAGTAATCACCGCTATCGACGATATTGTTACTGGGCATATCTAAGAACAGCTCGACAAAACGGCAGCGTACGGCATATCGCCCGATTTGTCTGCTCCATGTGTACATCTGGTAGTTTCGCATGAGAGTCCTGTCGGAGAATGGGGCGTGGATTATCCAATCCGAATCGGAGGGCATACCCAACAGGGCCACATTTTTGTCCTCGTCGTTTTCGTCCCACACTTCGAATCTGTATTGTTTCTTGCCATACTGATCGGAACTTTGGCCGCGTATATGCATGCCGGCGTAGCCTGCGTAATCTGCAGGGTCGGTAATGACGGCATTGCCCGTAACCTGGTCTGTATCGATAAAGGCCGAGATGACCGGATGGAAATTGCGATTTGCCTCATCGATATTCAGGGTGAACGTGTCGATGACCACTATCGGCAGGTTTGTTTCAAAGTCAGCTACGTCGGTGTGGAGTTTCAGATAGGCGGCGCTGGTTATTGGGCCGGGCAATATGGGGCCGGAGTCGTATGCCCGCGCCCTGACCCACGTAGTCTCATCAATGGTGAAAGGGGCGGAGTATAGCAATTTGTCCGGGCCAACAGTGTCCGTCGGTTCGTCGCCGTTTTTTGTGTAATAGATGGTTGCAGTTGGAGATTTTGTCGTCAGGCCTAAGGAGAAATTGGTAGTAAAGGTTCCGGCGGGACGAGAGAAGTACACCTCGCCGGCCATGCCGATGGTGTTGGGCAAACCGGGCGTTGGATTGGACATGTCGTACCAATCATCGGTGGCGTCGGGGTAGCGACCATAGGATATGTCGTCGTCCATGCCGGTAAAGGTTTTGCTGTCAAGGACAGTAGAGCCATCGGTATCGTAGAGTGTTACGCCGTCGCCGTCTGAACTGAGTCCAAAATTGGTATGATAATCGCCCTCGTCTGGCCAGCCGTCGTCCGCCCAGAACAGCAGGTACTGGCCGGAGCCGATGCTGATACCAGCCGGTATCGTCCATATATTGCCATTGTTGTCTTCGAGGAACATGCCACTCATGGAAACAGAGGCTGAACCCGGGTTGAAGATTTCAATCCAATCGTCATATTGGCCGTGTTCATCGGCGATAGTGGTCTCATTGTCGGCCATCATTTCGTTGATAAAGAGATTTATGGGGGCTTTCTGCCAGTTGGCTGACAACACCGCGAAATCCTCGCCGTCAACATTATCGTTTTCTTCGTCGAGGTCGGCACAATCATCGGGGTGGCCTATACAAGGCGGCTCATCCAACCACTGGGCAAAGAAAATGACAGCGTCGTCAATGTCCACGTCGCAGTCATCATCCAAATCGCCATCCGGACCCTGACCCTGACAGTCCACAGCGTCCGTGGTGGCAGAGCAGGGATCCGACCAATTGCCCTCAGTCTTAAATGGAGTCTGGTCACGCATCTTGACGCGATAGGTGTACAGCGTGTTGGGTTTCAGGGCATTATCGGCGTAGCCTGGACTATCCTGCCAGATGCTGTCATGGCCACCGTTGCCGGAGATTTCTTCAAAGTAATACTGGACGCCGTTGTCATCGGTGCCGGTGTTGGCTGTCATGGTGATTGACCAGAGGCTGGCAGCGGCCGGGGGCGAAGCCCACGTGGCCGGGTTTGGTGTCGGCGGGGTGGTATCAGGGGCGCTTGCTCCGTCATTCTGGACTACGAAGCCTATGATGGCCTGATGCCCCGGATTGACATGGTCAATCTTGGGAGTTACATCGATACCTGTGGCTGCTTTGTAGCCAACTACGGCATCAGCGTTATCGGGAGGGCCGGATAGTTCGAGGGCTTCGGTGAAGCCTTCGAGAACCGCGTATTCGCCGCTCAGGTTGTCATTGATGCCGCCTACGATGACCATATCACCATTCGTGGTCCAAAGTGGGTCGGTTGCGATCGTTGCCTCACCGTAAGCGCCATTACTGCTGGCGTAGCCGGTGGGATAGGTTTGGTCAACGTCTGAAAGAAAGACACTTGAGTATCCCGGTGTCTGGGAAGGTGACTGGGCCCAGGTGGGAACGAATGTACTGCCACTTGCAGCGGCGATGCCGGCTTCGTCGAGGATAAACGCGGCGACGTAAACTCGCACGCCCGTACCATAGTTTTTGTCGATTATCTTTGTCATCAGTTGTCCGCCGTAGGTAACGGTGGTTATGTTCATGTCGGAGTCATCGTCCTGTGTGTGAGCAGTGAGAATAAGAGCACGGTTAGTGCCCGCTTCGGCGATATGAGTGAGACCTGAGGTCCACGAGCCAAGGATTTTGACGCGATTAGGGTCTTCTCCAAAACCATTGTCCATGACATCCTCAATCTCGCCCTCGGTAAGTGCGGTATCGTAGATTCCGACGTCATCAATCCGTCCTATGAAATGCCCATAGAGGTGCTCATCCGCTGCTCTAAAACCAATCCTCACCGTGTTACCAAAGTTGTCATAGCACCCGTTATAGCCTACCCAACCAGTGTGGTTATTACCATCAACATATATGCGACCTGTGCTTATTCCGTTCCAGGTAACTGCTACGTGGCGCCATGTGTTGTTATTAACCGTTGTGCCATCACAGACGATAAAGTCACAACCCCAACCTACAAACTCGGCCCCTCCGTGTACCTGCCCCTCCAATGCTGTAGCAGCGACGTAAAATTGCTTCTCTTGGGGTTCCCACACAGTATCAGTATCGGATTTGCTTACAATGGGCCTTCCAACGTTGGAGGTCTTTATCCAGGCAACGATGGTAAAGCCGTCGCCGAATTCAATAACACCGGAGGGGATATTTATATAGCCGGAGCCGGATAGCTCTATGCACTTTCCGCGCTGGGCATCGTTCACAAACGCCGCATCACCCGTCAGAGTACCATCGTTACCACCACTGCCCAAGTCGGCAGTGGTGCCTCCGCCACCCTCTTCAAACGGCCAAAAGCCCACCGGAGTCTGAGCGCAGGCTACACCGCCGGTGAAGCTCAGCAACAAAATAAAAGAAATTAGTACAGATAAGTTCTTTACGCACATCACCTTACATCCTTTCCACAAAACTGGTGATAACAACAGTATTGGTATGGAATTGAGCACTTCTGCCTTCCTCCTCAAATATCTAACTTAATGCGAGTTGCGTTCATATATTAATACGCCTTTGTACTATACCGTGTATCCTCCAAAAAGTCAACATAAATTATGCCATTTATCTTAACAAACTATACGATGAGAGCTGAATACGGGCGCATTCGTGCCACTTGTAGGAATAATTGCATTTCCAAGACAAGTGTGTTATGTATCCGTCATAGGCGAATCTGAACAGTGTAAATAATCAAGGAGATTCCATGCGACTCACTATGTTATCGATGTTGATCGGATTATTTGCCCTATGCGGGTGTGGCGGCTATGGTCCGGACGGCGAAGGGAGGTTGTTATGGCATTACAAACCGGCCGGCAGCGATGTCTTCGACTGGTGCCAACCCGCAATCGTATATAACGAAAAGACCGGCCAACGAACTATCATCTTCGGTGACGGTGATGAAATCGGCGGGGGACGGCTTTACGCAATCGATGCCGATACTCACAAGGCTGTGTGGGGGCCGGTTTTATTTGATGGACCGATTGGGAATTCTCCTGCGACATTAAGTTCGGATGGAAAACGAGTTTATTTCGGAGAAGGGAGCAAACCGGGAAAAGTGTATTGTATAGATACTTCCGATGGGCACATCATCTGGACAGCGAGCCGCTTGCCTCCGGATTCAGGAGCTTTCATGTCGTGTGGAGCTTTATCTTGCGATGAACGCACCTTTTACATTGGTTCCGGCGCCTGGCCGGAGGATGAAAGTCTTGCAGACAACAGGCTTTATGCTATCGATACGGTAGGCGGTCGGCTTAAATGGATATTCAAGTCAGAGGCTCATCCGGAGGAAGGTGAGAGCGGAGCAGAGAACTATGGCTCGTTTTTCTGTGACCCGGTTATTTTGGCAGATGGCCGCATTGTAGCCGCCACTTT
>JGI10211J34971_10004959_pt1 | contig 10481 bp, 9 predicted proteins | sample Etolagsediment_FD_34971 | JGI IMG/M metagenome (IMG submission 34971)
GCGTCAGAATTACCAGGTCGATGGATCGATCTTCGATCAGAGAATGAAGCGCAGGGGAATCCTCGGCAGGATCGATCACGAGGGTGACGGATTCCAGCTCAATGAGGTAACAATTGGTTCCCAACGAGCCCAGACAAGCCGACGATACGCGCATGCAAACTCCTTACGCTCGGGCAACCGTCATCACGACGACCGATTGCACGCCACCTCGTTTCAGTGTCCGACCACATTCCTCAACTGTCGATCCCGTCGTGTAGATATCATCAACGAGAAGCACGTGTTCTTGCCTACATGGTAACAGTCGGAAGACGTCCCGCAAGTTGGTTTCTCGCTCCACCGCAGAGAGCCCGCTTTGCAGTGGGGTCTCGCGAGTTTTTGCCAACATCTTGATCAGGGGGAGATTAAGCTGCTTGGCAATGACACGTGCCAGTACCTCAGCTTGATTGAACCCGCGCACCCGCCGATCACGCCGCGTCATGGGAACGAACGTGATCGCGCTGAATTCATGCACCGTGTTCGGTGCAAGCAGAGCGACAGCCATCCGTTCACCCAGCCATCGCCCGATGGCTGTCTCGCGCTCGAATTTGAAAGACCGTACCAGGCGTCCCCAGTCCCCGTGGTAGGGTCCCAACGAGAAGACACGATCCACTGCAAGAAGCTGTGTCCCACAACGCAAGCACAGATCAATCGATGGATCGGCAACCGGCCCGTAGCAGCGTTGGCAGCGTGATCCTTCGAAGGACGGCAAAGACAATGCACACTCGGAACAAACGATTTCCAGCGTCGGCAGTTCGCGNAAACACAGGACGCAACGCGGAGGAAACAGGGCGGCCGCCAGAGACTCCAGCAGCCACCGTCCAGTTTTCAGTAGGCTAGAGCTGCAGCGCCACGCGAAGCAGTTGATTGGTGTAGCCCCACTCGTTGTCATAGAAGGCCACCACCTTGAGCAAACGTTCGTCAACCACGGCAGTCTGTGTCAGATCCACAACGCTTGGATGCGATTCACCAATGATGTCGGTTGACACGAGCGAATCTTCGGAGACCCTAAGCACGCCAGACAATTCTCCGGCGGCATAGCGTCTCAGTGCAGCATTCACATCCTCAGCAGTTACTGGCTGCCTCACTTCGAGCGTGATGTCACTGACCGATCCGGTCGGAACGGGGACGCGGAATGCAATACCGTTCATCCGTCCTGAGAGCGAAGGAATGACTTTCTCGGTGGCGATGGCCGCACCGGTGGTGGTGGGAATGATGTTGATGGCGGCGGCACGGCTGCGCGTCATCGAACCATGCATACCGTCCACCAATTGCTGATCGGCCGTGTACCCGTGAATGGTGGACAAGAACGCGTGCGCAATCTCGAATTCCTTCTCCAGCACGTACATGACCGGAACCAGGGAGTTCGTTGTACAGGATGCAGCTGAAACGACGTCTTGATCGGCAATCTGATCATGATTTACGCCATACACGATCTGCGGAATCTTGTCCGCTTCCTCGCCTTTGGCAGGAACTGACAGAAGCACGCGCTTGGCGCCGGCTTGGAGATGGCGATTCGCCCCTTTCTTCCCGCTGTAGGCGCGGAAAACACCGGTGGCCTCGATGACCAAATCGACGTTCATATCTCCCCAAGGCAGCTGGTCGGGCTCACGCTCCGACAACAGCCGAACCGTGGTTCCGTTGACGCGTAATCCCCCGTCTATGACTTCGACGGTGCCCGAATACTTGCCGTACACTGAGTCATTGATCAGCAAATATCGCGCCATGTCCAGCGTGAAAGCCGGGTCGTTGATGACCACCACTTCCAGATCCGGATGTCCAAATGCCAACCGAAAGAACGCCCGCCCGATCCGACCAAACCCGTTGATTGCCACTTTCTTCATGGTTGCTGTCTCCTCTGGTTTGCCATCTCTTTGACCATTTCGATGAAATACTCGTGAACGCGTGTATCCTCCGTCAATTCCGGATGAAAACTGGCCACGAGGATGTTCTTCTGTCGCGCCATCACCAACCATCCTTCATGGCTCGCCATTGGCCGTACATCCGGTCCGTGGCTGGTGATATAGGGTGCTCTGATGAACACCGCCGGTACACTCTTCCCAATTCCTTCGATGTCGAGGACTGTTTCAAAGCTGTCCACTTGCCGTCCCGTTGCATTGCGCGAGACCGTGATGTCAATGGCACCTGCGTATACGGAATCACGTCCCTCGATCCCAGACGCCAGTAGAATCATGCCGGCGCAAGTTCCGAACATCGGGAACCCACTTCTCGCCAATTTCTTCAGACGATTCAAGAATCCGTCATTCGCCAGCAAGGAAATCGCCGTCGATTCCCCTCCCGGCAAAATCAGGCCGGCAAGCCCGTTTAGGTCCTTCTCCGTTTTTACGACGCGCGATTCGATGTCCACGCGACTCAGGCTGGCAACATGTTCCCGTACGGCCCCTTGGAGAGCCAGAACCCCGACAATCATTTGCCGCGCGTTTGCATCATCTCGTGTTCGGGGATTTCCTCGATGGCAATACCGGGCATGGCCTCGCCCAAACCAGCGGACACCGACGCAATCTTCGCCGCATCCTCGAAGTGCGTGGTCGCTTCCACGATAGCTCGGGCACGGTTCGCCGGATCGTCGGACTTGAAGACGCCGCTCCCCACGAAGATCCCGTCGCAGCCCAGCTGCATCATCATGGCCGCGTCGGCAGGTGTGGCGATCCCGCCGGCAGCGAAGTTCACGACCGGCAATCGTCCGTATTCGCGGATGGCCCGCAACATCTGATAGGGCGCTCCGAGATCCTTGGCCATCGTCATGAGTTCTTCCTCAGGTGCGGCGATGACTTCGCGAATCTGCTCGTTCATCATTCGCATGTGACGGACGGCTTCAATAACGTTGCCCGTTCCCGGCTCCCCTTTGGTGCGAATCATGGCGGCGCCCTCCGCCAACCGGCGACAGGCCTCCCCCAAATTGCGTGCGCCACAGACAAAGGGCACAGTAAATCCCCACTTGTTGACGTGATAATCGGGGTCGGCCGGAGTTAGGACTTCGGATTCGTCGATGTAATCGACCCCGAGAGACTGCAATACTTGCGCTTCCACGAAGTGTCCGATACGGACCTTGGCCATCACGGGAATCGTGACGGTAGCCATGATTTCTTGAACCTTGCTCGGATTGGCCATGCGGGCAACGCCGCCCTGCGCACGAATGTCGGCAGGCACGCGTTCCAATGCCATGACGGCAACGGCTCCCGCCGTTTCGGCAATCTTCGCTTGTTCGGCCGTGGTGACGTCCATGATCACGCCACCCTTCAACATCTCGGCCAAACCGCTCTTTACGCGATACGTTCCCTTTTTCTCCATCGCGTTCACCCCTAATAGAACAGCATTTCAGGCCGATTATACCAAGCGAACCGGGGTTGCGAAAGGGGAGAGAATCCTACTATCGACTGATGTAGGATCTATTCACGGTATTCTCGTTGCTCGGCGTCCGCCCAATTGAGCTTTTCGTCGAGAACGCGGAAGAAGGCAGGGGAATCAGCTAGTCGAATCAGGTAGGTAGGAATTTCGGCCTGACTTACGATGATTTCCGTACGAGGAGGCAGTTCGGATATGTAATCGCCGTCGGTGAACAGCCTTGCCGGCGTCCATACAACCACGCGTATGATCTCGTCGGGGGGGAAGATCACCGGGCGGAGCCCCAGCTTGTGAGCGGCAAGGGGCGTAGCCAGGATGCAGGCAGCCGGCGGAACAATCACGGGACCTCCGGCAGACAGGCTATAAGCTGTCGAGCCGGTGGCCGTGGACAAGATCACTCCGTCACCGGGAAATGCAGACACCACGCCGTCACCCCACGACAGTTCGATCTCGCAGAACGGCGATTCCTTGACTCCGGTGACGACGAGATCGTTCAGCACGGTTCCCTCTGAATCAGCAGAGCGGAACGAAAGTCGCATCCGTTCTTCTACAAGGAATTGATCAGCCAACAGCTTGTCCATGACTTGCGGAAGATCGTTGATCGTTGCCTGGGTGAGGAAGCCGAGGCTTCCCAGGTTGATGCCAAATACCGGAATGGCCGTGTTAGAGAAGAATTCGGCAGCGCGCAGCACGGTTCCATCTCCTCCAAGTGCAAGCACGATCGCGTTTTCGTCATCACGTAACATGGGCTCGGAAACGGGGACCGCTTCGATATTGTGCCCTTGGCACCACAGCTTGAGATCGGCCAGTGTTTTCAATGCCCTGGGCTTGGTGACGTTGGTGACCAGGTAAATCCGCGCCAGATTCATGTTCGCATGGTAGCGAGCAGTCCAACCCACATCAAGAGGATTTTCGGCTGACGTACTTCCATCGGCAGACGATTCGCTCGATAACCTCTATGATTATGTAAAGAGCCAAACCTAGCACAGCCATTGCCAGAATTCCCGCAAACGCTTGAGGGGGGCTGTACATCATGTTCGTCTTGATGAATGATCCCAACCCTCCACGTGATACGTCTACAGCGCCAGAGATCTCAGCTATGTAGAGGAATGCCATGCCAAGCCCGACACTGACTCGAAGACTCGTAAGGATCGACGGCAAGGTCGCAGGAAGAATGACATGCCAATAGATCTGCCATCGTAAGGCTCCCGCGGATAGAACGCTCGTTACGTGCTCTCGCTCGATCTGTTTGGCTGCACCTCGCGCTGAAACAAGCAACTGAAAGAAGAGCGCGATCGCTACAATGGCTACCTTAACTGGATTTCCTATCCCAAACACAAGGAACAATAGAAGAATAAAGGCTACCTGCGGAATCGGGTAAATCAAGTAAATCATAGGCGAAATTAGTTGATCGAGCCTCCGTTCGTGACCTATCAGCAAACCCAACGGGTATCCCGTGAAGAACGCAATGAGGATAGCGAGGACCAGCCTCAAGGCGCTTATCCAGAAATTCCGAAAAAGCATGGGGCCGAGACGGACAACCTCCGCCATTGCTTGAATGGGGGTTGGTAAGAACGCACGTCCTTTGACGGCCTCGACAATCAGACTGGCAACTTGCCAAACGATTACCACGATAACGATGCTTAGCACATACATCGAGATATTCCTCAGAATCGAGCGATTCTTAAGCTTCGTTCGAATTGCGTTCTGAATCGTTGGCATGCGTTTCATGAGGCCAATGCCCCTCGAAGCTCTGCCACGGTCCCTCGAAAAGCAGAAGCAGATCGGTAGTCCTTCTCCCCCATCTCAGGGTTCGCTACGATCCTCTTGATCCTCGCCGGTTGGTCGGTCAGCACTACAATGCGCTGTCCCAGGAAGGCGGCCTCCTCGATATCGTGCGTAACCAGCACCAGTGTAAACCGATGTTGTTTCCATAGCTCGAGAAACAAATCCTGAATACGCTCTTTGGTGAGCGTGTCCAGTGAGGCCAATGGTTCATCCATCAGCATCGCAGACGGCGACGTAGACAAGGCACGGGCGATGCCGACACGTCGTTTCATTCCCTCGGACAATTCGGCAGGGAACCGGCGCTTAACCTCACCCAGCCCAAGATTTTCCAGCACGGCATCGGCCGTCTTCCGAGGATACTCTTTGTTGAGGAGCAAACTGAGATTCGCATTCTGTGACACTGTTTTCCAAGGGAGGAGTCCGGCGTTCTGAAGAATGAGCGCGATTTCCTTGTGAGGGCCGTTCACGGGGGCATCACCGATTTCAATCGTCCCAGCAGTCGCTTGATATAGTCCCGCCATCGCAAACAACAGAGACGTCTTTCCGCATCCTGAGGGACCAATCAGAGCCAGGCTCTCCCCGCGTTCAACATCCAGGGACAGACCTTCGACCGCGCGAACGGCGTTGACTCCTCGACCATACTCGACGACAACATCACGAACGGAGATCATGGGATAAACCGCCAATCAACAAACTCGTCATAATCAAGTGAGTTGCGGTAGAGATACCCTTTCGTTAAGACCCAACGGGCGATTCGATCGTACTCGTCAAATTCCAGTGTACCGAGAGGCTCGAAGGTTGGGATTGGGAGTGCATCAAGCACGTCTTGGCCGATTAGTTCGATATTGGCTGCCTGGAAGAAAAGAGACACAGCAACTTCAAGTCCTGTCTCTACAAGTTCATCCCTAGAGGTTTGATTGAGACGGACAATCGCTTCGGAGACGGCGGCATGGAATGCCTTGACTGCTTCCGGGTGATTGTCGACAACAGATTGTCGAAACAGCACCACGCTTGGCGGCAATACAAGATCTTCAAAGTCTGAGAGCAATATCAGCTTGAGAGGCTCCCCGCCGGGAGGGACATAGGTCGCAATGTACGACATATAGGGTTCGGGGAGCACGGCTGATCCAAGCCATTGAGCACCCAGCATCGTTGCCAGTTGCAGCATGTCGGTGAACTGGCCGAATTTCGCACTTCGCTCGTCCCCCTCGGGGGTGTTTTCAATAAGACGATCAAGCATGAATTCATAGTCACTCCGATGCAATATCCCGATCAGTTGATTGGATATAAGGAGGTCTGGGAATGTGTCAATCCGGAAGGAAGCGGGAGATAGGAGGCCAAGAGCAACGCTGCCGCTTTGAGGCCGAGATCTGGAAGCAGCAGTTACAACAAGCCCCAGCCCGATACTCGAATCAAGAATCGCATGCGTGACATCTGACATCAGTCCATCAAGGTTTCCTGTTTGCAGTGCAGCACTTCGTTCATCGATATCCGAAAACCCGACCAGTTCGACAGATATCCCATGTGACTCAAACAAGCCCCATTCTTCTGCGAAGGCTATCGGGAGGGCTTCCATCACCGGTGGCAAACTGAATCGCAACTTGGAAGGGGTTGCCCCCGCTACTGCCATGGAAGAGATCAACAAACAAAACAGAACTACACCCCGGATTCGTCTCATCTTGCCCCCTCGCGTAGGATCGGATTGCTGTCAGATTATAGCCGTCCATCTCTTTTCGACCAATCGATCGTCGATTCCTTATCCCTGTAGGGATTTGAGCCATCGATCCTTTCTCCCAGCAAGCCGATCGAGTATCATCACGCTTCTATGGACCGGCTGTCTACGTGGTTGTGGCGCTACAAAAAGAGAGTCTTCGCAGGGTTTCTCTCGCTCATGGTCGTCAACTCCGCGACCATCCTCGTTCCTCTCATCATTCGGTCCGCCATCGATCAACTGACCCGAGGCGAAGGCAATCTGCTCGTCAGCGGACTGATGATCACCGGGCTGGCACTGGTTGTGATGGTGTTTCGATTCCTTTGGCGCTACTTCTTCATTGGGACTTCGCGGCGTATCGAACGAGAGCTTCGATCCAAGCTTTACAACCACTTCCTCAGCCTATCTGCCTCGTTCTACAACGAGAAGAAGACAGGCGATTTAATGGCTCACGCCACCAATGACATTGACGCCGTTCAGCGCGCTTGCGGATTCGGCATTCTCACCATCGTCGACCCGTTGTTCGTTATCCCCATTTCGGTGGCCATCATGATTTCCATCGATCCTCGGCTCACCCTGTATGCCGTGCTTCCGCTTCCCATTTTGACCGTGTTCATGCTCGGATTTGGGAAGGTCATCCACCGTCGCTTCGAGAAAGTGCAGGCATCCTATTCCGTCTTGATGGAGAAGGTTCGAGAAAACGTCGCCGGCGTGCGGGTTCTCAAGTCATTTGTTCAAGAGGTAGGAACCGAGGACGACTTCGCCGTGTCCAATCGCGCCTACGTGCAGACGAACATGGCTCTGGTGCGCGTCTGGGGACTGTTCCATCCGTTGATCGAGCTGATGTCAGGCGCCACGCTGGCCATCATCTTGTGGATCGGAGGGATCGACGTCATTCGATCCAGCATTTCTCTCGGGGATTTCGTCGCGTTTACGCAATATCTCTCCATGCTGATTTGGCCCATGATCTCGCTGGGATGGGCCGTCAATCTGCTGCAGCGGGGCAGAGCATCGTTGGGCCGGATTAACCAGATGTTCGCCGAGAAGCCCGAGATCGTGAACCCCGTCAAGCCAAGATCGCTCGGCGGAACGCAGATCTCCATTCGCAACCTGACGTTCGCCTATCCGACCGCCGAAGGAAGAAGCGCCACGCCGGCTCTGTCCGACCTTCAATTGACCATCGAAGAAGGCACAACGTTGGGAATCGTCGGCTTGACAGGCTCGGGCAAGTCAACTTTGGCTCATCTGATCCCACGAATCTTCGATCCGCCGGTAGGCACGGTCTGCATCGGTGGAACAGACATCCGCGCTATCGATATCGCCGAGCTTCGTGGCTCCATCGGTTTTGTACCGCAGGATCCGTTCCTGTTCTCAGCCACCGTTGCCGAGAATATCGCGTTCGGGAATCCTGATGCCACAGACGATCAAATCCGGGATGCCGCCCACATGGCCGGTATCCACGACGAAATCATGGATTTCCCGCAAGGTTATGAAACCACGGTCGGTGAACGCGGGATCTCATTGTCCGGTGGACAGAAACAACGTGTAGCAATTGCCCGTGCCCTGTTGCTCGATCCCCAAATCGTGGTGTTCGACGATCCGTTGTCTGCAGTCGACGCCGAACGCGAGGAGTTCATCCTCAATTCGCTGCAGGAATTCTTTCACGAGCGAACGAGCGTCATCATCGCCCACCGGATCTCGGCGGTCATGAATGCCGATCGCACCATCGTGCTGGACAAGGGACGCATCGTCGAGCAGGGGGCACACGAAGAACTGATCGCACAGGACGGCATCTACACCCGCATTTGGAAACTCCAGCAGGCTGAGAAGCAGGTGAGTCAGTCATGAGCGACCACTTCCAAGGCGACGACATCCTCGGGAAAGCGTTTGACGCTCAGTTGATGCGCCGCCTGTTGCGCTTCTTGAAGGCGTACCGCGCGCTGTTCCTGGTCTGTGTGCTGCTGACGGTCGGATTGGCCGGCATCCAACTGTTGATCCCATTCCTTACCAAGACAGCCATCGACAGCTACATGACCCTGCCGCACTCCATTGTTCAGCTACCCGAGACTCCCGAAGAAGGCTTTCCCATCGATCTCGGGGGTGGCAAGTACCTGGTTGAAACATTGAACGTGCATCCGGAAACCCGGCGCGAATGGGAAGAGACCGATCTTCTATCAATCGAGCGATACATGTTCATTCGGGAGGGATCGGAGCGAGCCAACTACCCGGCTCGATATCCCCAGGTCTTCACTGCCATACCTGGAGGCTGGATCGCATCAGACGAACATCTGGGAAATCTGCCCGTCGAGGACTTGGAAACCCTTCGCAGAACGTCCATTTCCGGTATCGTCCGGTTGGCCGCGTTATTTGCGACGATTCTGCTGGTCCGCTTCGTGTTCGGCGTACTACAGATGTATCTACTGCAATATACCGGGCAACGCGTCATGTACGACATGCGCAAGGAAATCTTTGCCCACGTGCTCCGGCTACCGCTCAAGTTCTTCGATCACGCCCCGGTGGGACGGCTGGTGACGCGCGTAACCAGTGACGTTCAGGCCATCAACGAGATGTTCACCTCGATGCTCGTGAATCTGTTCCGAGACGCCTTCCTCGTGTTGGGAATTCTGATTGTCATATTCCAGCTGGAATGGCGGCTGGCGTTGGTCATCTTTGCCTTCTTCCCAGTGATCGTGTTCGCGGCCTGGCAATTCCGCAATCGCGTACGCACGGCCTATCGCGAAGTGCGCAAGCAGATCGCCCGCATGAACGCCTATCTCCAGGAATCCATTTCCGGGATGCGCATCATCCAGGTATTCGTTCAAGAACTGAANGCCAACGAGCGATTCGACGAGATCAACGAAGCCAAGTACGGGGCCGATATGCGGCAGCTGCTGACGTTCGCCGTGTTTCGGCCACTGATGAGTTTCCTCAGTTCGTTCGCCATCGCCCTAGTCATCTGGTACGGCGGATTCAACGTGCTACGCGGCAGCTTGTCGCTCGGAGCCTTGACCGCGTTTATTCAGTATGTCCGCATGCTGTTTGAGCCAGTGTTGCGATTGTCCGAGGGATACAACGTGCTACAAGCGGCCATGGCGTCATCCGAGCGCATTTTCCGGCTGCTCGACGAACCACAGGAGGACCCCGGTCTCGGCGCCACCATCGAGTCGTTCCGCGCCAAGATTGAATTCAGGGACGTCTGGTTTGCATACAACGAAGAGGATTGGATTCTTAAGGGCGTATCGTTTACCGCCGAGCCGGGGCAGCACGTGGCCATCGTCGGCCCGACCGGCTCAGGAAAGACGACCATCATCCGCATCCTGCTTCGCATGTACCCGATACAGAAGGGACAGATCCTGCTCGACGACATCCCCATCGAAGAACTCGACCTCTCCTATCTCCGCTCCCAGATGGCGGTTGTACTGCAGGACGTGTTCATGTTCTCGGGTGACATCATGGACAACATCAAGCTGCGCTCGCCGATTCCTGAGGAAACGGCTATCGAGGCGGCTCGGTTCGTCAATGCTGACTTCGTGGAAGAACTCCCGGACGGCTATTACACCGAGGTCAAGGAGCGGGGCGT
>JGI10211J34971_10004962_pt1 | contig 10478 bp, 5 predicted proteins | sample Etolagsediment_FD_34971 | JGI IMG/M metagenome (IMG submission 34971)
GGCAGGGCGAGACGGGCTGCCTGCAAGGCAGCAGCGGAGCGGCAACGAGCGCGTCAACCGACGCTCGAGTCGCCTGTGGCGCTCCTTCAGAGCGCAACCAATACCGCCTCTAACCCAGCGCGTTGCGCTGGGCTGAATATGGGTGTGACCTTCGGCCCCTCGCCCGGGCGACGTGAAACCTGAAAGCTGAGCCGGGTAGAACTGCGCGTGTCAGGCCGGATTGCAGGCTGAGCTCGTGTTCCTGGAAGCGCCCGCAGTCCCGTGCCCGTGTGTGGTGCGCCGAGACGGACGCCGTGAGCCGCCATGCGCGTTTGCCCGTCCGGGGGAGGCAGATATATTCGGACCACTGACTTGGCCGCGCAACTCCAGCACGAGAAACGGAGACGACGATGCAGAGAACGCACTTCCAATTGACCGTGATCCTGACCGCCGTGGTATTGGCGGTTGGCCCGTCCGCAACACGTGCCGCGGAGCCGGTTGCCGGTCCCAACGTCATCGTCATTCTTGCCGATGATCTCGGCTACGGCGATGTCGGTTGCTACGGGGCCACGGCCGTGAAGACCCCGCACATCGATCGACTCGCAGCCGAGGGCCTGCGGTTCACGAGCGGCTATTGCTCGGCGTCGACCTGCACGCCGACCCGGTTCTCGCTCTTGACCGGAAAGTACGCGTTTCGGCAGAAAGGAACGGGTATCGCGCCCCCCAATGCGACTGCCTTGATCCAGCCCGGTACGGTCACGCTTGCATCCATCCTGAAACAGGCCGGGTACGCCACGGCAGTCGTGGGGAAATGGCACCTCGGGCTTGGGAAGGCGCCTCAGCCGGACTGGAACGGCGAACTCAAGCCCGGCCCACTGGAGATCGGTTTCGACTACTGTTTTCTGCTGCCGACCACCAACGACCGCGTCCCCAGTGTCTACGTCGAGAACTACCGTGTCCGCAACCTCGATCCCGCGGACCCGCTGTGGGTGGGCAACAAGAACCCCGGCGACCAGCCCACCGGCGTCACGCATCGCGACACGCTGAGAATGGACTGGAGCCACGGTCACAACCACACGATCCACAACGGGATCGGGCGTATCGGCTACTTCTCCGGTGGCCAGAAAGCCCGGTGGCGCGATGAAGACCTGGCTGATGAATGGGTCAAGGAATCGGTCAGGTGGATCGAGACCAACAAGAGCAAGCCATTCTTCCTGTTCTTCTCCTCCCACGACATTCACGTGCCGCGTATGCCGCACGAACGGTTTCAGAGCAAGACGACGCTGGGTTACCGCGGCGACGCGATCGTCGAACTCGACTGGTGTGTCGGGCAACTGCTCGATACGCTGGATCGTCTCAAGCTGGCCGAGAACACGCTGGTTGTCTTCTGCAGCGACAACGGGCCTGTTCTGGACGACGGATACAAAGACGGTGCGGTGACGCAGCTTGGCGATCACAAGCCGGCCGGTCCCTATCGCGGCGGGAAATACAGCATCTACGAAGGAGGCACACGGACGCCGTTCATCACACGTTGGCCGGCGCGAATAGAGCCGGGTGTGTCCGACGAGATTGTCTGCACGATCGATCTGGCGGCAAGCTGCGCGGCACTCACCGGACAATCACTACCGGACGATGCGTGTCCGGACAGCTTCAACGTCCTTCCAGCTTTGACTGGGGAAGAAGGCGCCAAAGGACGTGACCACCTGGTCGAACAGGGACGCGGCCTGGCGTTACGTGTTGGTGACTGGAAAGTACTGAAGCATCCCGGCCGGGGCGGGAAGAAGGACAAGGCGTCCGGCAACTTCACGCTCTACAACTTGGCCGAGGACCCGGGTGAGACGAAGGACGTCAGCGGCCAGCACCCCAAGCGTCTGGAGGAACTCAAGGCCCGACTCCAGGCTGTTCAAGCAGCCGGCCGCAGCCGGCCATAGGGCGCGGCAGTCGCGTGCAACGGCCGGAACACGGACCGGGTCAATCGAGAGGAACCGCCATGATGTCCAGTCGGAGAGTTCATCAGTACCGTCCGTGTGTCACCCGTGGTATTGCGATGTCCGCACTTGTGGTTGCCTCCGTGCTGCCGTCTGCGGTTCGCGCTACCTTGATCTGGATCGAGGGCGAAAGCGCATCGCTGAAGCAGAACTCGCCCCATCCGTGGTGGTACGACAAGGTCAAGACAGAAGTCCTGTCCGGTAACGAGTGGATTTCCCACTTCAACGACAAGAAGGAGGGCGTAGTCGGGTTCCGTGTCGACGTTGCGGAGTCCGCGGACTACGTGCTCTGGGTCCGGGCCAATCCGGTGAAGTCGGAGTTGTCTTACCGGTTCGACGGTGGCGACTGGCAGGAGATCGCATTCTCGCCCGATGCCATGCGCGGACAGATGAATATCGCGGCCGACAACAAGCCTGATCTGCGGTTCATCGCCTGGGTTCGGGTCGGCACGGTTGCGCTCTCCGCAACGACGCATCAGCTCGATTTCCGTTTCCACAGCGGCCCCCAGAACCATGGGGCCATCGATTGTCTGTGTCTGACCAGCGACGGCTTTGTGCCGTCGGGCACGACCAAGCCCGGCGAACGCGCGGGAGGGAGTTCGAGGACGCGTCCCGCCAGTGCGGCCGATGCGATCTGGATCGAGGGAGAGGATGCTGTCCGCGAGAGCATGACCGGACACGGCTGGTACGACAGCGTGAAGAAAGACGTGTTGTCCGGGAACGCGTGGATATCGAACTATCACAAGGAGAAGAGCGGCATTGCGGAGTACGAGTTCGATGTGGTCGAGTCGGACACGTTCACGTTCTGGGTGCGGGCCAATCCGCTGCGGGCTCGGATGTCATACCAACTTGATTCGGGCGACTGGCAAGCGATCGACCTGGACCAGGAGCAACGCGGGCGTATGAACATCGCGGCTGACAACAAGCCGGACATGCGGTTCATCGCGTGGAGCAAGGTCGGCAAGATCGATCTGGCAAAGGGCAAACACCGAGTCCGGTTCCGCATCGACAGCGAGTTGCTCAACCACGGCGCGATCGACTGTTTTACCTTTGTTCGCATCCCGTTCGTGCCCAGCGGTGCTAGCAAACCGTCGGTTGTGGATGAGGACAGCATTCGACCTGACGACTGGTTTCCCATCATTGCGGACGTGGACAGGTTCTCGGACAAGTCGGTCATCGACATGAGCCATCTCGTGCCCGCACCCGCGGGAAAATACGGTTTCCTCAAGGCCGAAGGTCCGGACCTGCGTTTTGCGAACTCCGCACGGACGATCAGGTTCTGGGGAATGAACAGCGGCCTCACGGGGCAGGCTACCCCCGCGACGATGGAGCAGACGGCGCGTTGGTACCGCAAGCACGGCATCAACCTGGTCCGGCAGCACACTATGATCGGTGCGGTTGGCCTGTTGCGGCAGGATGGCACGCTCGATCCTGCCAAGCTCGACGAATACGATCGCTGGTTCGCAACCCTCAAGAAACACGGCATCTACTCCACGTGGTCGGTTGTCTACCCGCATCACGGTGCGATGCTGCGGAAGCAGGACGGTCTCGATCCCAAGCGGTTCGCCGAGCTCGACGCCTCGGACAAGGGGCGCGACGGCAGCAAGGCGCCGATCGTGCTGAACGACTTCATCAATCTCGACCGCGATCTGCAGGACATCGTGCTGAAGTACTTTCGCGTGCTGCTGGAGCACAGGAACCCCTACACCGACCTGGCCTACAAAGACGATCCGGCTTTGGCCATCGTCGAGTTCCAGAACGAGAGCAACGTGTTTTTCCATACACTCAACGGGCTCCGAAGCAACTCGCACGCCGTGTATGCGAAGATGCTCCGCAAAGGCTTCTTCGAGTTCGTCAGGAAGAAATACGGGAGCAGAGACGCCGTTGCCCGGGCGTGGAACAACCGCTGGGATCGCGACGACAAGTGGGACGCCGGGGAACTTGGCCTGATGGCGCCGTTTCACTGGGGGGATGACGGGCCGCAGTACGAGTTCAAGGGGCAAACGCGGCGGTGCGGCGACTACATCGAGTTCCTGACGCATATCCAGCGCGGCTACTACGAGCGACGGCAGAAAGAGCTGCGCGAGATCGGGTTCAGGGGTGTCACGGTAACGACGGCGTGGAAGGGCGTCGGCGGGTCGAGCCTGGCAAATCTCTACTGCGATGCCGTGGCGGACATGATCGACCGACACAACTACTTCGGCGGCGGCGAGGGTGGCCACGTGATCGTCGAGGGCAAAGTGAACAACGCGACTCATTTGAGCCAGCCCGGGCATGGTTTGCTGAATCTCGGGCTGTTCCAGACAATGGACCAGCCGTTCGGTGTCAGCGAGTGGACCATGATGCCTCCCGCCCCGTTCAAGGCCGAAGCGGCGCCGTTGTATGCGTTTTACGGTTTCGGCCTGCAGGGCTGGGATGCCAGCTACCACTTCGCGTGTTCCGCACCCCGCATGGGCGACGGCTGGCCAGGGCTCAGCAAGTACAGTTCCCATACGCCGCATTACATGGGGCAGTTCCCCGCGCTCGCATTTGCTCTCTACAACTGTCATGTGGCGGAGGGCGACCCGATCGCGATCCGGCAGGTGGGGCCCGAACAGGTCTTTGCGGGACGGGACGTGCTCGGACAGTCCATCGCGCATGGGTCACACGACGAGAAGGAACTGGGCTCGAACGTGGCAACGCCTCCCGAATACCTGGCTATCGGCCGTGTCGCACTTGGGTTCGGCGACGGGAGATCTCTGACCGGTGATGCGGAGAAGTACTGGGACAAAGATGCAAAGGTGCTGACGTCGAACACCGGGCAACTGCGTTGGAATTACGGTGACCGGTTTGTCGAGGTTCGCACGCCCAAGACACAAGCGCTGATCGGTTTCGTGGGCGGCAAGTCGCTGAAGCTCCCGGATGTGGCCGTGCAGATCAGGACACCGTTCGTATCACTGATCTTCACGCCGCTCGACAACGCCGATTTGGCCGAGTCGAAGCACATTCTCGTCACGGCCATGGCGCGCGACAGACAGACCGGCTGTGAGTACAACGCCGACTGGTCACGACTCAGTACTGTGGGCGGACCTCCGCTTCTGATGGAGCCTGTCCAGGCCAAGATCATGTTCCGGGGCACCAAGCCGCAGGCGGTCAACGCCCTGGACATCTACGGGGTCCCCACCGGAAAACAGGTCGAGCCCGCGGGCGATGGCTCGTTCGCGATCGACGGACGCTACCAGACGTACTACTACGAGGTGGTACGGTGATCGCGAACACGAAGTCCACAAGCGGGACAACGGACAGCCTTACCATCGGAAGGGGGAAGGGAATGGGTACGTCCTGTCGTTCGGTGGGAAACGCGTCTATGTAGCGGGAGACACCGAAGGCACGCCGGAAATGAAGGCTCTCAAGGCTATCGATGTCGCGTTCCTGCCGATCCGTGTTGGCCTGCCACGTCAAACGTCCCTCAGCATCCACTATTAACCCCTTCACCGGGGCGTATTACTCCGCGCCTTCCCAGTTGATGACAACGCCGAGGATGTCCGGCGTGCCTGTGTTGATCGCCGCGAACATGGTCGGGGCGTCAGTGTGGGCAATGCGATGGGTGATGACGTTCTCCCAGGGCAGTATGCCGAGGCCCATGTTCCTGAGGACGGCGCGTCGACACGGCTGCATGCCGTCGTCGCAGGGAAAGAACATGCGGAGCCTGCGTCCGTGCGCAGGCAGGAAGTCCATCGAAACGGGAGCCGCGCCGTAGTTCCCTTGCCACACGAATGATCCGTGCGTACGGCAGAGCTCAATGGCCGGGTTGACGCACGACGGAATGCCCGTGCACTCGAACACGACGTCGGCGCCGTCGGGGATGATCTTCCGGACTTCCGTGGCGACATCCTGCCGGTCACCACGGATGACGTGGTCTGCCCCGAACTGCCGCGCGAGGGCGAGGGGCCTCTCGGCCACGTCGACCGCAATCACGACACACCCGCGCTGGACGCAAGCGGCCAACGCGCCCAGTCCGATCATGCCGCAGCCGTGGATGACCACGGTTTCTCCCATGCGCGGATTGGCCATGTCCACGCCGTAGAGACCGACAGCAGGCATCACGAACAAACTGGCCGTGGCCATGTCGGCCCCGTGGAGGATGTGGTCCACGCCGTGACTGCCGTTCGGGCGTCGTACAATGTGAGAGCAGTGTGTGCCGGAGACACAGGACACCGTCGTGCCATCGCTCAGTGTCATCGCGTCGCAGCCCCGGAAGTACACGCGGTCTCCGACCGCAAAACCGTCGACCTCACTGCCGACGTCCTCGATCACACCAGTTCCCTGGTAACCGGTGCAGAGGGGGTACGGTCCCCATGATATCTTGTTGCGGATAAGGGCGAACTCCGTGCCGATGCTGACCCCCGTGAAACTGGTGCGTATCCGGACTTGATCGTCTCCCGTCGGCGGCAGCTCGACAGACTCGATCGAGAACGACTGGTCGGCGTGGGTGATGAGCGCTTTGGCGTGCATCGGTACTCCTGTGCGTGTATCAGGGATCTGCGGGAACCGGACATCCCGTTAAGATGGTCTCGATGCCACGATGCCGCAACGGCTCTCGTCGGCAAAACGGGCGCGTTTTTCGGCGTGGGTCCTCTCGAGAACCCTGTTGACTGGCGCTGCCAAAGACAACGTTGCCGTGGTTCAGCATTTGGCGAAGCGGTGGTAGATTGTTCCGACCACTGACTCAAACAGGGAACAGTTTGTATGGCTTCGTCCGCAGTCAGGCTCCGTGCCAGCGCCGTCGTTGTTCTGGCTACCGTTGCGAGTGATCTGTGTGCCGAATGGTCGTGGCAAGAGCCGTACGCAACGGTACTGCCGACGGGGGACCTGGAGTGGGCGCCGACGCCTTTCGTCTTCGAACCCGGGCAGTCGCTTCGCTACATCGATTTCGAGAACGGCCGGGACACGAGCGACGGCCTAACCAAGCGGTCGCCCTGGAAACGCCACCCGTGGGACCGCAACGCGACGTCGAAATCCGCTGCGTGCAAGGGCGTGCACACGTATGTGTTCAAGCGTGGGACGGAGTATCGCGGTGCAATGGTGGCGGACGAGTCCGGTGACCGCGGGAACCCGATCAGGCTGACGAGCGATCCGTCCTGGGGAACAGGCGACGCCGTGATCTGCGGGGCCGAACGGATCACCGGTTGGGAGTTGGGCGCGACGCACCCGGATATCCCCGACGCCCTCGACGTGTGGTTCGTCGATCTGGATTTCGCACCGCGCAACATGTGGATGGTCGGCAAGGACGGTGCTGTCACCCGCATTGCCCTGGCGCGGACTCCGAACTGGCGCATCTCCGATCCTGACGACATCAAGAGCGAGTGGTGGAGCTGGGACAACCCCGGCAAACCGTGGGGAGACCGGGTTACGCTGAACGGCACGGAATCGCACCTGGGAGTCGACACCGTGCATCTGACCGGGCCTGCCGACTACTACGAGGGCGCCACGATCTGGCCGGAGTACGGGTGGGTGATGGGGACGCCGTACCCCACGCCCGTGATCGCCTACTTCCCGGGGAAGCATGGGTTGGTGTTCGGTGGCCAGTGGAGTTCACAGGCCGGATCGTACCATGTGCCGCGGCACTGCCGATACTACTTGGAAGACAAACCGCACTATCTCGACGAGCCGGGTGAGTTCTGGTTCGACAGGAAGAAAGATGGCGGACGTCTTTACATTCGCCTGCCGAACGACCGTGATCCAAACGAGGCTCGCGTGGAGGCGGGGCGACTACTGAACTTGATCGACAGCGAGGGGATGAGTCACGTCCATGTCTCCGGGCTGACGTTCCGTTTCACGAATGTGCTCTGGGACCTGGGGGCTCCACCGATGCGTCACAAAGACGTGGACCCCGCCTGCGTCAGACTTCTCGGCTCGGGAACGGACATCGTCGTCGCGAACTGCCTTTTTGAATACGTCCACACACCAGTGCGCGTGAAGGTCCTCGGCGACAATGCGGCGATCGATGGCGTTGTGGTTCGGGACAATGACGTGCGCTTCACCGATCACAGTGCGTTCATGCTCCATGACGGCGGGGCTTGGGGTATGGAGTATCCGAAAGGCCGGTTGTTGGATGTGAAAGTGTTGCGGAACCGGCTGTTTCAGATCGGGCATCGCCCGAGCCGCTTTGGCCAGGGACACGCCATCGACGTCGAGTGCGCCCAGACCGCCGAGATCGCCGGCAACATCTGCGACCAGCTCTACGGTTCGGGCATCTTTGTGTTTGGCGGCAAACGCTCCGCGGCCAAGGCAGATCGACCGCTCACCCGAATCCTCATCCACCACAACAAGGTCACAGACTCGTTGCTCAATAACAACGACTGGGGTGGAATCGAGACGTGGCAAGGGGGCCCCGCATACGTGTACGACAACATCTCCGGCAACCCCGGCGGTTACAAGCTGTGGGGGCAGAAGTTGCACCCGACAACGCCGGGCAGCAGTCGGTTCGGGCACGCCTACTACATGGACGGCGGCTACAAGCAGTACTTCTTCAACAACATTGCCTGGGGTAAGTCGAAAGACCCGTTCGACCGCTTGGGGAACTGCTCCGCGTTCCAGGAGATCCACGGGTACCTTGCCACGGTATTCAACAACACGGTCCACAACTTCGTAAAAGGGGCGCGGCGACAGGCGCCCGCGGCGGGTCGCAACAAGTACCTGGGGAACATCTGGGACGGGATCGGGGACATGGTCTTCCGCCATGCCGACCCGTCGAAGGTGAAGGCCGATCCGAATGCCGCGGACGCCGGTCAGCAGAAGTCCGAGTTTCAGCACCAGTCCAACGCTTACGCCAACAACGTTTTCCATGACGTGCCCGAGAAGTTCGCCGTGTTCGAACCATCCGGTGCGTGGCATGCGGACATCGCGAGCTTTCGCCAGGCGCTCGCCGCGCGCAGATCCATCGGCAGTGTCGGTGAGGTGGTGTCGGAGTCGCCGCTGCGGAACCCGCAGGAGAAGGACTTCCGCCCGACGTCGGCCGCGGCCGATAAAGGCGTGCGCGTGTTCGTGCCGTGGGGATTGCATGCAACTGTCGGTGAATGGCATTTCTATCATGCAGGCGACGATCCGGCGTGCATCTTGGACGAGCACTTCCACATGGCGCCATACTACGTCGACCGACAGGACTATCACAAGCTGCCGATGTACCCGCTCCACGCCGTGAACATCGGTGCCGGCGACTATGTGGACGGTCCTCTCGAGAACTGGACGCAGGGCGCACTCACACTCAACGGCCGTGACCAATATGCGGCCCTGACTTCCGAGGTGTTGGGCTGGGCTCCGACCCGGAAACAACCGGAGTTCGAGAACAAGACATATGACTGGATCGAGTTCGACGTTCCCAAGGAGATTGCTCCCGGAAAAGCGTTCCAGGCCAGTATCCGGCTGAAGGGGATTGATCCCGGCATCAAGCTCAAAGCCGATCTGCACTGGCTTCGCGACGACGGGCAGTTTGGCGGCATGAACGCCTGGGGTGGCGAGGGCCACACGGTTGAGGGACCGGGGCCGTACACGTTCACCTTGAGGCCACAGGACAAGCCCGGCCTCAGTCACTTCATCCTCACTGTGTGGTTGACGCCAACCGGCGGGTGGAAGGACCAGACAAAGATGGCGCAGTACTCGATTCCTCCCACCGCGGTCATGGCCCCGGAAGGAGGGTACAGGACGCCGGGCGTGACGACGGGGAACTTTCTGGTCGAAGCCTACTTCAGGACTGTGCCGGGAGCCGTGGCTGGTGTGTTGATCGAGAAGATGGAGGATGCCGGTTACTCGGTGCGTGTGAACCGGGCCGGCGGCGTGACGTTTGCCGTAGCGGGCGGCGGCAGGACAGCGAGTCTCGACAGCAGTGTCAAGGTCAACGACGGCGCATGGCACCATGTCGTGGCGGAAGCGGATCGCACGACGACGACGCTGACGGTCTATGTCGATGGCAAGCAGGATGCAACGGGAAAGGGGTTGGTCGATGCCTCGCTTGCGAACGCCGCGGATCTCTACGTGGGAGGGACTCCCAATGGTCGTTGTCTTGCCGGAACGTTCGAGTTCCTGCGTGTGGCCCTCGGAACGCTTGCCGACGCCAAGACGACGGTCGAGGAGCTGTACGCCTGGGAGTTCGACGGCCCGGCGGGGCGCGACTGGAACGGCATCACGCCCGAGGATGGACGTCGTGATGCGGGTGCCATCGAGGGGCGCTAGCAGACAGGCCTTCAGAACTCATGCTCGATGCATGCCACATAACCAAGACTTTCGGCGGCGTCCACGCCCTGCAGGATGTCTCGATCGAGATTTACGCCGGTGAAGTCCATGCCGTGATGGGAGAGAACGGAGCGGGGAAATCGACCCTGATGAACATCCTGGCAGGCCTGTATCAACCCGATTCGGGCGAGATCCTGCTGGATGGGAAGACCGTTTTGCTGCGGAGTCCGCACGAGGCGATGCAGCGCGGCATTGTCATGATCCACCAGGAGCTGATGCCGGTTCCCGAAATGACCGTTG
>JGI10211J34971_10004964_pt1 | contig 10477 bp, 7 predicted proteins | sample Etolagsediment_FD_34971 | JGI IMG/M metagenome (IMG submission 34971)
ATCAACCTTGCATTAGGCAACTTAGAGTGGAAAAAAATCAAACATAACATACTCGATACACCGGGATATAGTGACTTTAAAGGTGATATGATCACTGCATTTCGCGCGGTTGACACTGCTCTTATTACGATCAGTGCAGTTGCAGGAATAGAAGTGATGACCGATCAGGCAATGAAATATGCAGATGAAGTGAATAATAGCAAAGCAATTATTATAAATAAACTCGATAGGGAACATGCAAAGTTCACAGAGATAATCGATGAGTTGAGCAGCTTTTCCGACCAGATCGTTGTACCTGTTCTTATCCCGATTGGAACTGCAGAACACTTCAAAGGTGTGGTGAACACCATCAATAAAAAAGCATATGCCCAGGGAAAAGAAATTGAAGTTCCTTCAGACCTTGCTGATGAAGTCGAAGAGTGGCACGAAAAAGTTATTGAAGCAGCCGCAGAATCTGATGACAAACTTATGGAGAAGTTTTTTGAAGAAGGCGCGCTTTCTGCAGAAGAGATCAGTCTCGGACTGAAAAATTCAATCATGCAAGGTACTGCGATACCTGTTTTTGCATGCTCAGCATCAGAAAACATCGGCGTTCAGGAAATCCTTAATCTTATCAATATGTTCTTCCCATCACCACATGACATTAAAGAAATCCCTGTGCAGAAAAAAGATGAAATAGAAAAGCTCGATCTCGCCAATTACAAAAAGAAACTCGGCTATGTCATCAAATCTGTTACAGAAATGAACTTTGGAGAAATCGCTCTCGTGAGAATGTATTCAGGTGTTTTGAATACCGGGGATGAAGTTGAACTTCCCGAGAAAGCTGCCAAAGAAAAGATAGGACAGATATTTTCCGTATGCGGCAAAAAGCGCGATGAAGTCGATGAATTATCAGCTGGAGATATTGGCGGTTTGGTCAAATTGAAAAATACTAAAACATCCAATACGATTGCAGAAAAGGGAGAAAATCTCATAATCAAACCCCTGCATTATCCCGAACCTGTTTATTGGAAATCTATCAGGGCAGCCAGCCAGTCCGATGAAGACAGGATCGGTCCTGCACTTACGAAAATCACAGATGAAGATCCTACGATAAAAACAGAGATCAATATTGAAACCAACCAGAATATTCTTTCCGGACAGGGTGAAATCCAGATCGGCCTTGTGCAGAAACGTTTAAAAGATAAATACAATGTCGAAGCAAATCTCACTGATCCGAAAATACCTTATAAAGAAACTGTAACCGGTAAATCAGACGTGAAATACAGGCATAAAAAGCAGAGTGGCGGCCACGGGCAATATGGTGAAGTATATATAAAGGTTTCACCAAAAGAACTTGGTGAAGGATTTGAATTTGTCAATGCAATTGTCGGGGGCGTCATTCCCAGCAAATATATCCCTGCTGTCGAAAAAGGACTTGTAGAAACCATGAGAGATGGTATCCTCGCAGGCTATCCTGTCGTAGATATTCAAGTTGAACTTTATTACGGCTCGTACCATGACGTTGATTCCTCAGAAATGGCATTTAAGATCGCTGCTTCTCATGCACTCAAAGATGGTTTTGCTCAGGCAAATCCAATACTGCTTGAGCCCATTCACAAGGTACAGATCGTGGTTCCTACAGAATATATGGGTGATGTCATGGGTGATATCAGCAGCAGAAGAGGTAAAATCCTCGGCATGTCGCAAGAAGACAACAAGCAGATTCTAAATGCGGAAATTCCTCTTTCGGAATTGTATTCCTATTATACGTCATTGAAATCAATTACTCAAGGTCGCGGATATTTCACACAGCAATTTGCCTATTATCAAAAACTTCCTAATGACCAGGCTCAAAAAGTTATTGAAGAGAGCAAAAAGGATGAAGAATAATAATATCAGTAATCCGACGGAGGTATAATGTCCGGACATAATAAATGGAGTTCGATAAAGCATAAGAAGGCAAAGGAAGATGCCAAACGCGGCAAGGTCTTCACGAAGATCATACGCGAGATTATAGTTGCTGCACGGGATGGCGGGGGAGATCCGGAGTTGAATCCCGCACTTCGGAACGCAATTAATAAAGCAACTTCCGAAAACATGCCCAAAGATAATATCGAGCGCGCAATCAAAAAGGGAACTGGCGACCTGGAAGGCGTCAATTACGAAACTATCATGTACGAAGGGTATGCTCCGGGCGGTGTGGCAATGATCATTGAAGCAGTCACTGATAACAAACAGAGAACTGTTGCAGAAGTACGCCACGTTCTTACCAAACATAATGGCAGTTTGGCAGAAAAGGGTTCGGTCTCCTGGAATTTTAGTCAATCCGGCAGTATTCTCGTGCTGAAAGAAGACCTTGACGAAGATGAACTCATGATGATCGCACTTGATGCAGGAGCTGAAGATTTCTCTCAAGAAGATGAATATTTTATCATAACTACAGATTCAAAAGAATTATACAATGTCGTTCGCGGTTTGGAAGAGCATGATATTAAGATTGAAAAAGCAGAACTCGAATATATCCCTCAAAACACTGTTCCTGCAAATGATAATGCAGCACAGATCATTCGGATCATCGAAGCCCTTGAAGAGCTTGAAGACGTGCAGAATGTGTATGCGAACTTCCAGATCGATGACGAAATATTAGAACAAGTCGCAGGTGAGTAAACAAGAAATAATAGTAGGCATCGACCCTGGCTCTCAAGCAACGGGCTATGCATTTCTCTCTGTGGAACATAAAAAAGTGAAACCGCTGGCATATGGTGTTATCAAGAATAATCCAAGGATGACACTTGCGAAAAGGATTACTCTGCTGTACAAAGAGCTTAATCAGCTCATTGCAGAATTCAAGCCGACAATTGCGAGTATTGAGAAAATTTTTTATGCAAAGAATGTCCGGTCTCTTGTATCACTCGGTGAAGCGCGAGGTGTACTGCTGCTTGCATTGGAACAAGCGCAGATACCCATTTATGAATATTCAGCGAGAGAGGTAAAAAAAGCAGTTGTGGGAAATGGCAACGCATCAAAACAACAGGTTCAATACATGGTGAAAAACATTATAAAAATCAAAGATGAAGAACTGCAATTCGATATCACAGACGCACTTGCAATAGCTCTTTGTCATGTAAATAAATTGCAATATGTATGAATATATAAGCGGAAAAATCGTAGAGAAAAAAACAACGTATGTTGTGATAGATGCCAATGGAATCGGCTTTTACATTACTATTCCAATCAGTACATATGATAAACTGGGCGAGATTGGCACACATGGAAAATTGTATATTCGCTTTCACGTGAGAGAGAACGAACAGCGGCTTTTCGGTTTTGCCACGAAGGAAGAAAGGGTCGTGTTTGATTCGCTTTTGAAAGTTGCAGGAATAGGTCCAAAAATCGCTATCTCGATCCTATCCGGAATCACTATTAAGGATTTATTTGATGTTATTTCACGACAGGATGTGAAGCTTCTCTCAACTGTGCCGGGTATTGGAAAAAAGAGTTCCGAGCGTATCATTGTAGAACTAAAAGATAGATTTGATGACCTCCTTCCAAAAGACTATGTAGAATATACAATCACACCTGAAGCACAGAGTTTTGTGAATGATGCCGAAGATGCCCTGATTTCACTTGGATATTCCAAAGCCAATGTGATAAAGAAAATTCAGAAATATATGTCTGAAAACACCCCCAGCTCTGCCGAGGATATTGTTAAAGCAATAATAAGAAATTTTTACTCCAAATTATGAACCCAAGATTAGCAGCATTTTACTCTTTAAATGAGATTCTTCTTGAACGGAATAACTCCGAAAAGATCATGGCTCGCTATTCTGCAAAGATCGAATCCAAGCAGGATCACAATCTCTACTTCACTCTTGTGAAAGGCACTATCAAACAGAAGATACATCTGGAATTCCTGCTGAAAAATTACATAGATTTTGAGAAAACTGATCCTAAAGTACTGAACCTTCTTTTACTCGGTCTGTTTCAATTAACTTTTCTGGACTCAATTCCGGCTTATGCATGCGTGAATGAAACGATCAATATTAGTAATAACGAATTCAAAAAAGGAGTTAGCAGCTTTATCAATGCGGTGCTCCGTTCTTTTATAAGAAAAGATAAAAAAATCCAGCTTCCGAGAGATATAGTGCAGGAAATCTCTGTTACATACTCCTTTCCTGTGTATTTGATCAAGAAATGGCTATCCATTTTCGGTAAAGAAGATACGATCGCTTTGTGTAAATATTTCAACAGCACTCCACAGCTTACTCTTCGGATCGAGACTGATAAAATTTCATACGATAAATTCGCTGAATATTTGAACCGAAAAGGGGTTCTGTTCAGTAAAAGCAACTATTTTGATAATATGATAGTTATCGAATCATCCTTCAATTTTCTTGAAGATGAGTATTTCAAAAAAGGATATTTTTATATCCAGAATGAAAGTGCGCTGCTGCCGGTGCTTCTTCTTAATCCTCAAAAGGGAGAGAAGATACTCGATATGTGCGCAGCACCCGGTGGAAAAGCGCTCTATCTTGCTTCATTAATGAAAGATACTGTAAAAATAACTGCGGTTGATAATGATGCCGGACGTGTGATGCAATTCAAAGAAAATACAAAACGTATGAAGCACTCCTCAATTGATATTGTCATGAAAGATGTCCTGTATTTAAAATCTGCAAGCACATTCGATAAGATCATTATTGATGCACCCTGTACTGGATGGGGAGTGATGCAGAGAAAACCGGATATACGTTTGCAATCGGAAAATCGGTTGAAAAGCTTGATACCCTTACAGCAAAAATTATTGGAAAAAGCAGATTCTCTTCTCAAAAAAAATGGTATCATCGTGTATTCAACCTGCACGATCAATCCGGATGAGAATGAAAAACAGATAGAAAAATTCATGAAGAATCATTCAAATTATATCCTTGAAAAACCTGATCAATTTGTTGAGAAAGATTTTGTATCCGGCAAATATATAAAAACTTATCCTTTTAAGCACAATATGGATGGAAGCTTCGCTTCTGCCTTAAGGAAAGTCTCATGAAAACGTTAAAAACAATTGGTTTTGTTATCATAAGTTTTATTATTATCTTCTTACTTGGCTTTGTAATCTCACGTACTGTACTCTATTTTTATACCCATCACAGGAATGAGGTTGAAGTACCTGAGCTCGCTAATAAAGACTACAAAAAAGCCAAACATGACCTATATAAATTAGGACTTTATATTGATAAAATAGGTGAACGCAACAGTCTGGAAGTTCTTGATGGAAGCATCATTTCCCAGGATCCGCAGGCAAATACTGTTGTGAAAAAGGGATATACGATCGATGTGATTGTGAGCAAAGGACCGGAACTTATAAAAATCCCCACATTGGATAACCTGACACTAGATGAAGCAAGAATACGGCTTATAAATAGCGGACTGGAAGTAGGTAACGTGAATTATTCCTATTCAAATGAAATTCAAAAAGGAAAGGTTATCTATTGCCAACCAGTGTATGGAATGGATGTTCCCAGAAATTCTAAAATTGCTCTTGTCATGAGCTTGGGTAAAATTCCCTCTACAATAAATTCAAAACAAGACGAATATAACTCATTACTGGAAGATCTTAATGAAAATTAGCAAATCGAGGTAACATGGTAGCAAAATATGATGCAACACGAATAAAAGTAATGAAGGGGCTGGAAGCAGTACGCAAGCGTCCGACTATGTATATTGGCGGAACCAGCGAACGCGGGCTTCATCACCTGGTGTACGAAGTTGTTGATAACAGCATTGATGAAGCGATGGGCGGATACTGCAATAAAATTGAAGTAATCATCAACACCGACGGATCAGCAACGGTTATTGATAATGGTCGCGGAATTCCGGTAGATAAGCACAAAGAACAGAAAGTCCCTGCACTGCAGGTGGTTATGACCATGCTTCATGCAGGCGGTAAGTTTGACGATAAATCCTATAAAGTATCCGGCGGATTGCATGGAGTTGGTGTTTCTGTGGTGAATGCTCTGTCTAAATGGCTTGAAGTAAAAGTCTATAAAAATAACAATATTTATAGGCAATATTATGAGCGTGGAATTGTAAAATCTCCAGTTGAGATCGTTGGAAAAACAAAAAAAACAGGTACTGAAGTTACTTTCTTGCCTGATGAAGAAATTTTTGAAGATATTACTTTTAGCTTTGATTACCTTTCAGTTCGACTTCGGGAACTTGCATTCCTGAATAAAGGCGTAAGGATAATCCTTGAAGACAAACGCAACGATGAAAAGCATGATTTTAAGTATGATGGGGGAATCGTTTCTTTTGTTAAATATCTGAATGAAAATAAAAGAGTTCTCTTTAATAGACCTGTTTATATTTCGGGTGAAAGAGATCACACCGAATTCGAAGTTGCCATACAGTATAATGATGGTTACCAGGAATCAATTCTGAGTTTTGCGAACAATATCAATACAATAGAAGGCGGCACACACCTGAGTGGTTTTAAATCTGCGCTTACTCGAGTAGTGAATACCTATATTAAAAATTCCAATCTGGCAAAAAACGAGAAAAGTACACCTCAGGGTGGAGATATTCGAGAGGGAATGACCGCGGTTATTAGTGTGAAGCTGAAAGATCCTCAATTTGAGGGACAAACAAAGACAAAATTACAGAATTTTGATATCGAAGGCATTGTAAATTCAGTCGTATACGAAAAGTTGATGGAATATTTTGAAGAGCATCCAACTGAGGCAAAATCAATTTCAAATAAAGCGATTCTCGGTGCCCGGTCAAGAGAAGCTGCAAGAAAAGCAAGAGAACTCACACGGAGAAAATCTGTCCTTGAAAGCGGCAGTTTACCTGGGAAACTTGCAGATTGCTCTATCGAAGATCCCACACAAACAGAGATATTTCTTGTCGAGGGAGATTCTGCTGGCGGATCCGCAAAAATGGGAAGGGACAGAACGTTCCAGGCGATCCTGCCTTTATGGGGAAAGATGCTTAATACAGAAAAAGCACGTATCGATAAAGTGCTTAACAATGAGAAGATACAGCCCATTATTCTTGCACTCGGTGCAGGTATTGGGGATGAATTTGATAAAACAAAACTGCGTTATAATAAAGTCATTATAATGGCTGACGCTGATGTTGACGGACAGCATATTGCCACGTTGCTCCTCACTTTCTTTTTCAGATATATGAGACCTCTTGTTGAAGATGGGAATATTTATATCGCACGTCCTCCTTTATATTTGATAAAGAAAGGGAGAATGGCTCGGTATGTGTATTCCGACGATGAACGCGACGAAATTCTGAAAGAATTCGATTCAACTGGCGTAAGTATTCAACGCTATAAAGGACTGGGCGAAATGAATGCAGATCAGCTTTGGGAAACAACACTTGATCCTGAGAAGCGGATTCTCACTGCAGTTCGGATGGATGATGCGATCGAAGCAGATCGTATCTTCACGATCCTCATGGGTGGCGACGTCGAACCGCGAAGAGATTTTATTGAGAAAAATGCCAAATACATTGAAGTAGATGTGTAACCGGAGGATAAATGATTCACGATAGATCAAGAATTGAACAGATTGAAATTGATGACGTACTGAAAAAAGCTTACCTGGAATACTCCATGAGCGTAATCGTATCACGAGCTCTGCCGGATGTCCGAGACGGATTGAAACCTTCCCAGCGAAGAATTCTATATGCAATGCACGAACTAAAACTCGAACCTGGAAAAGGATTCCGAAAATGCGCAAAGATCGCAGGTGACACTTCTGGAAACTACCATCCACATGGCGAACAGGTTATCTATCCCACACTCGTGAGAATGGCCCAGGAATGGAGTCTGAGGTATCTTCTCGTGCAGGGACAAGGTAACTTCGGTTCACAGGATGGAGATCCGCCTGCAGCTATGCGATATACAGAAGCACGCTTACATAAAGCAGCCGTCGATCTTATGGCTGACCTTGATAAAGAGACCGTTGATTTTCAGCCAAACTACGATGATACACGAAAGGAACCAAAAGTATTTCCCTCAAAATTTCCAAACTTAATTGTAAATGGCTCATCTGGTATTGCAGTGGGAATGGCAACAAATATGGCACCTCATAGTGTTTCTGAAACATGCGATGCACTCTGTGCGCTTATAGATGATCCTGACCTCGAGCACCTCAAATTGATGGACTATATAAAGGGTCCGGACTTTCCAACCGGTGGCTTTATCATCGGGAAGCAGGGTATACGAGATTATTTTCAGACTGGTTATGGGAAGATCATTAATCGCGGCAGAGCATCTATAGAAACAAAAAACAATGGGCAGGAAGCGGTCATTGTCACAGAGCTTCCTTACCAGCTCAACAAAACACTTCTTATCGATAAAATTGTAGCTCTTGTTAAAGATAAAAGGATTGACGGCATTAGCGATATACGAGATGAATCCGGACGCCAGGGAATGCGGTTGGTCATCACCATAAAAAGAAATGCCGATGCAGATTCTGTCCTGAAAAAACTATATAAATATTCTCAGTTGCAGGTAAGTTATGTGATCAATAACAGAGCACTTGTCGGAGGAATTCCCCAAGTTCTCAATATGAAGGACTTGCTTCAGAGTTATATCAATTTCCGTCATGAAGTGGTGGTGCGAAGAACTCAATTTGAGCTTGATAACGCAGAAAAACGGCTTCATATTCTCGAGGGTTTCCGCATCGCTTTGGATAATATTGATGAGATAATCGCGATTATCAAAGCTTCGGACAGCACTCAGGATGCAAGTGAGAATTTACAAAAGAAATTCGGATTCACAGAAATACAGGCAAAAGCAATCCTCGAAATGAGACTTCAGAGACTCACTGGCATGGAACGCGAAAAAATAGAACAGGAATATCGCGACCTTGTGAAAAGAGTGGAAGAGCTTAAAAGCATTCTCGAAATTCGTGGAAAACGTATGCAGATCATCAAAGATGAAGTACTTGAGATGAAAGAAAAATATTCTGATGATCGAAGAACGACTATTTTGGACGGCTCGGCAGATATTGAGACAGAGGACATGATCGCTGACGAAGAAATGGTAGTGACGATTTCTCGCGAAGGATATATAAAACGACTTCCTATAAGAACTTACAGAAAGCAGCAGCGTGGTGGTAAAGGTCTTTCCGGTTCGAATTTGAAAGAGGAAGATTTTATCGAAAGCGTGTTTGTTGCGTCCACACATGCATTTATACTTTTCTTTACAGATCTTGGACAATGTCACTGGCTGAAAGTGCATAGGATTCCAAAAGTGGGAAGGTTGGCACGCGGAAAAGCAATCGTGAACCTTCTTCAACTCGAAAGAAATGAGCGGATCGAGGCGTATGTTACAGTCCGTGACTTTGAACTTCCAAACTTTGTCACGATTGTCACGAAGAATGGAATTATAAAGAAGACAGAACTGGCAGCATTCTCTCATCCCCGTACTGGCGGTATTATTGCGATAAAACTCATAGAAGGAGACGAGCTCATCGATGCACGGATCACGGAAGGTGATAATGATATTATTCTTGCTACGAAGAATGGTTTCGGTAACCGTTTTCATGAAACAGATGTTCGACCGCAAGGAAGAAATTCTCAGGGTGTGATAGGCATTCGACTGAGAAATGCTGATGAAGCTGTTTCAATGGTAATCGTAAAACGTGAAGGAACCCTACTTTCCATAAGTGAAAATGGTTATGGCAAGCGCACTCCGATTGCTGATTATCGTGTAACAAAACGCGGCAGCATGGGTGTAATCACTATGAAAACCACCAAGCGGAACGGCAATCTCGTAAGCGTCCAGGAAGTTGTCGATGACGATGACCTTATTATCATCACAAATTCCGGCAAAGTGATACGCCAGCATGTAGGCAGCATTTCCGTGATAAGTCGAAATACTCAAGGCATGAGATTGATAACTCTTAATGAAGGTGACAAAGTCACAGACGTTGCCCGTGTTGCTCACGAAGAAGAAGAAATTCCTGAAGATGACGAAAACGGAAACGGCATTGATAATGGCGAACTCGATGAAGAAATGAATGGAACTGATGATATTGAAGAGAAAACCATAGAAAATACCGAAGACGATATTGAAGAACCTGCTGAAGAAGATAACCAGGAAGACGAGGAAAATACAGAAGAATAGAGCATGAAAAAGAGTATCTTAGTCTTGATGTTTTTTATGTTCTTGTTGCTTTCCTGTGCTCCAAAGATACTCCCTGTGCGCTCTCATAATGTGAAGATCCAGGAAAATTATGCAGTAATCACTCACAAGGATTATGATATAGCCATCGAGCCGTCAAACTGGAACGATCCGCCTTCAAATCTGGAAAATTATTTCATGGTTTTTTATGTGATACTGCGCAACAAAACCAATCAAAAAATGTCTATTGATAAAGATGCTTTTGTTTTGATCGATGAGACTGGTGAGCAGTATTCAGTCTTTGGTCCTCAACAGATGGTGAAGATCATGTATGGAGATAATCAGTACTTTGAT
>JGI10211J34971_10004968_pt1 | contig 10471 bp, 11 predicted proteins | sample Etolagsediment_FD_34971 | JGI IMG/M metagenome (IMG submission 34971)
TTTGTGGTTTAGAAAAATACTATCACGATACTGAAATAGAAGAGATTGTAGATTAAATAATACAAATTAAGCACTTCAATTTTATCTTTTTTTTGGAATGTTCTTGCTCTAACTTATTTTTAATTAAGTTTTAGATACAATTCGCCTTATTTTAAAGTTTAAGGGTTAATATGACATCAACATTATTAATAGTACAATTTATTTTAGCAGTTTTAATTACAATTGCTATTTTGCTACAAAAAAGTTCAAGTATGGGACTAGGGGCTTACAGTGGAAGCAATGAATCAATGTTTGGAGCAAAAGGTCCAGCTAATTTTTTGACTAAGTTAACATTTATCTTAGGGATTGTATTAGTACTAAACACATTATATCTTGGATATTTATATAATCAAGAGAACTCAAAGAGTGTAGTTGATAATGTGCAAATTAACAAACTAGTTCCAGATGCTCCAACAGCAGCATTACCACAAAGTGCTCCTTCTGCACCAACAGCGCCAGCTGCTCCTATAAAATAATCTGACAAAATAAAATGAGATATTTATTTTTTCTAGTAATCTCATTTTCATCAATTTTTGCTGATGCACATATCTTTGTGTATCACAGATTTGCTGATGATAGATATCAAAGTGCAAACACATCAGTAAAAGAACTTACAAAACATTTCGAATATTTCAAAAAAAATAATTATGAAGTAGTTCCTCTTGAGAAAATCATAGAAAAACTTGAAAAAAAAGAGGCTATTCCAAAAAAATGGATTGCCCTAACTATTGATGATGCTTATAAAAGTTTTTATGAGCATGGATTAGAGGTATTTAAAAAATACAATTATCCATTTAGTCTATATGTTTATGTTGAAGCAACAGAAAAACATTATGGTGATTATATGAGTTGGTCTCAGATAAAAGAGGCATCAAAATATGGAACAATAGGATTACACTCTTTTTCTCATCCAAGATTACAAAATCTAAAAACACAAGAAATTATTGCTGATACACAAAAAGCATATGATATATTTGTAAAAAACCTTAATATCAAACCATCAACTTACGCATATCCTTATGGGGAATATACAAGTGAAGTAAAAAAAACTTTACAAAATAATTTTAACTTTAGAGCAATTTTGAATCAAAACACAGGTTCTGTAAATACAAAAACTGATAACTTTGATGTTCCAAGAATTGCACTAGTAGGTGAAGTAAATATTAATCATAAGTTACGATATAAAACTTTTGATGTTACATGGATAGAGCCTAAAGTATTTCCAAAAGATGGTATACTAAAAAGAATACATGCAAAAGTTGATCCAAAATATAAAAAGTTAAAACTTTATATTACAAAAGAGGGATGGAGAGATGTTCCTGTAAAAAACGGAATTGTAGATGTACCTTATGATTTACATCTAAAAAAAGCAAGAACAAGAGTTATGCTTGGACCAGATGTATTTACAATATCAAACAATGTACTCAATAAAACTAAAAGCAAGGAGAATTAAAATGATAAACGAAATTTATGAAGATACTAAACTAAATATGGATGAGTCTTTAGAGGCTTTAAAAAGAAATTATATGACACTAAGAACAGGTAAAGTTTTACCAAGTATTTTAGATAATATTACAGTAGATTATTATGGTACACAAACAGGATTATCTCAAGTAGCAAGTATTACTACACCTGATGCAACAACAATTAATATCTCACCTTGGGAAAAACATCTTGTTGGTGAAATAGAAAAAGCAATAGCAGCTGCAAATATTGGAGTAAATCCAAATAACAATGGTGAGGCAGTACAACTGTTTTTTCCTCCAATGACACAAGATCAAAGAAAAGAAAGTGTTAAAGGTGCAAAGGTGATGACTGATAATGCGAAAGTTGCTATTAGAAATATCAGAAAAAATGCAAATGACAAAGTTAAAAAACTTGAAAAAGATAAAGAGATAACAAAAGATGAAAGTAAAGCAGCTCAAGATGAAGTTCAAAAAATAACTGACACTTTTGTTGTTAAAGCTGATGATATGTATAAAGCAAAAGATGCTGAAATAATGAAAATATAGGTTGAGTGATATTATGAATGTAGAACAAATATATAAAGACTCTTCAGCATTACTTGAGGGGCATTTTAAATTAAGTAGTGGAAATCACTCTCAATTTTATTTACAAAGTGCAAAAGTACTTGAAGATCCTAAAACTGCTAAGTTATTAGCAGAAGCACTAGCAAAACAAATTAAAGATAGTGGTATTCAAGTAGATGCTGTATGTTCACCTGCACTTGGTGGATTAATAGCAGGTTTTGCATTAGCAACTGCTCTTGATGTTAGATTTATCTTTGCAGAACGAGTTGATGGTGAGATGAGTATAAGAAGAGGATTTGAAGTAGCTAAAGGTGAAAAATATCTTATTTGTGAAGATATTATCACTACAGGTGGAAGTGCTTTAGAGGCTGCCAAGCAAGTTGAAGCTGACGGTGGAGAAATCGTTGCATATGCTGCTTTAGCAAATAGAGGATTTTGTGTAAGAAATGGTTGTGATGGTGAAGCGAAAGATAATTGCAAATTACCAGCAAATATACCACTTTTTGCATTAGAAGATTTTACATTTGAGATGTACGCGCCTGATAATTGTCCATTATGTAAAGATGGTTCTGTTGCTTATAAACCTGGAAGCAGAGGAAACTAAACTTTTATGGCACGATGGAGAGATACAAAAAAAGCAAAAAATAAATCTTCAACTATAAAGATTGAAGAGAGTTCTACTAATATCAAAGGACTTTGTACCTCGCCACTTTTTAGATTTAAGGCATTTGTAACTGATATGTTTATGATTATGATGCCTATTATGTATATTACTACTTATGTAATATTAGATGGAAAAGATGCTTTTCAAGGTAGTGAAACTGCAAGATGGCTTACTATGGCACTTTACGGACTTATTACTATTGTATTTTGGGTAAAAAAAGGTCAAACGCCTGGATTTAAGGCTTATGATTTAAAACTGATAGATGACAATAGTGGGAAAACCTTGGGATATGGTCTTGCAATTGCTAGATACATGATGTTTATATTAAGTGCTGTTAGCATTATTGGTTTCTTACTTCCATTTTTTAGAAAAGATAAAAAAACTTTTCAAGATTTAATAATGCAAACTTCAGTTATTCGAGTTGAAGAATAAACAACTTTTTTTAAATGCTATTTTTTAAATTATCAGCATTTTACTTTTTTTATTTTGCAGCAGTAGGTGTATATGTAATCTTTTTACCTAAAGTGTTACATGACATTGGTTATAGTACAACTGATATAGGTATTGTTTTAGCTCTAGCTCCGCTTATGCGATTTTTAACCCCTTTTTTATTTTTAAAACACATACAACTCAATCAAAATGTTTTTAAATTTACACTTTTAATTTCTGTTATCTCTGCTACTTTATTTTATATTACAATAGAAAATTTTTATCTTTTTATGGTAAATAATGCCATATTAGGTATGTGCTTGAGTTTGTTATTACCTTACATCGAGATCATTGCAATAAAAGAGTTGGGTGATCGGTATGGGAAGAGTCGACTTTATGGTTCAATTGGTTTTATGGTTATTGGTCTAGTCTTAGCTAAATATTTAACTAATCCATATATTGCATTGCATTATTATTTGATAGTTACTATGTTAACAGCATATTTTGCATATAAACTTTTAGATTATGATGTAAAACATGAATCAACTCCAGATGATGAAAAATTTTCACTTTTAAAATACTGGCCATTTTGGGTTAGTTTATTTTTAATGCAAGTAAGTTTTGGTGGTTTTTATAATTTCTTTACAATTTATGAAACATCATATGGTATTAGTTTAGAGGTTGTTAGTTATTTGTGGGCATTTGGAGTTATGTGTGAAATAGCGATGCTGTATTATCAAGCACCCCTATTAAAGAATAATCTACTTTTTATAATAAAGTTTTCTATTTTAATTACAGCTGTTAGGTGGTTTCTGCTTTATTTATATCCAGAATCTCTTACTATTTCATATGTAACGCAAAGTATTCATGCTTTTAGTTTTGGATTGTATCATAGTGCAGTTATAATATATTTATATACTATGTATTCAAATAAAAAACTTGCACAACAATTTATGTTAGGTGTTGCTTATGGACTTGGTGGATTTATAGGAGCAATTATATCTGGATGGCTTTATGGTGAATATTTATTTCTCTACTCTTCTTTATTATCACTCCTTGCTTATTTTAGTTTATTAATGTTTAAAAAGAAAACTTAAGTAAATTTTTTTTTAGTTTAGTTATTATTAAGAAAAATTATAATAATATAAAATTGACTAATGGTCAATAAAGGCATTAAAGTGACAAAGTTAATAAAAAAACAAAATAAAAGAAAACAAATTGCAAAATCAACATGTAACTTATTTATAGAAAAAGGCTTTGTAAATATTTCAATAAGTGAAATTGCAAAGGTAGCTAATATAGGTAAGGGTACAGTATATGAGTATTTTACTAATAAAGAAGATATCATATTTGAATTAATGAGTTGTTTACAAGAAGATTATGATCCAAAATTAAAATCAAATCTTGCGAAAAGTGAAAATACAAAACAAAAAGTTGTTTATTTATTTGATTTATTTGTGAGTGAAGATGAAACAGTAAAAATACAAAAAAAAATATACAAAGAATTTATCGCCGTTTATTTAAATAACGCAAGTGATGAGATTAAAAAATATCAAAAAACTATGAAAGATAAATATACAGATATATTAATGACTATCTTTCAAGAAGCAATTTCTAATGGAGAACTAGTTGAAGATGCAATAGAGCTAGTTCCTAGTATATTTGCTACAGTTGAGGGATATTTTATTATACATGATGATACACAAATTATAATTGAATATTTTGATGTATTATTTAAAATTTTATGTAAAAATAAGGATTAATTGATGAAAAAACTGTTAGCAATATTAACCTGTCCTATATTGTTATTTTCTTATACAATAGACTTTAAAACTTCACTCAATAAAACAATAGAAAATAATAAGGGACTCAAAGCTAAAAAATTTGAAATTGAAGAGTCAAAATTAGATTTAAATGAGGCTAAAGGGTATGACTATGGTAATTTAGTTTTTAATCAGAATATATCCAATACAAATCATGCAGGATATGTTTTTGGTATGAAGACGAGTTCTCGAGAAGCAAAAATGTCTGATTTTGGTTTTACTGCAATTCCACCAGCCGGAACACCTGTGGGAAACATTGCTCCTGATGCACTTAATAATCCAGATGCAAGAACAAATTATGAAACAAAAGTTACTTATAAAGTTCCATTGTTTACTGGTTTTAAATTAAAAAACGCGAAAAAAATGGCAAAGTTACAAATTTTGGCTAAAACTGCAAAATATAATTATGATGAAAAGGCTTTAGGGCTAGAGGTATTAAAAGCATACAATGGAGCAGTTGCTTCAAAAGAATTTATTAAAGCAACACAAAAAGCAAAAGAGGCGACAAGTTCTTTTGTAGAATTTGCAAGTGAACTATATAAAGAGGGTTTAGTAACTTCAATAGATGTAAAACAAGCAAAAGTATATGATATGGGTGTTGATGCTAATATGATTGAAGCAAAAAATAGATTTGATTTAGCACTTTCATATTTGAGATTTCTTACATCAGATGAGTTGATTACAGATGTAAAAGAATTTAGAAATATATCGAATGAACTTTTATCTTTGGAAACATTACAAAATAAAGCACATGAAAATAGAGATGATTTTGCATGGATGAGATACAACACACAAACAATGAAGTCAAAAATAGACTTTGAAAAATCTAGTAAATATCCAACTATAGGTGCACAAATAGAATATGGGTATAATGATGATACTTTTAATAATATAAATGGAGATCAAGACTATTATTTAGGGGCAATTGGATTATCATATACTTTATTTGATGGAGCGATATCAGCTTCAAAAGAGCAAAAAGCAAAAATACAGTATAAAAAAATCAATAATCATTTTGAGTATATGAAAGATGGAATAAAACTTGAAGTAGAAAAAAACATCTTAACACTTCAAGCAAAAGCAAAGATTTTAAAACAAAAAATAAAAGCTCAAAATTTATCAGATGAAGTATTAGAGCAATCGCAAGAGATGTATAAAAATCATTTGATAAATATGAGTAATCTTCTTATGCAACAAGCAAATCAACAAAAATCAAATGCAGAAACAATTATGGCTAAATATGAAAAATCTTTAGCAGCTGCACGATTACAATTATCTTTAGGGGAGAAATTAAAATGATAAAAAAAATTGGATTAATAATAACATTATTTATAAATATTTTATTTGCACAAGAGATAGAATTAAGTTCAACAGTAATATCTGATAATGAAAAGTTTATCACAAGTAGATTTATGGGATTTATTGAAAAGGTGAATGTAAGTGAAGGTGATATTGTTAAAAAAGGGCAACTACTTTATTCAATAGACTCAACTGAAATTGATAGTAAAAAACAACAAGCATTGCTTGGTGTTCAGATGTATGAAAATCAATATCTTAATATGAAAAGAAACTATGAAAGATTTAAAAGACTACTTGAAAAAGGATTAGTATCAAAGTTTGAAGTTGAACAACTAGAACTTGGAACAAAAAATCTTGAAGATATGGTAACAATAAGTAAATCAAGAGTAAAAGAGGTAGAGAATCAATACCAATATTTAACAATGAAAGCTCCAAACGATGGTGTTGTTATAAGAAAAAATATCAAAGCAGGGGAGATGGCAATACCTGGTATGCCAGCACTTGTCTTAACTGATCTTTCTAGTTTAAAAATAAAAGCAGAGATATCTGAAACAGATTTATTTAAAGTTAAAATAAGGGATAAAGTTAATGTATCTATCCCTTCTTTGAATTACAATACGGTAGGAACTATTGAGTCTATAATTCCTAGTTCAAACCCAATGACACATACATTTATGATTAAAATTGCATTTAAAGCAACACTAAAAACTTATCCTGGTATGTATGCAAAAGTTAAGATTAAAGTGAAATAAGGATTGATAATGGAAGATAAAAACTTATCTCATATTAGTGTTAAAGATTATGCTGGTAAATTAGCAAAAACTTTTCTCTATAGTCCTTTAACTTCTGTATTGGCAGTTTCATTACTTCTTATTGGATATCTGGCCCTAGAGATTATGCCAAGAGAAGAAGATCCTCAAATTGCTATTAGTGGGGGAAGTATAATTATTCCTGCACCTGGATTGAGCCCAAAACAAATAGAAAAAGTAATTGTTGAACCTTTAGAACAAAGATTACGAGAAATAAAAGGTGTTGAGCATATATATTCAATGAGTATGGATAATGTTGCTGTTTTAAATGTAATGTATTATATTGGACAAAATAGAGAGATATCAAATGTTAAACTTTATGATAAAGTGATGCAAAATATGGATCAATTACCAAAAGAGGTGATGCAACCATTGGTAAAGCCATTTGATATCGATATTGATATTCCTATATTAAATATTGCATTTTACCAAAAAGATAACACAGTGGATTATCATACATTTATAAAAATTATACAAGATTTAAAACAACAAATAAGTGCTATAAATAATGTATCTAAAACACAATTAAAAGGTGCAAAAAAAGAACAATATAATGTAAATGTAGATTTGTCAAAATTAAAAGCATATCACCTTTCTCTTGGACAAATAGTTGAGGCAATAAAATCTATAACTATAAATGTACCAGATGTGAAAACCCAAACTACCAATGGTGAGCTAGTAGTATTTGGTATTAAAAATGCTATTGATACAGTTCATGATGTACAAAATATAATTGTAGCTCAATATATGGGAAGTCCAATATATTTAAAAGATGTTGCAACAGTAGTTGATGGATTTGATATTCAAAATAAACAAAGTGCACATCTATTTATAAAAGAAAATAGTATTCATTATGAACAAGTAAGTTTAACAGTTGCAAAACTTGGTGGAACAAATGCCGTTTTTGTAGCAAATGATGTTGAAGAATTACTTACAAATTATCAAGATAAGTTAGTAGCTTCAGGAATTGGCTATACAACAGTTCGAAACTATGGGGAAAGAGCAAATGAAGCTGTAAATGAACTTGTACATCATCTTGTTATTACTATTGTTATTATTGCAGTAATGCTTGTATTTTTTCTTGGATGGAAAGAGTCTTTGATTGTTACATTTACAGTTCCTGCTATTTTGGCAGTTACACTTTTTATAGCATATATGACAGACCAATCTATAAATCGTATTACACTATTTGCATTTTTACTCTCTCTTGGTTTATTAGTGGATGCTGCTATTATTGTTATTGAAAATATACATAGACATCTTCATTCTCACGAGAGTGAACATAAAAATATGGATGAGCTAGTTATAAAAGCAACAGATGAGATAGGAGCTCCGACAAATGTAGCAACACTAGCTATTATTCTTACTATGGTACCTATGGCATTTGTTGGCGGAATGATGGGTGAATTTATGAAACCAATTCCATATAATGTGCCAGTTGCCTTATTAGCTTCATTGTTTATAGCATATATTTTTACACCATATTTAAGTAAAAAATTGATTAAGAAAAATGATGATGGTGCACATCATCACATTGTAAAGGGGGAGAAGTAATGAATCATCATGAACATATCAGTACAAAGTTTGAAATTTTTGTACATAATATTTTAGATAATAAGTTTAGAAAAATGGTTGTTATTCTCGTTGTAATAGGTTTTCTTATTGGTTCAATTATGATGCTTCCTACACAATTAGTATTAGCAAAAATGCTTCCAGGGAAAAGTACTAATACATTTACTGTATATATTGATACTCCATCAGGTAGTTCAATATTACAAACAAAAAAAGTAACACAATGTGTAAGAGATACTTTAAAAGTTGAACAAGAAGTTGTTAACTTAAGTATTTACTTAGCACAAGGTTCACCTCTTGATTATGCTGGACTTGTAAAAGGGAGTGGTATGAAAATGGGTGAGCAATATAGTGAAATAGTTGTAAACCTTACAGATAAAACTACAAGAGATGAAAAATCATTTAATATGGTTCAAAGATTACGACCTGTATTACAAAAAAATTGTGCACCGTTAGTTGCAGGTACAAATATTAAAATGATAGAGATGCCAGCTGGTCCTCCAACTTTAGCTTCAATTGTTGTTGAGGTATATGGAGATAAAAATTCTAAAGTGGTTAAATTATCTCATGAAGTAGCCAAAATACTTAAAGAAACAAAAGGTTTAGTTGATATTGATGTTATGAGTGATGAGGTATATGAAAAATATGAATTAGTACCATTAACTGACAAAATCACAAGAAGTGGACTAAGTGTTGACCAAGTAAATAAGATACTTTATCTTGCTTTTGAAGGTATGGTAACTGGTGTTAAAAATACTATTACAAATAATGATCAAATAGGAATATTTGTGGTTTTAAGTGATGAAACACAAAATATCAAAGAGAATTCAAAAGTGTATTTACAAAATAAACTAAGTTCATTAAACCTTATGAATAAAAAAGGTGCAATGATACCTTTAACTGAAGTTGTAGAGATTCATAAAACAGTATCCAACCCTACAATATTTCATAAAAATTTAAAGACGATGGTAAATGTTATTGCTGAAACAGATATGGTGAGTCAATTATATCCTTTACTTGATGCAAGAGAAAAAATGATTGAACATTTTAGTAAACAATATGAAGTATCAAAAGTTAAAGGAATGAGTACATATATGTTTGACTTAACTTTAAAAGATAAAACAACAGGTGATTCATATTTACTTAGATGGGATGGTGAGATGAAAGTAACTCTAGATACTTTTAGAGATTTAGGGGCTGCTTTTATTGCTGCACTTATACTGATATTTTTACTTCTAGTGGTGTACTATAAATCTTTTTCAATAAGTGGAATCATTTTAGGGGGAAGTTTTTTATCTATTATTGGTGTTATTATTGGACATTTTATAGCAGACATATTTACAACTGAAACATTCTTTTTAACTGCAACATCACTCATAGGTTTTATTGCATTGATGGGGATAAGTTCAAGAAATTCTCTTTTACTTATTGATTTTGCAAAAACATTAATAAAAGAACATCATATAGAGAAAAGACGAGCTATAGCAATTGCAAGTGCTACAAGGGCAAAGCCTATTTTATTAACTGCAATTGCGATTATATTAGGTTCTGCTCTACTTGCAAGTGATCCTGTATTTGGTGGTCTTGGTGTTGCACTTATTTCAGGTACTGTTGCTGCTGTTATTGTATCACTTATATTTATACCAGTACTTATGGACAACTCTAAAGCTATTTAGGATTATTTGTGAGGTGTTTAACTTGCCAAGATTTGTCGTTTGATATTATTTGTAAATCTTGTCAAGATAGGTTTTTATCACCAACATTTCATAAAAGGGAATTAGAAAAAGATTTTTTTGTATACAGCTT
>JGI10211J34971_10004969_pt1 | contig 10470 bp, 6 predicted proteins | sample Etolagsediment_FD_34971 | JGI IMG/M metagenome (IMG submission 34971)
TGCTAAAGAATATCCTTGATTATTTTGTGAGTTCTTTTGTGCCGCTTTTGCATATGATGTCATCAACATCAAGTTATCCATTATAATTTGGATAACTTTAGTATCACTATTATCTTTATCACATTTACTTTTTACTGGAGTTTTCTTTGCCTTATCTAAAGCCTCATCGTCATTTGATGCTCCCGTTTGGTTTGGATCATCGTTTTGTTCTCTTGGTTGACCTGTTCCACTAACCTGATCTTTTCTAGCAACCGTCTTGTCACCAGCAACTCCTTTGTAATCACTCCGTGCGGTGAACCCTTCTTCTGGATCTCCAGCTTGTAGTTGAGTCTGAGAACTATGAGCAAGAACTCCAAAAATAACTGGTTGCTGTTGCTCTGCTCCATCAGTATAAAAACCAAAGACAAGATCACCTTGTTTAATCTGGTGAGACATCACAGCACCACCAGCACCACTACCCGCATTAGGAGCGTTCAGGATAGTTGCCATCTTAAGATGTTGATCAGGCAGAACCTCTTTGTCTGCAGGATCTCTACCGAATATTCTTACCTTTACTCTCTGACCCCATCCAGGTTTTTCTGGATCGGATCTGTTTGTATCAACAGTGTTAGTTTGCCAGGCAGAATCATCGGCAACCCTGCCTTGCCAAAACGACATTTTGTCGCCAAAAACACCACTGTTAAAGTTACTTTCCATCAATCCTCGTAGATTCTACACTCGTCTGCTTCGGGATTTGCATCACAATACATTTCAAATGCAGTTGGATCATGATGATCTTCAGGATGATTTTCGTGATATTCCTCTAAATCATGAAGTTCCGATTCAATATGTCGGCGTTGCTGTGGGGAAATAGTTGGATCTTGAAGGATGTCTTTATCCTTTGCGATATGATCCTCGATAGATTTTTTCATGTGAGTTTATTGAGTTTACTAGATTTGCAGTATATCAACTATACCATATTTATTCTACTTAAAGACGGATTCTCTGACAAGGTTCAGTTTGGTATACGTGACTTCTGTTGTCAGCATATGACAAAGATCAACGATCAAATATTTTCCACCCTTTAGATTACTATTACTAGCATCAGTTTTCCATTCTCCTTGAGGAAAATCTACCTCAACTGTCATACCAGCACGGAGATTGAAGTTACCCAAAATAGTCACATTTAGTTTATATGTAAAGAGTTGATTATATCTTTGAGTTGCCTGACGCTCAATCTGAGTAATATCAAAATCAATTTCCTTTGATCTTTCTAACTGCTCTTCTATGTCATATCCCTTTGGCAAAACACCATAGTCAGGAGTGACTGAACTTATTCTCGTAACTTGATTTGGAAGATCTAAATCTTTTGCTATCTTTGGATGCTCCGTTCCGCCCATTTCACTTGCTGACTCAACACTTCCACTACTATTATCATCAGATTCATATTCCTCATTAGAAAGATTCATGGTTCTCATCTGACTGCTTGTGAATGCACCATTTTGAACCTTCTCATCAACATTTGTATTGCTGATAAACTCATATTGTTTAATCGTTGCCTTAGGAGTATCTCCTGCTATCAATGTAGCAGCTGGTGCTGCTTTCATAAGGTTATCTACACCTTTGAACTTATAAGTTTTTTCACCATCTCCTGCAGTTTCAAAGAAAAAGTATCCAGCAGTTCCTCCAAGTGAAGATCCTTCAGGGACTGATTTCTTTGCAAGTGTTACTACTTTATAAAAAGGTTTATGAGTGTCCCCATTGAATGTAAGTTCATTCAGAGTTTGATCAATATCAAGGAAGTTTTTAGTTTGAAGATTTTGTTCTAATATCTCTCTAACACTATCACTTATCTTTCCCTGATATCTTTTTACTAACCGAGTTGCCTCAAAACTATTTCGGAGTGCTTCATCGGAATAAACATCAAGAACATAAACACTTGCTTTACTATTATCAATCTGATTTCTAGTTGCTTGAACTCTAAGATTTTCTAGTGCAACATTCCCGCCTTGATTGTCACTGAAGGATACAACAACCTTCTCTCCACCAGAGATTATAGTAGCGTCGTCTCCAGGTGCCTCTTTATTTTCGTCATTCTCGGTTGAACCTTCATAACCAGTTTTCCCTTGAGTTGATGCCTTTCTAAGACTTGAGTCAACAACTTGTGCAGTGATACGGACAGTGTTTTCTAGCACTGACTCATAATAATGCAACTCAACAATACCCATAGAAATGTCCAGGTCATCTGTATAATCAGAAGTGACAATAAACTTTTCTATATTACCAGGTTGACCCGCTTTACTAGGTCCAAGATTGTCCTGAGTATGCGCCATCCCTATCCTCTACTAAACGCAGTTGTATTATTTACCCTTGCACGACCAGCAAAAGTTAGTTTGTCCATTGGGTTCATCATGAAATTATCTTGAGGTGCCTGCTTCTCAATGATAACTGGTTGAATCATAACTTTAGAACCAGTTTTCTCATAGGATGCTTTAGTGGATATGTCACCATACTGTTTGGTTGACTTACCAATCAGACCACCACCTTGGAACTCAACGTGAAGGTGATCATTGTGCCCACCATCAGGACCACCTCCAGGACCAACAGGAGAGAAACTTTCTCCCTGACCATGTAGAGTTTGTGGAACAGTTGGATCCTGATCAAGTCCATATTTCTTCAAGAACCTAACAACAAATGGCCAGAGTTGTTTCTGGTCATCTCGATATGCACTAGAGGTGGCACTATTGCCTCCAAGGTCAAGTGCTTGTCCCTTATAGTGACCTTGACCCCTATGTGATGCAACAACTCCACCGTGATCTGGATGCTCCATATCACCACCAGGAGGATTTCCAAAGTCTCCCTTGCCACCTTCACCTGCACCACTTTTCTTCAGATAATATCCTAAACCAGAAGCATAGACCTGTTGAGAGTTTGCTCTTGATTTGATTTGTGGGAAGTCCTGTAAGAGTCTGGAAGCTGCTTGTGATGGATCACCTCTCTGAACATCTGCTGCTGGATCAGCACCAGGACCTATTTTTGCACTTTCAGGTGCGTATGCTATTTGAGCTTCTGCTGCAGATTTAGGGAAGGAAATACCTGCTCTAGCACTCATCCCACCTTCAATGATACCTGCCTCATCATTTCTTCTCCAACTGTTGATTCCACCATTGTGAGCAGCCAAAGTATTTCTAAAATAATCTGCTATTGGTTGATAGTTGCCACTAGATGCTGCAGTCTTAACCAAACCACTTAAAGTTTCTTGCAAAGAACCATAGTTAAATGCTTTGGATACTAATGCAGCTTTTACATTATCTGGAAGTTTACTCCATACATCACTACCAACTTCACTGATCGCAATATCTGTATGTCGTTTAATATCATGTGCCTTTATTTCATATGCTTCCTCTTTGGTAATACTATCGCCAAGTTTTACTTCACCACTTAATCTAAAACCAGGAGGATACCTGGTAGCACCAATACCAATGGTATATGGTTTTGCCTTAGTGGCTGGATCTGGATATGCTTCAGTTCTTAATCCTTCATAGTCTTCTAATAACTTCGCTACTCTAGTTTCAAAACCACCGCCGCTAGTAATACCACCAGAACCACTACCAGTTGCAGTTCCTCTATCACTTCCACTAGCTTTGCCACTACCTCCCATATAGGCACCAGTAGCAGAGTCATATTCTCCCTCACCTTGAGCACCTGTTGATTTCTGAGCATCTGGAAGAGTTAAGGCATTGAACTTCGTCTGCAAGAATCTTCCAAGAGATCTAGAAGTTTCCATCGGATCATTCAGACCAAGACCAGATGCCTTTACTTCTCCACCAGAGTTATACTTCATAATGAATTTTTCATAATCACCAGAAGATTTTGTTTCTCCATCTGAACTGAGCATAGAGAAGTTAGTCAAGGAGTTTGATATTGCTTGGAATGCATTAGGGTCTGTCTCATTGCCAAGCAGTTTATCAGCAGCAAGTGCTAATATTGGTCCAATGATGGGAACTTTAGAGAATGCTTTACCAGACTTTTCAACAAAACTCAAAGCAGCGGAATCACCTACCTTAGATAATCCACGACCCTTTTCTGTGTCAATCTTAGGTTCTGATATTCTAACATCATCTTTCTTCAGGAGTTTCTTCTGAACATCTTCCTCTACAGAACCACCTTCTTCATATCGATGAACTATTCCACCTTTTGATTTTGCTTGAACTGCTGTAGAATCACCTTCTTCATACTTACGAACAACACCACCTTTTGATTTTGCTTGAACTGCTGTAGAATCACCTTCTTCATACTTACGAACAACACCACCTTTTGATTTTGCTTGAACTGGTTTAACTCCAGCAATCTTATCATATAAGAATCCCCCAATCCAATCTCCAATCCATCCCCCTATTGCTCCACCAGCAATAGCACCAGCAGTGCCACCAAGAAAGTTACCTACGATCGGAACAACAGATCCAAGAATAGTTCCTAGTGATCCTGCAATGGCAGTTCCAGCTGCACCACCGATTCCAGCACCAGTTGCTCTTGTTGCTGCTCTACCAAGACTTTCTCCCAAAGCAACTGAAATAACAAAATCAACTAGAGCACCAAATACAGGTATTCTTTTTACAAAAGGACGAATAAACTTTCCAACTGCTTTTCCTGCAGTTTTCTTAGTGATCTGTTCAGTTGCTTCTCCAGCAACTTTACCCGCACCAGTTGTTACTGTTGGACGATTTCTGATAGGATTTCTAATGTCTGGTCTTCCTGCAGTACCACCACCAGTTGTAGTAACCTTAGGACGTTCCCTCAGGGGATTTCTAATATCAGGTCTTCCAGCACCACGACCACCAGTTGTAGTAACTTTTGGTCTTCCACCAGTACCAGGTCTTGCTCCAGCAGATCCACCCTTTCCCTTTCCTCCACCAAATCCACCACCTAGAGCACCTTGTGCCATTGCATAAATGAATAACAGATTCATGACATGGTTGATGGCACCAAGCGCCTTTTCAAATGCACTTAAAGCAAAATCACCACCAATAAATTTTACAAACTCTTTAGTCTTATCTACAAGACCATAACCAAAGTCTATGAAAGTAGCAAGACCATCTAGTATCTTACCACTGATATCAATAATAAACTTACCAACATTCAGAATGATTGGTAATGCCTTTACCAGCATCTGAGAGAAGTTAAATTTCTTTTCTAAAAATGCTAAAAATGTATAGAAAATAAAGTTTCTAATGCTATCAAATAACCCAACTCTAGGAAGAGCATTCTTTGATTTTACTTTTTTCTTTGCTTTGTTCTCTTCTTTCTCTAACTCTTTTTCTCTCTTCTCTTTTCTCTTACGATCTTTTTCTATATCGTCCTGACGAGACTTACTTTTTGCATAAGCAAATCTTTCAGCAAAGAGACTTTTGATGAGATTCAGTTTTTCTTCAACGCCAGATATTCCTTTTGCACCACTAGATCCTATCTTCTTCGCAGATGGAAGACTCAGGAATGAACTCATACTGGATATTTGATTTCCAGTTTGAGGTTTGCTATCAACTACCTTGACATCAACCTGTTGAACTTCATTTTGTTGTTGCTGCTGCGCTTTCTTTCCTCTACGACCAATCATTCCTTTGGCCAATCCTTTCGCACCAGACTTGACCATTGCTCCGCCCGCTGCTCTCATTCCAGATCCTAGTAATGCTGCTATTGCCATTATCGGATACCGTAGATGTCTGCGTTATTCTGGCGATCACCAGTGTAAGGTGATGTGGCAGAGAAAGTAGGAACTTGTCTTTCTGTTGAACTTCCTTGTCTTCCTCCACCACCAGCAGATCCACCTGTGATTGCTGGGAGGGTCTGCATACTTGCAGTTCCTTCTGGGACTGGTGGTCCTGGAACAGGTTTCTTCATAGAAGCAGGAGCAAGTTTTGCTGGTGTTGAGTTGCTATCGGTTCTAGCAACCATTTTATCTATAGCACTTGGACCACCAAGTGCCCCAACAGTTTGTTGTGGAAGCACATACTCACCTGGTTGAGCATCAATATGTTGACGATCTGCAGTTGCACCAGGTATATCCATACCACTATTCTCTTTGACCGCACCTCCTCCAAATGCTTTAGTGATGGTATTTCCGAGTCCACCAATCATATTGACTAAAGGTGCTGCTTGAGGCATTACTGTGTTGACTACACTCTTAATCATACCGAAGAATCCACCTTTCTTCTCTGATGGTCCTGCAGGAGGTTTACCTTGAGTAGGAGGTCTTCCTGCTACACTACTACCACTCAAACTAAAGTTTCCTAATGGCATCATAGAACTAGTTGCCCCAACTTTAGAAGAACTAGAAGAAGTCACAACTGCAGGAGTTGGTTTATTATTACCTGAAATCTGAGGACTTGTTTTTGCTCTAATGGTTGCAATCAAAACTCTCTTTTCAATCTCTTCTTTTGACAGACCTGCCGCTTTTGCTTCTTCTCTTGCTGCCCTTGCTGCTTTGAATACTGCTGGATTGGATGCACCTGTGATAGTGGGATCTAACTTTTGCCTTAACTGTTCAACACTTAAACTTTCCAATCCATCAGCAGTAGGTGCTGTAGAACCTGGAGCAACAGGTCCACCTTCACCACCACCAGCAGATACTATTTCTTGTTCTTTCTTCTCCTCTTCTCCACCAGGACTTGGTGTTCTAACGTTTGGAGTCTCTTCACCTTCATCATATTCAGATGCTGGTTTATCAACAAAGGTGGGAACTTCTACCATTGATGGTCCACCAACCATACCGCCACCTTGGAATGTAGGAAGAACAAATCCTCCACCCATCGCTGCCTGAACCTTTGCGGTCTTGGGTTTGTTGGCATTAGACCCGCCATACTTTTTATTCAATCCTAAGAAGTAACCAGCACCAATTTGATTGACAGTCTCTCTGTTGATAATAACTTCGCCAGGACGAGCAGCAATCATTTGAGTGTCTGGACCAGCACCTGTTATCGTTTCACCAGTGTTGGAACTAATCGAATCAAACGCTGCAGGTCCAACGGCATCCACTGTCTCTTTGTTCATTACAATATCACCAGGTCTTGCGGGAACTAGTTGAGTATCAGGACCAGCACCTGTAACATCAGTTCCACTTTCAGTTGTAATGTCTCTAGCAGGATCTTTCTTTCCTTGATTTGATGCTGTGCTTATGGCATCTTTTTTATTGTTGGCATTGAATATAGTATCTCCAAGCATTAAGCTAGATGCCATCGCGATAGGATTCATCATCCAAGATAAAGGTTCTGTTCCATCAATATTATTGATGACAGTAGAAGTTTCTTTTGATTCTGGGTCACTTCCTTTTTCATTGATCTTGCCCATCATCATCAATGGAAGAGCAGCAGGGCCAAGTGCTGCTGCCATTAATGGATTATTATTTACTGTAGATAATATATTTTCAGTAAATGAAGTATTTGATTCTGATGAAATATTAGATGTATTTGATGAAGTACTAATACTAGATTGATTTCCCCCAGAAATTTTAGGTTGAGAAGTCTTATCTTGATTGGATGCAGTACTAATACTATCTTTCTTTTCTAAACCACTTTTATATGCAAATAAGGGTAGTGCAAGAGGACCTAAAGGAAGCAGTGCTTCATTAGGAACATCTTTTATTTTCTTATCAATATCGTTTTTGTTAACTCCTTTTGTTGCTGCATACAACGGTAATCCAAGAGGACCCATTGCCAAAAATGGAAGCAATCCACCAAGAAAACCCTTATCAACACTTTTTTCCTCTACAGGAGAAGCTTCTTTTGGTAGTTCTACTTGACCACCAGACTCATAACTCTTAGTTTCACCAGTCTCAAGTTTGAAAATCTGCTCATCAATTTCTGCACCAACTCCTTGCATTTTCTGAAGGAGATTGAGGTTTGCTTTCTGGTCTTTGAGTTGCTTGATCTTATCTTCATTAGATCCAGGTTTTTCTTCAACCTTTCTTTCTTGTTCATTAACCGTATCTGGGAACAGCATCGGAACTGTTGCACCAGCAGTAAATAATGCTGCTGCAGCCGCTGCTTTCGGATTTCTTCCTATAAGACTGAGTAACTTTGGAATCGCAACCTTTAATAGTCTAGCAGTTCCTTTAATTAAGATTTTCCCAAGAAAGCGTATTGCTCCAGAAAACCTATTACCAAATAAAAGATATGCCGCAACTAATGTTGGCCACCAGTCTTTAAGAAATCTTCCAATAGATTCTAGTTTCTTTTGATTATCTGGATTTTCAAACCACTTGAATAAATTTTTTACAATGTAAGTAAGGAAAGTATACTTCAAGAAGTTTATGATTGCTTCAAGTGGACCCTGTATGGGTTTCAATATTGCTGAAGCTGCTTTTGCAAGACCCTTACCAATACCCGATCCAGATTCTAACTTATCTTCTCTGCCTTGTTTCTTTTTTCTATCCGCATCTCTTTGATTTTTTGCATCTCTTCTTTGTTCAAACTTGAAGAGATTCTGTATAGTAGATAAAATCTCATCAAGAATACTATTAGTCTTTGTAAAGTTCTCAGTGGGTTCTGCTTGAGTTTCTGGTTCAGTGTCAGCACCTTTTAGTGCAAGGAAGTTTTTCATTCCCCTGTTTGCACCACCTGGAGCAGAGATACCACCCGTTTCTACAGTTTGCTTCTTAACACGGAAGCGACCTACCTTCCCTTTAATTCTTTTGAACTCTTCTGTTATCGCCTCTGCTTCAGCAGAATCCATGGATTGACCCATGCGATCTGCCATCATTCTCTCTTTTAAGAGAGTTCTATATGTACCGTAATCAATATCAAAGACTTCTTCTAATCCTAAAGCACGGAGAATCGTCTCGCTGACATCCTCATCAACAAGATCAGTTTCTCTTACACCTTCATATAAAGTGATCGCACCAGAAGGACCCTCTGGTTCTAGTTCGTCTTCTGGTGGTCCCTCTGGTGGACTTTCTTCTGGTCTTTCAGGTTCTTCATTCTCTTCTGCCATGGATCTTGCCATGTCAGTAAGATCGTTGGACATACCCATTGCGATCTTATTATCAATATCACTCTGTTCTGACTCATCTAATGAGTTGTAGTATGCAGATAAGATTTTGAGTTGACTATCCGTTAACTTAGCAGCAAGATCTGCTCCGAGTTTGAACTCGTATGCCTTTCTTAATCTTTCTGCCTTACTTGCCATTAGATACCGTTAGCCGCTTGTGCCTTTAGTTTTTCCTCTTCTAGATGATCGATCAACATGGAAACATACACATCACGTTCCCAAGGCATCATATTTTCAATCTCTGTCAGTGAATATTTATGGAACTGGATCAAGGCAAAGTTAGTCCGATAGTAGTTCTCCAGATCCATATGGCACATGCCTAGGCGAAAAAACTTGATAATCCCTCAAGAACAACCTTGCTTTCTACCTTTGTTTTTGGATTAGTGATAGTTACTTCGTGACTCAGTTTCGGCATGGTCTCAAAGAACTTCTCAATCTTCTTAAACTGAGCAGAGTTGAGTTGATCTAAGAATGCAAGAAGTTCTTTCTTGGTGCAATCTGCTGCACTCCAAACTTCCTCATCATCATAAATGCTATCAATACAAGATGCAATCAGTTCAAAAGATTGCTCCATTGTATTACCAGAGAGATCAAAGTTGTTCTTGATAAACTCATCCAGAGAAGGATACTTCATCTGCATTGAAACTTTTTTATCAAGTTCAATCTTAGATTCATGTTCATCAGACTTACTAACTTTGATATCATCAATGTTAATAGTAGTTGGAACCTGAGTGACTCCATCATCTGGGCAGATTAGGTTGACCTCAATATCTTCTCCTACTGACTTTCCTCTGATGTTCAGAAAGAGATACTCAATATCAAAAGTAGGAAGAGTTTCTACTTTGATTCCTCTGGTTGAAATGCAGTTTTTGATAACTTCTCTGACTGCTTCAGTGATTTGTTTAGTATCTTCCGACTCCATTGCAAGGACAAGGAGTTTTTCTTCTCTTACAAGGAAAGGTCTGTACTTAATATTTTTTCCTGTCGATGGCAACTCAAGTTCATAAGTTGGTGTAGAAATCTTTGGTAAGGGCATAATATCCTAATAAAACAATTTCAGTGTGAATATTTAGACTACGTTGAGCGGTCTACGATGTAGCGGCTGAACTGGAACTCAACCGTACACTTCATTAACTGCGAAGAGTCATATGACATGGGCATTGCAGAGATGCCTATCGGGAAAGCATCCCTAAACTGATATACTAGTTTGCCACTTTGTATATTATAATCTCTTTCAAACTTTGTGATACTCAGTTCAGTGGCATAATAACTTCTGGGGAATGCCATTCTATGATTAAAGTTTTGAGCGAAGACTTGTCTGTCGGGACCAGAAAAATTTTCCTGGTGAATCCAACTTAACCATCCCTCAAAGTAACGGATTACATAATACTCTTCAGCATCCACATAGAAAGTAAAGTTCGCTGAGTCATCATATAATCTTCTATATGC
>JGI10211J34971_10004970_pt1 | contig 10470 bp, 11 predicted proteins | sample Etolagsediment_FD_34971 | JGI IMG/M metagenome (IMG submission 34971)
CCAAGCTTAAACTGCCCGCCGGCAGATACCGCTACCGGCTCGTCGTGGACGGCCAGTGGCAGCAGGACCCCTACAACGAAATGACCGAATCGAACCCGTTCGGCGATTTAAACTCGGTTGTCGAAGTAAAATAGAACCAGCCGGCTCACTAAAAAAACATCGAAAAAACTCAATTCACGCCGCGAAAAAACTATTTTTTTGTTCGCCGGCAGCATCCTGTAAGGTTATAATTCTTACCGTATAAACGAAAACTACCGGGGGATAGTTAAAATTTGTCGGCGAGTCAAGGATGAACACTCGCAACACGGCACAATGGATTGCCGTAATTCTTATTATCCCAGCGGGGGCATGTGGGAGTACTATCTTCGCAAACTCCGTCCATATTTACAGCGGCGACTTCAACCTGCCAATCCCCACCGAGCCGGACAGCAGTCGGGGCTGGATGACAGATGCAGTTATAGAAATTCCCGACGATTTTACCATCCACGACCTTGACGTCGGCATCACCTTGACGCACACCAACGTATTCGATTTGCAGATTTTTCTGCAAAACCCGTCAGGGACAACAAGAATATGTTTGAATATGTATGATTTCAAAAACGATTTCTCTGTGCGCCCGAATTACACAAACACTATATTCGATGATGAAGCCGAAGTGCCAATCGAAGATGCCGACTCGCCTTTTACCGGCCGATTCAGACCTTTTGAGCTCTACCAACTTTCTGAATTTGACGGTGAGCAAACCGCCGGCCTCTGGCGACTGCAGATTCTCGACAGGTTTTACGCGGACACCGGCACACTAAATCACTTCGAGCTTGTTATCACGACTCCCGAACCAACCACGGCCATTTTCCTCCTGCTTGGCACAGGGTTGTTGTGCTTACATAAGCACCGCAGTCCAATCTCATCAAAGCAGAATGGATATAGATAAGAAAAAACGCAAACGCCCACAAACTTTACCCGAGAATACCGCGCAATACCGGCAAAAAAAAGCTATAACCGCTATGGCAAGGCGTCGCGTTATTCATTTGTGGAAAATGGCCTGCGAAAATAAACCATACATACAGACAGCATTATTCCCGGCCAACGACATCGGCTGCCGAACAGAAGCCCGGCAAAATGCGGCCTACGGTGCTTACAGCCCCTAATTTACCAGGGAAACCATCTTATAATGTTGGGGGTATAAATCCTAAAGCCCCACAAGTTATACCAGGCCGCCCAGAAAGAAATAATCGAAGCAGTTACAAAAATATAAGCGGCAAATCTCCGACAGTAAACGCCAACAATTACACCCGCCGCCGTTTTCAGGATTGCTCCGACTAACGGCCCAGCTATGGGCCCGAGTATCTTTGCCAGAAACCGGATTACGATGTGCATCTCCGCATCCGGGCCTTCTCTTAACATAAAGTGCATAGTGCTGCCGGCGTCGCAGAACAGCGATACTATAAATACGACTAAAAACCAGCGATAGTCCTGCCAGAACCCGCGATAGTTTTTCCGAAACTTGGTTACCAACCAATTCGCCAAAGTTCTCTCTTTCTTCCAAATCTTCCAACCCAATCCGGCACCAATCACCCCCACGTCTTCTTGTCGAAGACAAGAGTTGGGGACTCATTTATGAGAGTATCGCTTACGAGATACCCAGGACGTCAGCCATTGCATAAAGGCCCGGCTTTTTTCCTACAAGCCACTTGGCCGCTCGCAGCGCCCCTCTTGCGAACCCGTCTCTGCTGTGTGCGGTGTGATTTAGCGTTACCGTCTCGCCGAGAGTGCTTAAAGTTACCGAATGGATGCCGGCAATATCACCGGCCCGAACGGCGTGTATGCCGATATTGCCTTTCTGTCTCAGGGTGTTTTTGCCGCTCCTGCCGCTAACGATACAATCCGGAAAATCTCGGCCGGTTGCTGTGCAAATGTTCTTCGCCAGCGTCAGGGCCGAGCCGCTTGGAGCGTCTTTTTTGAACCGATGGTGCTGCTCAATTATCTCTATATCATATTCATCGCCGAGCATCGATGCGACTTTGCCAACCAGAGCAAATAAAACATTCATCCCCGCACTCATATTAGTCCCATATATAACGGGGATTTTCTCCGAAGCGGCTTTTATTTCCCCCTGCTGCTCATCGCTCAGGCCGGTTGTGCCCAGAACCAACGCAACGCTGTTTTCGAGGCAGTAATCAATAGTTTTATCCGCCGCTTCAGGCGTCGAGAAATCGATTGCCACGTCAGCGCCAGCCGGATAGGAACTATCAATCTTGACATTTATCTGTCCCGCTGCCGCCATAAGCCCGGCGTCTTTGCCGATATCGGGATGGTTTTTTCTTTCGATTGCCGCAACAATATCGAACTGGCCCGCGTCTATACTTAGTGAAACGATGCGCCGGCCCATTCGACCGGCGGCGCCGATAATTAAAAGTTCAGGTTTCATGTTCGGCTCCTTATAAGCTCTTGCAACCAAATAACCGAAATATAATGGCCTAAACGCACTTTTACAAGCTTAAAGCATTATTGTCTTGACTATTTCAGTCAGCCAATAATAGAATAAATAATAAAGTTGACAAAAGGAAAATTTGGTTCCATACTTTATATAAAGAGAAAAGGTATTGGAGGCGCTAAAATGAGCAAAAGTTGGATGACAATTTTGGTGGCTGCTGTTGTGAGTTTTGGCCTGGCATTCTCCGTCGGCTGTGAGAGCGATGCGCAAACCGGTGCCCTTATTGGTACAGGCGCCGGTGCAGGCATTGGCCAGGCAATAGGCCATGATACGGGATCAACATTGATTGGAGCTGCCGTGGGCGGGGCTGCAGGTTATATGTTAGGCAGCGAAGGCGACAAGAAAAAAGCCGCGGCCGACAGGGAAAGCATCCGCCAGGAACTCAACACCGTTACTATCAACATCACTAACAGCAACGGTTCCATTACGCCGGTAAGGCTGAGAAAACAGGGCGTTGTTTATATCGGCCCAAGAGGCGAGACCTACACCACTCTGCCAACGGAAGAGCAGCTTAAACAGGGCGGATACGGCTTTTAACAGCCAAGCCACCGAATAGCTGCGAGGTAGATGCCCAGTCTTTGCGGCTGACTGACAGCAAGTAACGGTGACGTTAAAGGAAGGTAATAAAGACGGCTGGTGCAGTCTGTTATCTACTTTCGACGTTTTTATTTAGGTGGATTTCCAAAGCTTTACTGCCGTCTGTTTTGAGATATTTATCATCATTAAACAGGCAAGGCAATACCAAGTTGGCGAAATAATGAAAGGCCAAGGGCACCTTTACCCTTGGCCTTTCTATATATTATCCGCCTCACAATGAGGGGGCAGCTCTGCTGCGAGTCTGTCATTGAGCTATGCAGGATTATAGCTAACGCCGGCATAGCCGGGCTTTTTTTGGGGCCGATTGGGCCATTTCAACTCATCAAATAAAAACTCGCCGGCCTGGCGTAACATCACAGCCGGCATACAAGGACACATCTCAAACGAACCAACTACATCATTATCGTATCTGCTTAAGGCGTCTAAAAGGTATTCCCAATTCTTACGAGCTATACCACCCCGCAAGCCGGGCGGCTCGTGGTCGTCAATCCGGCTATAATTGTCTGTCAGATGCAGATGGGCCACCCGCTCAGCCAAATTATCCACGTATTGTTTGAAGCTAAATTGGGGGTCCAGATTTATGTGGCCGGTATCAAGGCAATACCTTATCGAATCAAACCTTTTACCTATCTGCTTAAGCGTGGCCAGGCCGCCGGTTTCGAGGCACAATTTGACATCATTGTCCTCGGCCAGCCTAATCACGTCGGCGGCAAAATCGCAGCCGTCAACGTCTGTGCTATCGGGAATCCGCAAGCTTTGCAGGTCGGCCACGATGTTCGCGCCGAGCAGTTTGGCACACTCGATTTGCTCATTCCATTGCTCTAATGTGGGGCCGTTATCGTGGGAACGCATCGCCACCAGCATACCCTCAGTGGCGGCGGCGAGTCTGGGCCAATTGCGCCTCTCGTAACGGCAGTCGTTTTCGCCTTTTATGGTGGGCCATAATTCCACGCCGAAGCCCTGAGACCTCAAAAACTGGCATTCCTGCTCAAAAGAGACATGTGTCTCCCGCCACCAAAATATCATTGTCGAAACGGCATACTGAATCTGCATTATACTGTCCCTATATCCACTTCGTAAAATGAACCCTTCTATATAGGGTGTGGACACTATTACTATCGATTGAAAACAGGCGGAGCTTCAAAGTTTCCTTTAAAAAAATGCGTTTTTTTGAGCGATTCTGGGGGTCGATTTTCATATCAAATGCGCAAATTTATTCGCAAATGCGTAAGATTCTGCGCACAAAGACATATCCGGCCTTGTTTATTCTCGGAACGGCGCTGTTTTTTCTTATCTTCTTTGGGCTTGTTTTCTCGAAGAAGCCAAACTACAATTAGTGATAATCTTTGCTTTTACTTGTTCCATAGCCAATAACGGCTCCTTTGATGGCAAAATTTATGAAATTTAGAACTTCCCGAGCGATTGACGTCCTCCTGAATAATATGGCTACTCTTGAAAAAAAGACTAATACGTCGTTACACATAGCCAAGGTGGTCTTAAAATGTTCAAATTTGGGCTGATAACAGGCTTTCAACTCAGCATCACACCCGTGAGGTCGCAGGTTCGAATCCTGTATCGCCCATTTGTTTGCAAAGCTTTGTTTGATATCTCGGCTGATAAATGACAGAAGCGTCTCCACCTAAGAATTCTATTTCACTGACCAGAATCCAAAAGCTCATCGGCGAAAGGATGTTAAGCGCCAAGCAGAGCAAGCCGTGTTTTTACATCGAGTCAAAAGCGGATGTAACCGAGCTGATGGGCCTGCGGCCAAAGCTCAGCAAATCTTTCGGAGTCAAAATCACAAGCAATGCGTTTTTTATTCGCGTACTGGCTCTGGCTGTCAAAGAATATCCTCTTATGGTGGGAAGATTAGAGGCCGATAATATCAAAATAGCTGATAATGTTAATGTCGGTTTTGCCGTCAACACACCTCAGGGTCTTACTGTGCCGGTAGTGAAGGATGCAGACAAAAAGCCGTTGGCTGAAATTGCCCGCCTGGAGAAACTGCTCACCGAAAAGGCACGCAGCAACAAGTTGACACTTGAGGAAATAGAGGGCGAGACGATAGCGCTAAGTAATCTTGGTGTGTACGGCGTTGATTCGTTTGTTGGGATTGTGCCGCCGCCGACCAGCACGATTTTAGCAATTGGCAATATAATCCCGACGGCAATTTGTAAGGACGGCAAAACAACAACGCGAAAAATGGTGAGCTTGACATTGGCCGTTGACCGCAGGGTTATAAACGAGGCCTACGCCTCGCAGTTTCTGAGCTTTATCAAGGAGCAATTGCAGAACCCACAACGGTTGGTCTGATAGAAAAGTTGAAGAAGCTCTGCCGGCGACTGTATAAATAATGGTTGCTTAAAGGGCCCCCATTCTTGTCTTCGACCCCCCCTGTTTTCTTGCCCGCCCCCTTTGCTGTCTGCCCGCCGCCCCCCTGTGTCTTCCTATCGAAGACAGGAACAGGGGGAGACGCGGGGGCAGGCGACAGCAGACAAGGGGGGCAGGGGAAAGCAAGAAGGGGGGATATTGATTTCTCGCGGAAGCAATTTTTTTTATTGGGATTCAGGGGGGTTGGTTTCCCTGCCTGCCGGGATTGTCTGTGTAGAATTTGAAAGCGGCGGTTGCGAATCAGACTGCGGGGTTGATTTTATTTCAATGGGAGGCGGGACTGTGCTTTCATCGGTGACAATCGACCGTGGCTCCGGCTGTGGTTCCGGCTGCAATTTGGCGTGTATAAGCTCGGCTACTTTAGCGTAATCTTCGGCGCCGTGACAATTCTGCTCGTATTCGAAAATTGTTTTGCCGTAGCTTGGCGCCTCGGCGAGCTTGATGTTTCTTCGTATATAAACCGGTAAAATTCGGGCCTGCGACCAGGCACAGCCGGTTCCGCGGGCGTTGTTGAGAAATTGCTCGATATCGGCCTTTACTTCGCTCGGAAGTGAGGCCCTGCTGTCAAACATACAGAGCAAAACCCACCTGACCTTCAGCTTTGGGTTGATTCTTTTATTGACCAGTTCGATGGTCTGCAACAGCTTTCCAAACCCCTGCAGGGCCAGGAAGTGAGGTTGCAGCGGGATTAAAACCTCGTCGGCGGCGGCGAGGGCATTTAGGGTAAGCAGTCCGAGCGAGGGGGGGCAGTCGATTATCAGATAATCGAATTTGTCCTCAACTGATTTGATTGCCTCCCGCAAAATGGTTTCCCTGCCGACTACACTTACCAGTTCGGTTTCGGCACCGACCAGATGGATGTTAGCAGGCAGCAGCCAAAGGTTTGGGCGGGTGAGCGAAATTTCTTCCTCTAATTGGGCTGACCGGGTCAGGACCCCGTAAGAGCCGGACTCGATTTTCTCGGGTTCCAGCCCGAGATGTATCGTCAGATGTGCCTGGGGGTCCAGGTCGATAACGATTACCTTCAGGCCCACACCGGCAAGGGCCGCGGCAATATTGACCACTGTTGTGGTTTTGCCCACTCCGCCTTTCTGATTTAATACCGCTATTGTTCTCATCCTATTGCGTACACACTGTTTGCTGTAATTATCTGTTATCTTTACCTTCCATCTTTAGTTTTTTTAAGACAGCGTCGAGCACGCCATTAACAAAGGATGGAGACTTGTCAGAGCTGAACTTTTTGGCGAGCTCAATGGCCTCATTTATCACAACTCTGGGAGGAATATCGGGACAGAACCTCAACTGATAAGCGGCCAATCTCAAGATGCTCTTGTCAACGGGTGAAAGTCGAGATAGCTGCCATTTTATTGTCGAACCAACTATCAATTCATCACACTGTGCCAAATTTTCCCACGCTCCTTTTGTCCAGTGCGAGGCGAGTTCGCGTGCCAAATCATCGGGTTCGTTTTCTACAAAGAACCGGCCTAAGAATTCGAGCAGGTCTGAGCCCTGGACATCAAGCTGATATAATGCCTGCATTGCCAGTTCCCTGGCCCTTGTTCTTTTGTCCACCTGCATAGTTTTTAGTTCATAGTTCGTAGTCTATGAACTACGAACTCATAACTACGAACCAGTAATCTGTTCCATTACGTTGACTGTTTCCATAGCTGTCATTGCCGCGTCAGCACCTGCGTTACCCATTTTTGCGCCGGCTCTGTCCACCGCCTGCTCGAGTGTCTCGCAGGTCAGGACACCGAATGCCGTCGGTACCGCTGAATCGTAGTTGATTCGTCCGATACCTCTGGCCACCTGCTGACAGACATAATCGTAATGACCGGTTTGACCGCGTACGACCGCACCCAGACAGATAACGGCGACGTATTTACCGCTTTTCCCAAGTTTTTTTGCAGCCATGGTAATTTCGCAGGCCCCCGGTACCCAGACTACGCTTATCTGTTCATCAGCGGCACCGTGACGCCGAAGACAATCTATTGCACCGGCAAGCAGCTTAGCAGTTATGAACTCGTTGAACCTGGTGACTACAATAGCGTAACTACCCTTGCCGGCGGTTACCTGACCTTTTACTTCCTTAATCATAGTTTTGCTTCTCCAAACAACTTCTATAACTTTCAATGGTTCGCGTTTCCAAACGGCCTGGACAGCTCCACATTATAAGACCCTCGGAGACTACTTTCCAGAAAAACAGTCCGGCGTCTAAAGAGCTTCGGCTCACGCTGTTTTGGTGCCGGCGGCTAACTTCTGTAATTGTATAAGGTTATAGCTCAGATTTCCAGCAAATTTTTTTCCGCGGGCCAAAAGGAGCGGGGTCGGCAAAAAACCATTAACACAGCGGTGCTCACTGGGCGATAACGCCCTTGGACGCGTTCGCCGTTCGCAACGCGCTGTGCGTCAAACGCCATACGATAATACACAATACGATAGGAGATGACTTACTGTATGCTCTTCGAAGAAGCTGGATTTGGCTACTATTCAGAAGCTGAGCGAAAGGCTCGCAAGGCCTTTGAACTTTACGAAGACGGCAAAATGTCACAAGCTCTCGATGCGCTGGAAACGGCTCTTGAGATAAATCCATCCCACAGTTCGTGGCATTTCAACAAGGCTCTTACGCTGGATGCCGTGAATCGGTTTGGCGACGCAATAAGCGAATACGAAATCGCCCTGCAGTTAAACCCAAATGATTTGGAGATATTAAACTCGCTTGCTGTCGATTATACGCGCATAGGACAATACGACCTTGCCATCGATACTTTTGAGCAAATCCAGAAGCTTGACACTGCATTCGAACCGTGTTATTGCAATCGCATAATTACTTATACCGAAATGGGCCAGCACGATTCAGCCGAGCAGATGTTTTACCTCGCCCAGCAGATAAATTCGGACTGTCCGTTGTGCTACTATAATATCGGCAACAGTCTTTTTGTTCGGGGCGAGTACAAGAAAGCTATTCACTGCTGGTTAAAAACCGCTGAACTCGAGCCAACCCACCCGGAAATTAACTACCGAATTGCTCAGGCCTACTGGTCTGAGGGCGACAATGAGAACGCGAGCGAGTGTTTTCTGAAGGAACTCCGTAACAGCCCGGGTGACGTTGATATTATCCTCGATTTTGGTTTGTTTTTGCTCGAGGCCGGCGATATCGAATCGGCGAAAGAAAAGTTTAACAGGATACTTGAACTTAAGCCCGATTCGGGCCTCGCCTTATTTTACCTGGGAGAGATTGCTTTTAACAACGCTGATTACGAACGGGCGGTACGGCTGTTCAATCAAGCGCTGCGGAAAGACAATGCACTCACGGGACCACGTTACAGACTGGCGCAGCATGCGTTAATGAAGGGACAAAAAACAGAGGCGAGAGATTATCTGCTCGCCGAGCTGGAGCTGAATCCGGAGGATTCGGATACGTTGGTTTCTATGGGGTCAATGTTTCTGACAATCAGCGAACCGGATTATGCGACACATTGTCTGCTAAAGGCGGTTGATATTGACTACACCAATGCGGATGCCTATTATTATCTTGGTCTTGCGAGCGTTATAAACGGCCGATTGGATGATGCTGTAGAGTTTTTCAGTCATACACTCGATATAAGGCCGAAGGATGTTCGGGCATTGAGGGACTCGGCCGTTGTTTATCTGGCAATGGGCAGATTAGCCGACGCCGCGAAGAGGATTAAAAAAGCCAGGTCTCTGGCCGGCGACGATTCACAGTTAAGGACACTCCAGAGGAGAATTTGGCTGGATAACGCCATAGAGCGGGTAGTGGATTTTGTTTGGCGACTGCGGTCTTGATTTGTTTTGCATTTCGTAAACAAAGTCCACAGGAGCACAAAAGCATAAAAGCAGAAGGGTACTCGTGGCTTTGTGCTCATTACTTCAGGACCGGCCCTGTTAACCTTCACAGTTAGACCTCCTCGATTTGCTGTAAGTAAATGGTCCGTCTTTACTGACCCCCGCGAAGACAAATTAGCCGGCAAATTCCAACTATCAACTTTATTTAGAAAATCCTGATTACAAATATATTTTCGATTGTTTCTTGTATCTTGTGTATAATATCTTTGATGCTTGAGGACAAGGGTGACAAAACACTTTTTGGGCAATCTGAAAAGGCCAATATAGCGTCGGCTGCGCCGCTGGCGGTTCGAATGAGGCCGAGAAAACTTGATGAATTTCTCGGACAAAGGCATTTTCTTGGGCCTGATAAACTGCTGACAAGGATGCTTGAGGCCGACAAGCTCACCAGTCTGATATTTCACGGCCCGCCCGGCGTGGGTAAGACCTCACTGGCAATGGTTATTGCGAATTACACTAAGGCCAGGTTCTACTATCTCAGCGCACCGGCGGCCAGCGTAAAGGACATCCGGCAGATAATCGCCGCAGCCAGAGATATGCTCGCAGCCAGTGGCCAACGAACCGTCCTTTTTATCGATGAAATTCACCGCTTCAATCGTGCCCAGCAGGATGTTTTGCTCGATGATGTCGAGGCAGGGGTGTTAATTCTGATAGGCACCACGACGGAGAACCCATACTTTTCGGTCAATTCACCGTTGATTTCCCGCAGCACCGTCTTTCGTTTTGAGCCGCTGAGTGAAGATAACGTTTTGCAGTTACTAAGAACCGCGATTGCTGATGCCGAGCAGGGGCTGGGAAAACTTGATATCCAGGCGGACAAAGAGGCGCTAAAGTTTCTGGCGGTAATGTGTAACGGCGACGCCCGAAGGGCCCTGACGGCTCTGGAGGTGGGGGTATTGTCACAGGCCGCCCGGCAGAAAAAGGCAAAAATAAAATTTGATTTAAAAACCGCAAAAGAGTCGATACAACAAAAGGCAATACAATATAACGGAACGGGCGATACCCACTACGATTTAGCAAGCGCTTTGCAGAAGAGTATGCGCGGCTCCGACCCTGACGCCACCGTCTATTGGCTTGCTCGGATGATAGCAGGCGGAGAAGACACGCGTTTTATTGCCAGG
>JGI10211J34971_10004971_pt1 | contig 10467 bp, 17 predicted proteins | sample Etolagsediment_FD_34971 | JGI IMG/M metagenome (IMG submission 34971)
TTCTATTGGGATGCGAATTATGCGGCTTCGGATGCGTATGCGGATGTCGGCGGGCGGCTCTGCTTTAAGAAGGCTGCGTAGCAGCCCGTATGCGTAGGCATTTTTTTCTGTTCTTTCTGTGGGTGGTTTGGGTCGTTTGTGGCCTTCGGGTTCCTCTGGTAGGCAGTAATGCGAATAACGAGGCGAATGCGGGTCCGTTCTATTGGAATGCGAATAATGCGGCTTCGAATACGAATGCGAATATCGGCGGGCAGCTCTGCTTTAAGTAAGTACCCCCGAACCACCTTGCCTCTCGGCAAAACACAAGACGACCGACCACTGTGCTGGTAAGGTGAAACTGAAAGCTCAACGGTCAAAAAGCAGCTTATGAAGCGATACGGCGGATTGTGGGATCAGGTTTGTTCTTTGGAAAACATTGTGCTGGCTCACCGTAAGGCGAAGCGTGGAAAGGGTCACTATAAGGAAGTGCAGATGGTCGAAGATGATCCTGAACGGTACTTTTCGAAGATCAAACGCATGCTTGAGGATCGGTCGTACACTGTAGCTCCGTATCGGGTGATGTTCCGGAAGGAAGGCCGGAAGGTACGCGAGATATGGAAGCTCCCGTATTATCCAGACAGGATAATTCACCACTGCCTTATGAATGTGGTTGAACCGATCTGGAAGCGTGAGTTAATTCGTGATACCTATGCTGCAATAAGGGGGCGCGGCATTCATGATGGAGTCCGTAGGATTCGAAAGGCGCTTGACGATGATCCTGATGGGACCGCGTATTGCTTGAAGATGGATGTGCGGAAGTTTTATCAGAACATAAGCCCTGAAGTTCAGAAAGTCGCATTTCGAAGGAAAATCAAGGATCACAATGTGCTATGGCTGTTGGACTGTATCGCTGACAGTGCTCCTGGCGTCCCGATCGGAAACTATCCGTCACAGCCTATCGGGAACCTGGTTCTTTCTCCGATTGATCACTGGGTGAAGGAGGTTCTCGGTGTGCGATACTATTACCGCTACTGCGATGACATCGTAGTCTTTGGTGCTGATAAGGTAGTGTTGCATGCGATCAGGCGTGATGTGGATCTGGCGCTTATGAACATGGGCCTCACAATGAAGGGGAACTGGCAGGTGTTTCCGGTGGATGTTCGAGGTATTGATTTTCTCGGATATCGGTTCTTTCGCGATTACACTCTTGTCAGGAAGAGCATTGTTCAGGCGTTCAAACGTAAGTACAGAAGGCGAAGCGAAAGTTCAATATCGGCATATAACGGGTGGTTCTGCTGGGCAGACACGCATAATCTTCGACAAAAATATAAATGGAGAAATACTCATGGTAGGATACAGTTCATCGGAACCAGAGGTAATTGTTGCCCATCAGGGCGGCGTGCAGGTACGATACAACGTGCAGCAGGTTGAGCGCACGGTTTACGGAGAAGACCCTGTCACTGAGTGGCAGTTCGACTATATCAATGTTCCATCGCTTGATCGAGGTGTACTGATCGACGCGCTCATAACGGAAAAGTACTCATATGCGTCACAGATCGGGAAGCTGGCGCTTGATCGCACAAGCGAAGAGTGGCTCGCGTATGACGCCTTCAGGCAGGGGTGCTATGCCGTCGCAAATTCGGTCATATCGTGAGATGGAACGATTCGCTGATTTTGCTTGCCCTGCTTCCATTATGGATGGTGAGAAGATCAGGATTGATAGGGCACTGACCCGTGAACTAACGGTTATGGCGTACCGTATCGACAAGAGCAAGTTTGACGACAAAACAAGGCGTGGCCTGTGTATGACTATGCAGGTGGAGATCGATGGAGAAAAGCGCGTGATCTTTACAGCATCCGAGGTCTTAATGGACCAGCTCGAAGAACATAAGGATCGGCTCCCATTCCTTGCAACTCTTCAGAAGATCGATGGACGATTTTACACTTTAACATGAACCCATACTAAACGGCACACCCTCATGCCCCACCGCCTCATCCCGACTATCGGCCACGCCCTCGACGGCACAGTTATTGCTGTCAGCCTTCTCGTTATCGGGGCTCAGAGTATCGGCGTCCATGTTGATGCATCGGCGATGATAGCCGCTTTCGCCGGCTTGCTTATTGCCATCGGGCGCCTCGCACTTTACCTCGCACAGGCTTTCAAAGTGTGGGCTGAGGGCAAGTCCCTGCTTAACTCTGGCCGAAACATAGACGAGGGTGAAGCATGAGGCCTTTAACAGTAATACTGGATAATGGGCACGGAAAAGACACGGCCGGAAAGCGGTCTCCCGTATGGGAAAATGGCACGCAACTCTTCGAGTGGGAGTTCAATCGGGATGTCGTGAAGCGGGTGCATGATAAGCTGACGAGGGCCGGTGTCGTGTCGTTGAGGCTCGTTCCGGAAACAGGCGACGTGAGTATCACGCATCGAATTATCCGGTGCAACCGGATCGTTGCGGCGGCGAACAGGGCCGGCGGCCAGTGCGTGCTTGTTTCGGTGCACGCAAATGCAGGCGGAGGGACAGGGTTTGAGGTGCTGACGTCGATCGGGAAAACGCGATCCGACGACCTGGCGGAAATCTTCTGCGATCTGTCTCCGAAGTACCTTGTGGGGTTCCCTGTGCGAAAGGATATGGCGGACGGTGACGGAGACAAAGAGACGAACGCGGTCTCGATCCTGCCGAAAACGAACTGTCCGGCGGTGCTGACGGAGAATCTGTTCATGGATCGCGAAAAAGACTGCCGGTTCATTATGTCGGATGAAGGCCGGGAGGCCGTGGCGGACCTTCACGCCGAGGCGGTGCTGGCTTACGCAAGAAAATACGCGGGAGGCAAGTAATCATGGCAATCACGCTGAAATCAATCTTAGGGACGATCGGCAGTGTCGCGCCGACCATCGCCAAAGCAATCGGAGGTCCGCTGGCCGGCACTGCTGTCGGTGCGCTGGCTTCAGCTTTGGGGCTCGGTGGCGATGCGACGGAGCAGGAAGTCGCGGCAGTTATTGCGAAGGCGACGCCTGAGCAGCTAATCGAAATCAAGAAGGCGGAACACGAGTTCGCATCGAAGATGAAGGAGCTCGACGTCGACCTTACGAAAGCCTTCATTGCGGATACTTCCGATGCGCGGCATACGTTCGGAAGTAACCAGAATGTGTTCTGGCTCGGGATCGTGATCCTCTGTTCGTTCGCCGCGACGGTTTACGCGGTCCTCGGCGGATACGTCCCCGGAACGGTTTCCGAGGTCCTGATCGGGACGATTATCGGCTATGTAGCAGCCAACAGCCAACAGGTCGTCGGGTACTTCTTCGGGAGCTCGCAGGGGTCGGCAGATAAAACTGAAGCGATGGCGAAAGCCGTCTCCGGAATCGGGAAAAAATGACAGGGTTTTCGTATACTGCACACTAAGCGCCAGGGTTTTCATTCGCACCGTTTTCCTTGGCTCTATCGGCCCTCGCTTCGTCGGGGGCCTTTTTTTTTGGCACTTTCCGTCCCACCGCTGTCCCGCGATTTTCAGTGATGCCTGAAAAGGCGCACCAAATAAGGACCCCGCTAAGCGCCATCACTTTCTGCCATAAAGTACGACAAGTTCCAGACATTTCATAACTTATCAGCATTCATGGGCTTTTTCAGCCTTTTCTGTGAGGAAATATACCAGCAATTTCTTACCTTTTTGGTAGTATTTTGATCACTTTCCGTCCCATATCCGTCCCACGAAAATGAACGTAAGTATCATCCAGCGGAAAATCTCGGGCGGTCGAGTCTCCCTCTATCTCGACTACAGTCTCGGCGGATCCCGCCGTGTCAAAGTATCTCTTGGCATGGCCGTCCCGGAGAGACCAAGAAGCGCAACGGAGCGCGACGAGAAAGCGCAGGTCATGCAGATAGCTGAGGCCCGGAGATCTGCGGCGTACATCGATCTTCTTAAGGGAGTGCTGCCCACGAAAAGAGATGTAGACCGTACCGTGGGAGACTACGCCGTGGAACTGATGGAGCGAAGGAAGAAACCGAAAACCCGGGGAAACTGGGAGCAGCTCATCCGCTACATCATCTCTGCTGGCATCGACAGGACTCCCCTACCAAGGATCACCGTCCGCGATGCTGTCGCTTTTCGCCTGCACCTGGAGTCATCATCGCTTGCGTCGTCGTCGGCGTCGGTGTTCTTCGGGCACTTCCGAAGCCTTTTGCGATCGGCGTCCCAAGAGGGCTATATGCCGGAGGATATAACCGGCAAGATCGGGACGATCAAGGCGGTACATGCGCAGATCGTCTTCCTTGAACAGCACGAGCTCAACAGGCTCCTTGCTACGCCGATAAAAAACAAGTCCGTCCGATCAGCATTCGCTCTCTCCTGCTTGACTGGGTTGCGATGGAGCGACATCGTGACTCTCAAGTGGGACCAGGTCCACGACACTCCGAGCGGGCTTGAGATCCGCGTCCGACAAAGCAAGACCTCGAAGCTCCTATCGATCCCGCTACATGCCGACACGATCCGATGGATGGGCTCAAGGAGGCCGGACGGACTCGTCTTCCCGCAGATGCTGCAGTCAGCTCAGGCGAACAACGTCATCAAGCGATGGGCTTCTGCCGCCGGCATCACAAAGCGCGTCCACTTCCACGTCGGCCGACACACCTATGCCACCCTTGCGCTTGCCTCCGGCATCGATCTCAAAACCGTCAGCCGGATGCTCGGCCACAGCACAATCCGCTCGACAGAGATCTACGCCGAAGTCCTCGGCTCCACTCTCCGGCACGCAGCTGGCGCAGTCAAGACCGATGCTCACCCGGATGCGCCAGACCTGCGCATCGTCAAGGGTGTGTGACAGGTCGAACCATATTACTATAAGCCCGGCTCACCGTCGGGCTTTTTCAGCCCCTCCCCGCATATCGGACAGGATTCACCGTACAGCTCCCGCAGTAAAGCGTCAAGCATCCGCCCGACCCTCTCGTACTTAAGCGCCTCCTCATCCCTGCCGGTAACGTCCTTAAGGTACATCGGACCAGAACCGGTCAGAAGCCAATCTCGGTTCACACCGAGCCGATTAGACATTTTGTCTGCAAGTGTGACGACATTCCGCTTCGGCTTCTCAGCAGGTCGAAAGTATTGCCCCAGGGCATTCTGCGCCCCAATCTCCCTGTCAAGAGCAGACATCGACTGAAAACCCCGGTCAATCCTGACTGCTTCGACCCGAAGAAATATTTCTTCGAGGTTGTACGGTTTGTCTTGCATGATAAAGTCACTTTGCCTAAATTAATAACGATTCATTCACGGAATGATAGTACCGAGCAAACGGCGAATCAAGCGAAATAGTTCAGCACAAACCGAGCCAAAAACTATGAGAAAAAGAAAAGTATATCGCGGAGGCTGGCGCGACATCACTGAAGCATATCGGAAGCGGTTTCCGGAGGAGTCTGGTGTAACGAAGAGTGCGCTGCAGATGAGAAGCCAGCGAGATGACGTGAAGGTGATGCGCGTCATCTTAGACGTTTTGTCTCGATTTGACGCACAGGTGTCTGCCCGGGCGCGGGAAGTATCGCGCATCAAGACCGCGATCAATAACCGATCGAAGGAGGTTCAGACATGACGATGGAGGAGCAGATCGCACAGGCAGTACTCTGCCGAGTTGAGCCGCATTTCGAACGGCTTATGACCGAGATAGAGATACTCCGGCGCCGAATTGCCGAGATGCAGGACCGGTCTCTATCGATGAGCGAAGTCTGCGAGATCCTTGGCAAGAGCAGCAAGACCGTCGTCAAGCTCTTCCGAGAGGGATCAATACTTGGCCGCCAGATCAACGGCGTCTACTACTTCCGCAAGGCGGATGTAGATGACTTCATGCGGTCACCTCGGGATGCAAGACGGAAAGCAGTTTAAACAACCAAAAAAACGGAGCGAACAATGAGAAGAATAATGCACGCGATCGGAACGGCTGCCCACTGCCTTTTTGGCGGCAAGACTCGCCACTACGAGATAGGCGGATACCTGCACAGCGGTTCAGCTATCGTCTATGATGGGCACATGCCAGCAATCTATAACCAGGAGGAAGCATGAGCAAGCCCATCGAGTGTGAGAGCGCCATAGAGTTGATGGCGGTGATCGGCGGCAGCTTCGTCCGGTCACTGATCGTCACCTACAAGCTGGCCGACCCCGAGAACAGAGCTCGGATCAAGGCGGCTTTTGCGCGGGAGTTCCAGCAGTACCAGGACATCTACGAAGACATCCGAAATGAAGCAAAGAGAAAGGAGTGCGCAGCATGAGACATCTCGCAATCATATCAACCATCATCTGCTTCGGCGGTGTCTATGAGACCGCCGTCAACGGCAGTGATACTGCGCTCATCGCGATAGCGGCCGGCATCGGACTGCTCGCGTGCGCTATAGCTGTAGTAGCACAGCAACTCAACTCTTAAAACGGCAGTACCCCCATGAAAAACGGAGCGAACCATGCCCCACAGCATCGAGATTCTGGCAGGACTCGCAAGAGCCCTGTCGGATCGTATCAGTGCGGGAGAGACGGGCCCTGACATCGAGCACGACATCGAGATGTATCAGGCGGCGGCAGCTGAGGCGGACGAGTGGTGCCGGCATACGGCAGTCAGCCTCGGGAATTTCTTATCAGAACTCATAACTCAAAAACGGAGCGAAAGCGATGGACATCAAGCTACTGAGCCTCAGGCTCAAGAATTTTAAGGGGGTGGAGAGCTTCGAGCTCGACATCGACGGGCAGAACGCGACTGTCACAGGGCGAAACGGTGCTGGCAAGAGCACCCTGGCGGATGGGTTGGTGTGGTTGCTCTTCGACAAAAACGCAGCAGGTGAATCGAAATTCGGGGTCAAACCGACCGGTTCCGACGGGCAGGAGCTGCACAACCTTGAGCACGAGGTAGAGGCGGCGCTCAGGATCATTGGCAGCTCTCCTGAGTCAGAGGGTACGATATACAGTCAAGATTCGACGCTCACCCTCAAGAAGACGCTCGTGGAGAAGTGGGTCAAGAAGCGTGGTCAGAGCGCGCAGGAGTTCGCCGGGCATGAGACGGCGTACACGATCGACGGAGTTCCGAAAAGCAAGAAAGAGTACGACGAGGTCATCAGCGGCATCGCGCCGGAGCAGATTTTCCGCATGCTGACCAGCACCACATTTTTCAATGCCATGAAATGGCAGGACCGCAGGACGGTACTGCTTGATGTGGCCGGCGATGTGACGGACGAGGATGTTTTCGCCGGCCACCCGAAACTGCTTCCACTGCAACTATCAATCCCTTCCGGCCGAACACTGATCGACCACATCAAGGTGCTCAAGGCCGACCGCAAGAGGGTTGGGGCGGAAGTGGACGGCATCACGCCCCGCATCGACGAAGTGAGCCGCACGGTGCCGGAAGCAAGCGAGATGGTGCCGCCGAAAACGGCTCGGTCGTATGGAGAGCTGCAGGGCGACCTGAAGAAAGCTCAGCAGGAACGGGCCGCGCTACTTGCCGGCGACACTACCGACGCACGGGAGCAGGTGCTGAGGCTGAAGGAGAAGATGTCAAAAGAAGACCAGGTATATCACGAGTCGGTACGGAAGGCACAGGCTGAACGGGCGAATGGGATGGCTCGCGTCGAACAGTTCGGCGTCAGCCTCAAGCGAATCGAGGGAATCATCACCCAGTGCCATGCGCAGATAAGCGTTTTGGAGCAGACGAACGCAAGGCTTAGGTCCGACTGGGCCGAGCGGGACTCTTGGACGGCTCCGGAAGCTATATGCGTAACCTGCGGCCAAGACCTTCCGGTGGACCAAGCCGAAGAGATCCGGGCAAAATTCATGGAGCGGAAGGCCGAAGAGATGAAAAAGATACAGGAGACCGGAACTGCCAACAAAGCTGAGATCGAGAAGCTGAAGGCCGAGATCGTACTGCGAGAGGCTGAGCACGCTGGAATCGTCGATGAGCAGGAGGAAGCGCAGGAGGCTGCAGACGCCATTGTTATGCCTGAAGCGCCAGATCACGAGATGATACAGGACCTCATCGCCGGCATCGAGGACGACATCGCAAAGATGGTCACGACTGACAGCAGCAAGGTAGACGCGCAGATCGCTGAGATCGAGGCAAGTATCAAGCAGTACGACGCAGTTGCAGAGCGGCAGAAAGTTGCGGCCGCAGCCGAGAAGCGCATCACGGAGCTCAAGGCGGACCAGAAGCGGCTCGGCGCCGAGCTGGACAAGATCGACAAAGAGATCATGCTGGCCGAGGAGTTTACTCGGGCAAAAGTGTCGATGCTGACTGATGCGGTCAACGCTAAGTTTGCTCCCCTGTCGTTCAAGCTGTTCGCTGAGCAGATCAACGGTGGTCTGGCAGAGACCTGCGAAGTCCTGCGTGATGGCGTGCCATACGGCGACTTATCGCGCGGCCAGAAGGCGGTTGCGGGTCTGCAGATCATCAAGGTATTGAGTGGACACTACGGTATCACGGCGCCAGTCTTCGTCGACGATGCCGAGGGCATCACGCTTGACCTGCCGACGGTAGACGGAGGGCAGTACATCCGCCTGGTTGCCGCTGATGGGCACGACGGGCTTACGGTCGAGATCGAGCAGGCGGAAGAAGCGACGGCATAACAACAAAACGGAGCAACAGTAATGGCACAAGAAATGACAACGCAGAGCTCAAAGCAGCTCTCACCGGCCGGCCGGATGAAAAACATCCTAAGCTCGGCGGCAATGCAGGACCTGATCAAAAGAACGCTCAAGGACAAGGCGGAGCTGTTTACCGCCTCCATCCTTGAGGTCTTCAGTGCGGACAGTTACCTGCAGCAATGCGACCCGGCGGCGGTTGCAAAGGAGTGCATGAAGGCGGCGACGCTGAACCTACCACTGAGCAAGGCCCTTGGCTTTGCATGGGTGGTGCCCTTCAAGGGGGTTCCGACCTTCCAGATCGGGTGGAAGGGGTATGTGCAGCTGGCACAGCGGACCGGCGCATACAGGTTCATCAACGCCGGGCCGGTATTCGAGGGCGAGCTGCGCAAGGTCTCCAAGCTGACTGGCGAGGTCGATATCGAGGGTGATGCCACCAGCGACACGGTGATCGGTTTCTTCGCCTACATCGAGCTGACGAATGGCTACAGCAAGAGCCTGTACTGGACGGTCGAGAAGATGCAGGCTCACGCAATCAAGTACAACCAGCAGTGCAAGCGGGCAGGAAAACTGCAGGGCGTATGGTCCTCAGATTTTGAGGCGATGGGCACGAAGACGGTGCTCTCGACGCTGATCCGTCGCTACGGCATCATGTCCACCGAGATGCTTGGGGCTGTCAGTGAAGAGTATGACGCAGAGGAGGCGGCGAAGATAGAGATCGCCGGCCACGCCAACGCCGAAGAGATCAGCTCCGAAGAAGCGCAGGTACCGGCGAACGTGGACCCTGCGACCGGTGAAGTGAAGACCGGCGAGGCAACTGGCCCGGATGTATCGGGCCCTGGATTCTGACGAGTATGGGCCGCCAAATTTCACAATTGGGGAATCGTGAAGGGAGCGCATAGTGCGCTGGTGGCCCATTTTTTTTGCCGGCGTTAGTGTGTTGGCGCTGGCTGGTTCAGAGGGTGGCGGAATTGGTAGACGCTGGTGAAACGTGCCACCATGAGAGATGTGCACACGTTCAAGAACTCTCAATGCAGGTTCGAATCCTGCCTCTCTGACAAAATCAACTTATAAGTTAAGTGCCATGCAATTCACTGCCTACGCCTCCGGATCGACCGGGAACCTCTACACGCTGGATGACGGCCAGACAAGCCTCATCGTCGAATGCGGCCTGCCGTACAAGGAGATCCAGCGTCTGCTGCCGAAATCGCCAAGCGAGTACTACGGGTGCTTCTACTCTCACAGCCATGGCGACCACTTCAATCGAGACGCCGCAGAAGAGCTCGCTCGGCGAGGGATTCCTCCGCAGGGCGGTTTGATGTTTCATCGCGAGGAGCCGGTCGGTACGATGACTGTCAAGAGCTTCGAGGTCCCGCATGACACACTGACTCACGGATACGTCTTCCAGGGCGCATGCAAAGAGACCTGCGTCTTCATGATCGACTGCTTCTACTCTCCGGTCAAGTTCGGCTTCAGCCCGACAATTGTTGCCATCGAAGCCAACTACGCAAAAGACCTGATGAATCCGGGCGACAGCATCAACGACCGACTTTTTTCCACCCATATGAGCATCGATCAGTGCATCGAGACGCTGAGGGCATGGGATCTCTCGAAGACGCGTGAGATACACTTGCTGCACCTGTCCGACAGCCGGAGCGACGAGGCCCGGTTCGTCCGGGAGGTACAGGAGGCCACCGGCATCCCGACGTATGCCGCACCGGCTTACAGGAGGGCGGGAAGATGATAACTATCCCCCACTACCAGACCGGAGACCGGATCGTCTACCGAGGGGTTTATTTCCGTAAAGCTAAGAAGCATTGCATCGACATTATCGGTGAGCCTGTGAGCTTCTCTGGGGTCTCCAAAGCGGATGTAGAGGGTAAGGTA
>JGI10211J34971_10004972_pt1 | contig 10463 bp, 7 predicted proteins | sample Etolagsediment_FD_34971 | JGI IMG/M metagenome (IMG submission 34971)
GACCACTTCTCTGTCCTGTATACCTTCAGAGATCTTCTTACAATCATCGGCACTTCGAAAGACAGCAGCATTTTTGAGTCCACTAATGTCAAAAAGTGTTTTTGGTCTAGAGCCTGTGGCAATGATAAGTGTGTCATAAGCAAAAGCGGAGTGCTCTGAAAATATTCTTTTTGTTTGTTTATCGATAGAAAGTATTTTTTCGTTCAATACTATTTGTACGGTAGGATCAAGAGGTAGAGATATCTCTTTTATCGTTGCACTATTATCTACTAGTGCACAAAGGTGTATTCTGTCATAAGGAGAATACGTTTCTTCCGATACGATGAGCACATCTACAGAAGCATCCAGTTTTTTGATACCGTTCGCCAGATATACTGCAGCTATACCGCCACCTATGATCACGATTCTTCTACTGTTACTTCGCTTCATTAACTTTGATCCTTTCATCATGTTCAAACCAAAATATTATGTTGTATTATATACTACTTTTTACGCTTCTGAATGTTATCCATTTATCTATTTCCATTACCACCAANAAACCAATCGCGATCATNGCCAGTTCAATCCATNTATCAAAAGAGACGGGCTGTGTCGAAAGTACGTTTTGCATAAAAGGAATATGCATACAAGCAATGTGTAAAAGCTGGGTAAAGATAACCCATAAAATTAAAAACATACTGCTTTTGTAGCCGATCTTATGAAGATAGTTGATTTCAGTTCTGGCATTAAATACATGTACGTTTTCAAAGAGTACCATCAGTAACAGTATGATGTTTCTTGCACTCTCGACACTTTCTCCATGTTGTAGTAAAAAATAAAACAGTACAAAAGAAACAACACCGATATACAAGCCTCCTACAAAGATGCGTCTTAGCATGAGTGGGTTGAATATAGGTTCTTTAGGTGATCTTGGTTTTCTTTTTAAGAGACCCGGTTCTGCTTTTTCCAATCCAAGCATGACATCTTCGATCCCATTGGTCACAAGATTTAGCCATAACAATTGTACAGGAAGCAGAGGTAAGGGTAGTCCGGTAATAAAAGAGAGCATCACAAGGACAAGCTCTGCAAAACCTGTAGATAGGAGTAAATAGATAACTTTTCTAATGTTGTCATGCGCCCGTCTTCCTTCTTCAATGCCACTCACAATGGACGTAAAATTATCATCTGTCAAAATAATGTCACTACTGGCTTTGGCAATATCTGTACCACTCTCACCCATGGCTACACCAATATTTGCATGTCTAAGTGCAGGGGCGTCATTGACACCATCTCCTGTGACTGCAACGTAGTGTCCAAGTGTTTGGTATGCCATCACAATTTTCATTTTTTGTGCTGGAGAGACACGTGAAAAGACGCTTTTGTCTTTGATCTCTTCTGCTTTTGCACCATGGTCTTCCCATAGGCGTAACGCTTTGTCATTCATCACTTCTTGTTCTGATGAAGCAATACCAAGTTCTTGGGCAATGCAAAATGCTGTGTTGGGGTGATCTCCTGTGATCATCACGACTTTAATACCCGCTTCCTGTGCCTTTTTGATGGCCTCAGGACTTTCTTCTCTCACAGGATCAATGATGGCTACAAAACCAAGATAGGTAAAGTTTTTGAGATTAATGGTTGATTCATCTACAGACTCTTTATATGCCAGTGCTATGGTTCTATATCCTTTATGTGCCCATGCATCGACATCGTTTAGTATCTCTTTTTTTGTTTCTTCTGTGAGAGTACAGTGTTCAAGTACGGTTTCAGGAGAACCTTTGCTAAATTGAAATAGAGTATCATCCAGTTCCATCATCACTGCAGAAAATCTGTTAACAGGTTCATAAGGTATCTCATCAATCTTTCTATATGATTTTGCATTTGTAATATAAGATTCATTTGCATTGACTGCAAACTGTGCGAGCGCGATATCGACTTGATCTCCAAAAAAATTCACATCTCCGTCTTTTGATGTTTCATAATGCATTTCATTGCAGAGTATGGAAGCTAGATAAACTTTATCATGTGCTTCATTGAGGGTATTGGTATCATACACTTGCGTCTGTGATATAAAGTACTCTACACTCAATTTATTTTGTGTTAATGTACCTGTTTTATCGCTGGCTATAAGCGTACAAGCTCCCAGTCCCTCGATAGCAGCCAATTTTCGTATGATGACATTTTTTTTGGACATGGCTAAAGAAGCAGAGGTTAAAGCAACTGTGATGGCGACAGGAAGTCCTTCAGGTATGGTCGAGACTGCAAGTGCTACAGAAAAAAGAAAGAGTGCGTAAAATTCCATCCCTTTGAGTAAACCTATCGCAAAAAGTATGACTACCATACTACCGATAACGACAGAGATGGTAAATGAAAGTTTTTCCATTTTTTCAAGTAAAGGAATTTTGGCTTTACTTTTTTTGTTGAGTAGTGCAGCAATTTTACCCGCTTGCGTCTCTTCCCCCGTAGCAGTCACAATACCTCTACCTCTTCCGCTGGAAATATAGGTACCGGCAAAGAGCATATTTTTTCGTTCTGCCATAAGAAGATCATTCTTTTCACTGAGAAATAATGCATCTTTATAGACATCCATAGACTCACCGGTGAGTAATGATTCGTCCACCAGAAGGTTTTTGGTTTCCACCATTCTGATATCAGCCGCTACTTTCGTACCCGGTTCAAAGACCAGTATATCACCTATCACAATATCTTGGCTATCTATCTCCTGTATGATACCGTCTCGTACGACCATAGCATTTGTTTTGATAAGGTTTTGAAGCAGTTTCGCTTTTTGGGAAGCAGAATACTCTTGATAGGTACCGATGAGAGCATTAAGAAATAACACTAGAAGAATGAAGCCGGCATCTGTATATTCTTGAATCACAAGCGCCATAAAAGATGCCAGAAGCAACACATAAATGATAGGACTTTTAAACTGTTGTAAAAAGTGTTCAAAAATTTTCAAATCAGATTTTGATGGTAAAATATTGAGACCATATTGCTCTTGTCGGTTTTTTACTTCTTGCGTAGATAAACCAGAATTGTTTGTTTCCAAGAGTGAGAATGTCTGCTCAATATTTTTTGTATGAAAATGGATGCTAAACCTCTTTTTATGACTGTGTAAAAGTCCATCTTTATTTATTTCAAATCATCTATATTTTACTCTCTTTCATTTAACAATTTCATTAATGTGTCTGAGTTGCACTATTAAGTTTTATAAGAGTAGAATAAAAATATATAGGTGTAATACATATGCTAAAATTTTAAAAGGTGGTAATTTGATGAAAGAATTAAAAAGAGTACTTGTAGGGTTGGATGTGGTTGAAAAATCAGATAATGTTTTAAAAAGAGCTTTAAGTTTAGCCAATGAACATAAAGCAACACTTTTCATTGTTCATGCGGTACGTACACCTTGGTTGGAAGCACCAGTTTATTTGGATTCTAAAGATATAGTCATCGATAAAGAGCGTATCGTGGAGTCGATAGAAAAAAAGATAAAGGTGTTGAACAGAGAGTTTAAAGTCCCTTATTTTGTCTTTGTAAAAGAAGGCAATGCAGAAGATATCATACTCTATGAATCTAAACTCAATCAAACAGATATGATTGTCATCGGTGCACATAGTAAGAAAAAGGGAAGAAAAAGTTTTTTAGGTACAACCGCACAAAAAGTAGCACATCAAAGTCATTTGCCCGTGTTGATCGTGAAAAACAATGTAAAAAATCCGTATAAAAAGATTATAGCACCAACAGATTTTCAAATACAATCAAAGCAGAGTATCGTATTTGCAAAAGATATCTTTCCTACTGCCAAAATAAGTATAGTTCATGCATTCGAAACGATTTATATGGAAGGGCCTTATGCGATGGTAGGTCGTGATCTTTCACAATATAATGATGTGGCAAAATCTTGTGCCAAAAATGATTTAAAAGAATTTATGAAAGATGTTTCTGTAAAAAAAGGGAAGGTGATCGATGGAGAACTTTATACGAAAGAGACGCTCATCAATTATATCAAAGAGGGTTCTTATGACCTTGTTGTGATGGGGTCACGCGGTACTGTAGGTCTCAATGCGTTATTAGGAAGTGTGGCAACGTATATTTTGAGAGAGACAAGCAGTGATGTTTTGGTCTATGTACCGTAGCACGTTCCTCCAAAAAAAATAATGTTATTTTTGCAGTAAAGATCTCTCTTTACTGCGCTGAAGTATCGGTTTTAAGGATGTAAGTAAATTCATCTTTATTGTTGTACCCGATCACACTTTTATAACTTTTTTGTGTTTTGTGGTCTATGAAATGGATGATAGGGGTAAAACCTGTATCAAATGCTTTGGGGAAAGGGTCTTTTTCTTTGTTGAGTATGAGTGGTATATAGTTTTTTTGTATGATCGCATTGACCTCGTCTTTTAAAAGTACTCTTTGTTCAAATTTACGACACCAAGGACAGTAGTTCGATACCAATACAAGCATCACATTTTTTTGTAATTTTTTAGACTTTTTCATCGCTTCTTCAAAATTGGTTTCGTAACCCATCGCTGAAGCAAAATGATTTTGATCTATATTCACTATTTTGATCTTTTTATTTTCTTCTGTGTATTGCTCGGAAAATTTTGAAAGCATCGTATCAAAAGTATCATCAAACTTGTCTTCTATGTCATCACCCTCATTGTACAAAAACCGACCCATACTTTGATATGTCAGTGCAAATGTCTTTTCGTCGCTTTCCAAACGCTTCACTTCTTCACCGACAAGCAGTTGTATATTCACAACAGTGGTTTCATTGACTTTTGTTTCATTGATGAGTACAGCTAAAGATCTTGGATCATAGCCTTTTGTATCGATTTTTAACTCATCTGTTGTTGTTTTTAAGCTCTCCAAAATCGTACTTTTATATGATTTTGGTACGGTGTTACCAGATATTTCTACGACAAGATAGAGTTTGTTTACACCACTTAATGTAAACATGGTCGAAGCGTTCACTAGGATAGTCGTAAAGAGAACCAAGAAGAATATTTTTGTTAATTTCATTATTTTTTACTCACTTTATTTGCTCTGTAATGTGTTTTTTTAGTTTTTGGATTTTCGGGTCCTCTAAACGTTGCGTCTTTTTCATCCCAGTCTAGTTTTTTGGCTTGTTCTTCATAAGGCATGCCGAAGAAAAAGAAAAAGAAGTCCCAAATGCCAATGAGAACTTTTTTTACTAGACCAAATATATATTTCATGATTGTTTTTCACTTGCGAGTAAATCTATGTGTCCCATTTTTTTCCTTCGTATAACAATCATTTATAAAACGTAAAGTTAAACTTAACGTTTTGAATTATATGCTATGATACTTAAATTAAAATTAATCATTAAAGGCTAAATGTTGGAATATAAAATATCTGAACTTGTAGAAAAGACACATGTCCCAAAATCAACGATATTGTATTACATCAAAGAGGGGCTACTTCCAGAAGCAAAAAAAATCAAATCAAACGTCCACCGATACAGTGATGAACATATTGAACGTATTCGTTACATCAAATATATGAAAGAGCAGATAGGCAGTACTAATGAACAGATAAAATTTGCTTTACAGAATCAAAATCAGTCTTTTTCAAGTTCAGCTACTATGCTGCAGCCTTTGATGCATACACTTAGTGAGATTCCTTTGGATGCCAGGCATTTCACCAAAAAAGCGTTTATAGCACATTTTCATGTAGATACTACCCTTTTAGAAACGCTGTTAAATGACGGCATTTTACTGCCCCTAAATGAAAATGACTACACACAGAGAGAAGCGAGTATCATAAAGCTAGTCAATGATTTTAAGGAAGTGGGTGTTGAGTATAGCATTCTTAAAGCGTATGTACATCATGCTAAAGCGTTAAGTGAACTTGAATATCAGATGCAAACACAGCTTTGTGATGCCCGAAACGATAAAAACTTTTCAATGCTTTGGAAGATCATGTTTGAAAGTCTGTTCAATGCAAAGAGCTATCTTTTTAATCGAAATACCTATCGTGTTTTACTCAATGCAGTGAAAAATGAGATCAAATAATTATTATTTTTGGGTAAATTTGGCAAATAAAGGATGATGGTCAGACAAATTATGGTTTCTTTCTATGCTGTGTTCAACAAGTTCAATCCCTCTATAAAAAATAAAGTCCAAATGATTTTTCATGAAAGACTTCACCTTGTCACTTTGTGAAAAGGGTACAGGTGTCAAATCTAGTTCTTTCATTTTTGCATGAAGGAATTTCATTCTGCTTTTATTCCAAGAATTAAAATCACCCGCGATAATCATCGCTCCATGATAATCATCGATAATCTTTATCATATGGTCTATCTCTTTATAATAATGCCGATTTTCTCTAAAATTAATAGCATGTAGATTTAAGATCCATAAATCAGAGCCATCTTCAAAAGAGTGTCTGGTTAAAAGTAAGCTTTTATGTGGACCAAACAGTAGTTCTTTGCCCCGTGAAAGAAAAGGCTTGCTGTGCATTGTCTTACATTTACTCGCGGTTAAAACACCATAAAAAGCAGCATTTTTTTCCAAATTAGCCGCAGCGCTGTAAGTAAGACTTGGAAGGTTTAACTCCATTTCATGTTTAAAATTTGCTTCTTGAAACACGAAAAAGTCAACAGGTTTTCTTTTTGAAAAGTCTTCAATATAGTTAGAAAAGGAAAAGGTGTCATTATTTTTATGCACATTCCAGCAGAGTATACTAAATTGATAAGGAACAGTATCGTCACAAGCTAAATGAGTGTAGCTATGATGGTGTATAGATGGTTTAATCACTAGTGCTTTTAATTCGTTTAACATAAAATGATTATAGCATAGTTGACATGAATGCGCATATATGAGTAGAATAATGGAAAGGATAACCCATGTCTGAGTATATCAAATGGTTTCATGAACTTAGTATAAAAGATGTTGATCTAGTAGGCGGGAAAAATGCTTCTTTAGGCGAGATGTATCAAAATCTTAGCCAAGAAGGCATACGTATACCTAATGGTTTTGCTATTACAGCAGAGGCATACCGTACTGTACTAGATAGCAATGACGCATGGGATCAGCTACATACGCTGTTAGATGACCTCGATCCTGATGATGTAACGCAGTTGCAAGAAAGAGGAAAACGTTGTAGAGAGATCATCGACCAATGCACACTACCAGATATTTTGATAGAACAGATACGTCATGCGTATGAAGGGCTTATCACCCAATACGGAGCAGAGGTAAGTCTTGCAGTGAGAAGTTCAGCTACTGCCGAAGATTCTCCCGAAGCCTCTTTTGCCGGTCAGAATGAGAGTTACCTGAACATTCATGGTTTGGATGCATTGCTTGATGCTTACAAGCGTTGTCTAGCTTCAAATTTTACCGATCGCTCTATACACTACAAATTTGTACATGGATTTGATAACTTAAAAGTTTATTTAAGTGTGGTGGTGATGAAGATGGTCAGAAGTGATGTGGGTGAAAGTGGCGTAATGTTCTCNATCGATTCAGAAACAGGATTTAAGGATGTGGTTTTTATCAACGCAGCGTATGGATTGGGAGAGAACATCGTGCAGGGGAGCATTGCCCCGGACAGTTTTTATGTACATAAACCTACGTTCAATAAAGGGTATCGTTCCGTACTGAAGAGAAGACTAGGAGACAAAGCACTAAAGATGGTCTTTTCAGATGCGATCAATCAAGATAATCTTGCGGTGGAGTACACTAAAAACATACCTACACCACAAGAGGAGAAAGAAAGATTTTGCATTAGTGACGAAGATGTCATGCTTTTAGCAGCATATGCCATCAAAATAGAAGATCATTATTCAAAACAGGCAGGTTATCAAAAACCGATGGATATGGAATGGGCGAAAGACGGTCTGGATGGACACATTTATATCGTGCAAGCACGTCCTGAAACAGTGGAATCCAGAAAAGAAGATACGTATATGGAAATGTATCGTCTTAAAGAGCAAAGCAAGGTATTGCTCAAGGGGCAAGCAGTAGGTACAAAGATAGGTACTGGAAAAGTATGTAAGATAGATGATACAAGTAAATTGCATACCTTTAGAGAAGGTGATGTGTTGGTTGCAGAAACGACCAGCCCAGATTGGGAACCTGTGATGAAAATAGCTTCGGCCATCGTGACAAACAGTGGTGGTAGGACCTGTCATGCGGCTATCGTCTCCAGGGAACTGGGTATACCTGCGATTGTAGGGGCTCAACATGCTGTGAATCTTTTGGAAGAGGGGCAAGAGATCACCGTGAGTTGTGCAGAAGGTGAAACAGGCTACGTCTATGAGGGAATACTTGATTTTGAGGTCATTAAAACAGACCTTAAATCGGTTCCCAAAACCAAAACACAGATCATGATGAATCTTGCCAATCCTGACATGGCATTTTCACTCGCTTCACTTCCTGTAAATGGCATAGGTCTGGCAAGAATGGAATTTATCATCAATACGTCCATCAAAGCACACCCTATGGCACTTATTCATCCTCAAAGAGTAGATGATCAGACACGACAGAAGATCGTTCAACTCACTACTGGATATGAAAGCCCAGAGTCTTTCTTCGTAAAAACACTCTCTGAAGGTGTGGCTAGCATTGCATCGGCTGTGTATCCTGATCCTTGTGTGGTAAGAATGAGTGATTTTAAAACCAATGAGTATGCGACGCTTCTTGGCGGTACATTTTTTGAATTGGATGAAGAAAACCCTATGATCGGTTTTCGTGGTGCATCACGCTATACCCATCCAAGCTATGAAGAGGGGTTTGCTCTGGAGTGTGAAGCGATGAAGCGTGTAAGAAATGAGATGGGCTTCGATAATGTCATCTTGATGATTCCTTTTTGTCGTAGAGTAGAAGAGGGACAAAGGGTGCTGGATACCATGGAAAAATATGGGCTTAAACGTGGTGAAAATGCATTAAAAATTTACGTCATGTGCGAGATACCTAACAATGTTATACAGATAGATGCATTTTGTGAACTGTTTGACGGTATCAGCATAGGTTCAAATGACTTAACACAATTGACACTGGGTGTAGACCGTGACTCTGAAATCGTGGCATTTGATTATGATGAACGTGATCCAGGTGTCATGAAGATGATAGAAATGGCAGTAGAAGGTGCAAAACGAAACCAGCGACATAGTGGCATTTGCGGTCAGGACCTTCTGATTATCCTGAAATGGCAGAGGCTTTGGTAAAAATGGGCATTGAGTCTATCAGCTTAAATCCTGATACNGTGCTAAAAACCATTCAACAGATCAGTGCACTGGAATCTAAGCACAAAGATATCATATAAAAAGTAAAATATANTAAAATCTAAGGAGTCATCATGGCAACAGTCACTTCATATGGCGCAGCAAAAGTAGTCACAGGATCTTGTCATTTACTTGCGATAGAACACGGTCCGCGTATNCTTATAGACTGTGGGATGTTTCAGGGACGCGAAGAAGATCGAAATGATGGGGCATTTGGTTTTGATGCATCTGAGATTGATTATGTGCTTATCACCCATGCACATCTTGACCATGTAGGGCGAGTACCTAAGCTCGTGAAAGAAGGTTTTAACGGTAGTATTTACGCTACGGCTGCAACACGCGATATTGCAGAGATTATATTGCTTGACAGTGCAAAGATCATGAAAGAGGATTTTGAAACCAATTTCAAAAAAGCACAGCGACGCGGTAAAGAGCAAGAGGTGAGAGCACCACTTTATGCAGAAGAAGATGTTGAAGCGGCTTTTGATTTGGAGTGGCATCATCCTGAGTATGATGTATCTTTTGAAATGGCTCAAGGTATTAAAGTGACGTATCGTGATGCGGGACACATTTTGGGTGCGGCTTTTATTGAAATCACCTACGAGGAACATGGCGTAGAACAAACCATTGTCTTTTCAGGTGATATAGGCAATGACAATAATATGGTCATGACAAACCTGGCAAAATGTACCCATGCAAATTATCTCTATGTTGAATCAACCTATGGTGACCGCAACCATAAAGATACTGATGCGAGTATTACAGAGTTTAAGCGTGTCATTATCGATACTTTACATAATTGGGGTAATGTACTCATCCCTTCTTTTGCTGTGGAACGGACACAAGAGATTTTATGTATTCTCAAAGAGATGCATGACAGACAAGAACTTCCCCAGTGTAAAGTTTTTTTAGACAGTCCTATGGCTACACGTGCTACAGAAGTGTATAACAATTACTCTGACCTCTTAAGTCAACAATGTCAAGCTTACAAAGAAAGAGATGGCAGTGTGTTTAATTTTGAGAATCTTGTCTTTACGCCTGATGTTGAAGGATCCAGAGCTATCAACGAAGTTGACAGCCGTGCCATCATCATCGCGGGGAGTGGTATGTGTACAGGAGGAAGAATCATCCACCATTTTAAAAATCGTCTCTGGAATCCTAAAAATGCTGTCATATTTGTAGGATATCAGGCAGTGGGTACTTTAGGACGTCACATTGTTGATGGTGCCAGATGGGTCAA
>JGI10211J34971_10004973_pt1 | contig 10462 bp, 6 predicted proteins | sample Etolagsediment_FD_34971 | JGI IMG/M metagenome (IMG submission 34971)
TTATGGACTCCAGAAGTAACTAAGGAGATTGCATGGGAGTTAGGTCATTACTATAATTGGGGAGTAATAGTCTGGGAAGCTAATTCACATGGCATGGCTTAGCTCCACTTATGAAGGAATATCCTAACTCATACTATAGGCGTGATATAATCAATGGTAGAGAAAGTAATGAGTTGGGTTGGTACACCAGTCCTAAAACTAAGGATTATATGTTAGCCACACAGTCCAGGATGCTGTCAGATATGACAGTCCATGACATTGAATTTATTAGCCAGTGTAGGAATATCAGATTATCTGGAGACCAAGCTATGTCTGTTGGTATAGATGATATCCATGATGCTTGTTGCATTGGTCTAGTCTGTAGAGACACTAGACCAGTAATGCGAGGCTATGTAGGGAGTTCAGGTTACAAATGGTAAAAGAGATTATTAAAACTGTGGTTATATTCGTTGTTGGCGTAGTGCTACTCATAATCATTCTGTTTATATTAAAGGAGTTTGGATGAAACTACCATTTGGTTTAACTCCTACAGAAATACATGCCTTTGAGATTGGCTTTGCAGAAGGAGCGACATTTTTCAAGAGGTGTAGACCAATGCCAGAAGCATATGACAATCCATTAGAAAGTGAGTGGCACTACTATACTATGGGTAGACCAATAGGAGTATATGTCAGCACATTTGTTCTGATTGTTGGTATAATACTTTCACTTAAACTAGGAGGTGTAATATGAGTACAGAAGTTAAGAATTGCATCAACAAATGTAATGAACTAAAAGACTTTTGGAAGGAACGCAACAAGCAATTCAAGGTTTGGTATGACCTTCTGTTGATGAAAGACCAGCTAAAGCAAGAAGATATGGAAACTGTTGTAACCAATGACCCTAGGACTGGGTATAACCTAGCTTTACATCTACTAACCAGTGCCACCATGTCACATAAGATTTCCACTGAAGGTTTGGAAAAACCAGAAATTGTTGATACCAGCTATCTGGAAACCTTCATAGAGCGTAGGTGGCATAACATTGAAAAAGAAGAAGCTAGGAAAGGTAAGCAGTCATGGCTCCGTAGAGTTCTAGAGTTAATGCTGGCTACTGGTTGGTATTCAGTATTTGTAGGTGCTGGAGACGATTACCTATCTGCTGAGATATGGCATCCAGCTAATGTATTCCCAGAATATGGAGAAAATGGTTTAGAGGCTTGTGCCCATATATATAGGTTGAAACCAATAGCTGCTGTAAGGAAGGCGAAGGTATATAATATAACATTTCCATTCACACCTAAGTCAGATGTAATTGTATATAATCTATTCCAGCTAGATGAGGATGGTGATGTAACCAATACCCTAGTTATTGGTGATAAACTTGCTAGACCTAAATCAAAGCTGGTTAGTGAACAAGCTTCAAAAGTTATACCAGTGTTAGTATCTCCAGTTAGTGGCCTCCCAGATAGTGGTGTGATAATATCCGATGATTCATGGCAAAAGAACTTTGGTGAATCCATTGTTGCGGTAAATGAGCATGAGTTTACCAACAATAACAAAATGCAGAGTTATATCCAGCAGTTGGTAAGAGACTCATCCAACCCACGTTGGTTTGAAAAATCCCGCAGCAAATCTGGTATATTGAAGTCTGAAACCATTTTCAAGAGAGGTGCTATATTCCGAGGCACACCAGAGGAAGATATTATGCCTTTACCTACAGTACCTATACCAGTAGAGATTAGGACAATTCTAATGGATAATGCCAATCGCATACAGCGTGGTTTGTTTCCATGGTCTTTGCATGGTAATATCCAACAGCAAATGTCTGGCTATTTGGCTTCCCAGATAAACTCAGCAGCTTTGGGTGTATTGACTCCATATAGCTTGGGGTTAAGGACCTTGCTATCCAGTGTAGATAACTTTTGGCTGCATGAGACACTGGAGAGGAATCTACACCCATATGGCTTTAAGAAACCTGATAATCTACCAAAGGATATTGAGTTTGAAATCCAACATGAGATGGAAATTCCAGGTAGCACAGTGCAGAGAGCCACAGTAGCCAGGATGCTTAACCCAACATTCAAACTCAGCTTCCCAAGGGTTATTGATATGTTATTCCCTGAGATAAAAGATTCCATTAGAGAACAAGCTACGGTGAATAAAGATGAAGCTATGATGGGTATAGTGGCTCAGACCATAGCACAGATATTGGCTTACAGACAGGAAGCTAAATTTGCCAAAGATGCTGGTGATTCTGCCACAGCTAGTTTATTCAATACCGCAGCCGATACCTTGCAATCCCAATTAGGTGTTGCTGGACAGCAACAGCCAACTCAAGGTCAGATGCCTGGTAGGATGCAACAGTTTCAACCAAAGGAAGAATATACTCCTGAGGAATTTAGAGGTGTGTAATGGATGGATTTGAAGAACAGTTAAAAAGATGGCAACAAAAAGCCATTGATGCCTATGGTATATTAGAATCTATAAAGCCTAAGTCCAGAGAGGAAATGGTCACTGAACAGTCTCCTTGGCAGGCTACTACTGCATTATCTCCACTACAAAAATTACTGTCATGGTTTATGCGTGCCAGCTATCCCATGCACTATGAGCAAAAAACTGGTGCACTAATACCAGGATTGCCTGGTCCAGAAGCAGAACAGGTAAAGAAGGAAGTTGAAGCTGGTTCTACCCTTGCTGAAACCAAGGCAATATCTGATTACGAAGAATCAACTTGGTTCCTTAATGTCTATTCAGCAACTCCAACAGATTTTACCAAGGCTAACATTACTTCATTTGATGAATACCTGGAGCGATTTCCTCCAGAACCACAAACTGACCCAGCGGATATAGCTGCTGCTAAGGAATATGCTGAAACCTATCTATTGCCAGGGACTAAGACTCCTGTTGACCTTGCTCCAGAGGATTATGCTGCTGCTAAGGAATTTATAGTCAGTCCTCTAGAAACTAGGCCACAGTTCAAAGGCATACACCTAACCACTGTTGAAGAAATGGTTAAGTGGCTACAAAAGGAAGTTGAGTTACCAGAATTAGCTGAGGAAGAAAAAGGCCAGTTGCTTGAGGTTCTCAAATCTGAATCAGGTCTCACAGATGAAGAGTTGGCTGAAATAGAAGCCAGCACCAGTGATTGGACTGCTAAGATGGAGGAGTATCAGCAAGACAGGGAGCAAATTAAACGGTACAAGTTAGGTTTGGAAACTCCCAATATGCCAGCAATGTCTATTGGTGATAGAATGAAGCTATTTGGTTCCCAGCCAGCATTAGCTTTAATGGATGCTATGCAGCCATTTTGGACTTATTGGAACTTCCCAGAAGCAGCAATAGTTACCAGAGGTGCGATGAGTATAGGGAAATACTTTCCTAAACTATCTAGTAAGGAGTCTAAAGAAGCCGAAGAGGAAATGAAATCAGAACTTGATTCCTTGTACCAGAAGAATAGGGAAGCTGGTATGGGATTCTGGATGGCACATAGCAAAGCATGGCAGGATTGGGAACTTAGCCAATGGGGTAAAATGGGTCTTGAAATTGTGCTTGACCCTGTGTCATACCTTGGATTTGGCTTACTTATAAAAGCAGCTAAGGCTACAAAAGGTGTGCCAGTAATTGGTAAAATCTTTGGTGGGCTAGGTGCATTTGAACGTGGATTTATAACTGCTACAGAGGCTCCATTTACCGCTGTCAAAGGATGGATGAAAGCCATACCAAAGACTACTGGACAAAGAGCAACTAAGTCAGGTGCATTTACTAGAGATAGCATATTTGCAATACATGGTAAAAACGCCAGTAGACTTGGTAAAACTATGGAGCAGATTACACTGGATGAATTTACCTCATTGAACGAAAAAGCCATATCACATACATTAGCTAATCCAGATGCCATAGATGACTTAGCCCAACTTGGTAGAGCTTACATTAAAAGGGATGTACTAACCCATGATGATTTGGCTGGGTTAGCCTCAAGAGTTGGCTCCAAGCTAAAGCCAGATGACATTACTCAAGGCATGGTAGAAGCCTTTGAGCATATTGTAGAACACACCAATGTCAAAGGTAGTAAGTTTAGAGTATATAAGTTGAAAGAGGCTGCACAAAAATTGCTTAAAGATGTCCTTGAGGTTGCAGAAACTCCAGCCAAGATGAAGATTGTCAAAGATTTTATAACTGAATTATATTCCGATGCAATAACCAAAGGTAGGCATATTGCTACTGAACTACCTATGGTGGACTCTATTGACCAAGCAGCTTCACTGGCAGAGAAAGCTATATTTACTGAGGCAAAGGAAGGATTGTATTTCAAAAGACTACATGGTGGCTTTACTGCTGCCATAATGAATAATGCAATTGACCCATTTGTTACCCAGATATGGCGAAATTGGATAGACAAGAAGATAATAATGCCATTTGCCAGAGCTTACCTAATTACAGGTTCATATGCACCTTGGAACTGGGCAGAAGAAGTAGGTAGAACTATCTTTGGTAGAGGTGGTACTATATATGGTAAAAACACTCCAGCTGAGTTGGAGGCTCTTACTCTAGGTTTAATGTTTGATAGAACAGTTCTACAAGGTGCCAGCCTAGCCAAGGAAAGCTACAAGAATATCCTAAAGAAAAGACTTCTGAGACCAGGAGCAGAAATAGGTATTGGTGAAATCTCTCAATCAGCATTGTTGAAGGAATTGGAAGCTGATGTCGGCAAGCCAATGCTAGAGAAAATCTTAATGCTAGGTTGGCTACCAGGACAAAAGGGTAGAGCTATCCATGAAGCCATGTACTTCCCAATTAGAGCTTCACAATGGTCAGGTGGTATGCAGCGTTCTGGCTATGTCACATCTAAGTGGTTAGAAAACCTAAATGATATAGCTGGTGATACCATGAAATCCATACATAATGCTATGCCACCAACCACACTTGATGGTGTAGCAGGATTACCAAGCAAGACAAAGAAGGCATTTGCTAAAGGCTTGGAGCAACGTGGATTAGTTGGTCCAGAAGCAGTTAGGAATTACCCTAAAAACTTCTCTGTTAGGAATATCCATGCCAGTGAGGTACATGAAGCTAGACTAAAATATCCAGACCTTGGTGTTGTAGGGGATATGGCAGAAGAAGCTGCATACAGTGGTAGGTTATGGGATGATGTTGGCGGCTTTATTGAATCCGCATGGGATAAGGAAATAGATGATGTGTTAGCAACACCAGAAGCCAAGGCTAAGTTTATGGAGAAGTTTGTAGATGATGCTCTTGGTAGCGTAGAAAGGGTGCAGGATGCTGATACATTACTAGCCTTTGCCAAATACCTACAATCTATATCTACAGACTTGCCTGAGACTACCTCAGCACTGTTTGTTGGCTTACAGCATAAAGGAGCCAAAGCAAGGAATAGGATTATCAGGGCACAGATATATGATGAAGGCTACCAGAGAATAGCACCATTCCTAGATACTGGTGATGCCCAAGCTAGAAGATTATTGGAGTTCATCCATGAAAATATGGATGTACTGACTGTTGCCCAAGCTAATGAATTAGAGAAGAACCTATCTATCTATATGTCTAGAGTAGAAGCACTTACCAATACCAGAAGAAAGGCTATGGCTCGTAGTAGAGAATTGTTGGAAGAGGGTATAAAACCTGGCACTCCTACTTGGTATGAGGAGACAGACAGAATATGGCAAGAGCACTTCAAAATAACAGACCCAGAATTATTCTCCTTACAACGAGCAGCAGCCAAAGACCTAGATGTTGCTATGGGTATGAAAGATATTCCAAAACCAATAATAAACGCCTCTGGTAGAACTCTTACTCCAATGGATGTGGCATCCCTCCACTATGCTACAGGTAATGATTTAGCCTATGCCATAATGAACTCAGAGGCTCTTATGCCAAAACCATATTTTGTAAAGTCTACTGCTGTGGAAGCTATTGACATGGCTCGTAGGGCAGGAACCACTAGAGAAGCTCTAGGCTTTACCGATGATGCTATTGGTGGAGTGTATGACCAAATAGTGCATGGACTACGTTCTGACCCAGCTATCCATGATGTGCTAACTGTTCGACGTATGCAGTTGGATAACTTTGCTATGGACTTGGAGTCTATTAGAATCAACGGCTCTATTAGTAGTGACACCACTAAAGTGGTGCAGAATATGGCTGATGATTTTGCTAATAATTTGGAGAAGTTGGACATATATGCCAAACCCATTGGTGGTTGGGAACCTATGTATCGTGGTAGTCTTGCCCCAAAAGATATTCTAGGTGGTGGTGATTTTCCTGGAGTATTCCTTTCCACCAAAAAGGAGTATGCAGCCCAATATGGAGCTATTAAGGAATACTATGTGGTACAAGGACAAAGATTACTGGATTTGGATGATATTGTAGTTAAGGAACTTATTGGTGAATTTTCCAAAAAATATCCTAAGGTGATAAATCTTATTGATAATTTGCCAGATGACCTTTTCCTATTTCCAAATGATGAGTGGGTTAAATTTCTTAGAAGTAAAGGATACACTGGAACCTCCATAGGTTCTGATAGATTTATATTTAATCCTAAGGATGTGCTGACAACTAAGCCAACCATTCCAACTCACCTAGGTGAAGGTTCCTCAGACTGGTGGCGTATCAAACAAGAAGCTATGGACAAAGCTATGGTCTCCTACCACCAAGACTTTACTGACTATACCAACCTCAATGCTCTAGATGCCTTTATGCGACATATATTTCCATACTGGACTTATGAATCCCAACGATGGTTCTGGCTTCCTCGTAACTTTGTAACCCATCCAGGTGTTCTTAATACCTGGGGTAAATATATGAATAACTCTGACTATGGCTATATCCACATGCCTGGAACTTCCTTAGATGTGAACATAATGCGTGGTACGGTTTACAAAGGTGGCATGTCTACTCTGGTTAGACGTGACTACCCAGACTATTATGATGAAGCCTTCCCTGAGTTATTTGAATCAGTGGACTATGCCCAAAGATTGGGTTTCTTTCCCAACATATTCTATGGTTTCTTAACCTCAGAGTTTGGCGGTAGACAGCCACAGCGAGGACAGCTTCTTCCTGCAATAGTTAGAACACCACTAGACCTATTTGTTGCTGCACATCCAGGCTCAGAAGCAGCTAGACAAATACAGGATAGATTATTCCCAGACTACTTTAGACAGTATTCCCAAATATGCCAAGCCACCCACTTAGCCACAGATGACCAAATTCGTAGAGGAATAAATGGAGTATTTATTTGGGAAAAGATGCAACGAAATGACCCACTTACACCAGAGGAGTCAGAGTTGTGGAATCAAGCTAGACAAAAGGTAGCAGCGCTAGGTCCACTTATGGAGCATGGTGGTATCTATAGACTACGCCATGAGGATAGAACAGAGGCATATGAGTTGTTTGGTAAATATATAGAGGAGATAACTGGTATATCACCAGACATGCAGAAGAAACTCCGTATGCACGGTATGTCAGTAGGTGACATAGTTGGTGGCTTATCCCAGATGGATATGCTGCAAATTGAGGAAGCATTAGAATACCAGCGGTGGATTTCTCCCAGAGTAACTGCCTCACTTAGACCAAGCAATGAGCAGGAGGTTAATCTAATTCTATCAGAATTTTGGACTATGGTAAAACAACACAATGATGATAACATGGATAGACTAGAGGAGTTAGAGGCTCAAGCATTTGCTGGACAAGGTGGGTGGATTTCCCGTGAAGAATACGTGGAAAGTGTAAGGTCAATCATGTCTGATAATGCCAGCTATATACATGAACTCAGAGGTGATACATATGACCCAGCAACAGGGACATACAGCCAAAATCCCAATGCTAAAACCAAGTTTAGAAATGTTCCAGTAACCCTAGAAGAGCGGTCAGCTTTCTATGCAGAACGTGGTGTAATACTTACCATGTCCACTTTTGATGAGATGTTGGCTATGTGGTATGAATTATCTCCTAAGCAGGTAATTGACCCAGAAACAGATAGGCTATATACTGATTGGTCTACATACTTTGCCACTATGGATGCAATAGAAGGTCTAATGCCACCTGACCTTAAATCCGAATGGGAAGCATATATGAGTCGTAATAGAACTCCAGGTTGGATTAGATATAAGCAGGCTACAGAGGAATACCTAGTTCCTTATTGGAATGTAACTAATCTGATTAAAGAACAATTTAGCCCAGAGGAGCAAGCTCTTATAGATGAATACTACCTAATAAAGGACATAGACCCACTTAGAGCACAAGCCATACAAGACTACACCATGCCAAATGGTCTAAAGCTATTATCACAGTACCGTAGCAGACTATCAGATGCAAGGAAGAAGTTGAGAATGTCAATTCCAATGGTGGATGCACAACTCCTATATTGGGGTAGGACTGCAACTTTACTTACTCCAAAAGCTGAGGAGCTTTACAACCAACTAGTAGATGAAGGACAAAGGCTATATGGATAAATATATTTAATTGTAAATATATGTCTTATATAATGGATAATTAAATATATTAGTTTACATAACGAAAACTACATTACATAATACTCTTGTGAGGTGAAATGAGAAACACCAAAGAATACATGAGGGAATACCAAAAAGCTAGGAGAGCCAAGTTATCCAGTCAAGGTATGTGCAAGTGTTGTTGTTCTAATCCAGCAACACCTGGTTTTGCAACATGTGATGTGTGCAGGACTAGGTCAAGGCAGCATATGTATAATAAGAAACCAAGAAAACGTCATACTGGCATACATTCCAAAATAGAGTTTACAAAACCATCTAAACCAATTATTTGTCCTTTGTGTGATTCAATACCAAGCCAGCTATATTGGCACCACTGGGATAACAATCATCCAGAGCTTGGCATGTGGTTATGTCCTTATTGTAATATAATTGTGGAACTGGAAGAAAAAGGTTTGGTGGAAAAATATAAAAAATTAAAAGAAGAAATTATTTATATTTACAACTGTAAAGTGCTAGAAAGTCAGCTTAGCTTGAGATTTTTAGAGAAAACTACTTGACAATAAACTCACAGTATGTTATACTTATAGTAATAGGAGGTGAATAATGCCCGAAGATGACCAGACTCAAGAAGGCATAGTAACTCCATCTGAACCACCTAAGCCAACAGCAAAGATGGTTCCAGAAAAGGATTTGCTCGCCTATAAGAGTAGTGCCGAAAGGGAAAAGAAAGAGCTACAGGCCAAGTTAGAGCAAACCACAGAAGCTCACCAGCAGGCTCATAGTAATTACCTTCAAGCACAGGCTGCCAAAGAGCAGTTGGAAGAACAGCTAAAAGAGGGCACAGCTACCAAGGATGAGGTAGCACAACTCCAATCAGAGCTTGAGAACAAGAAAACTCAAGTTGTTAATCTTGAACAAAGGTTGACAGACCAAAAAGTGGAATTTATACATAATACATTTGGAACTCCACTTGATACACTTAAAGGTAAAACGGTTGAGCAGTTGGAACTTGTACTTGAAACCCTCCAAGCAGCAGGTGTGAGAAAGCCACCACCTTTAGACACTGGAGGAGGTGATGTTCGTGGAGCAGTTCCATCAACACCAATAGACCAATGTAGAGAGGAAATTGCTGCACTTAGAGGAAATAAATAAGGAGGAATAAACTATGGGAGCAGTAGTTGGACATTGGAAAAACTTAACAGAAGCCCAGAAGCTTACCCAATCCCAGCTGATTCCTGGTGTTATCGAGGAAGATATATACCGCAACAGCTTACTTGACCGTACCCCTGTAGTCCTTGCTCAAGGCCAGTCAATTAAGTGGAATAGGGAATCTACTGTCCTGGATGATGCAGTCCAGAACATGGACATTGGTGAGAAGATGACTTGGACTTCCAATGTTGAATATGACCAACAGGAAACTTCCCTCAAGAGAAAAGCAATCCAAAGATTGCTGGATAATTTCATAGTTGATGTTTATGGAACTATAAACAACTATGAAGCTCAGGCTCTCTGGGAAATAAAGAAGGGTATGATGAGGAAGTTAGGTGATTCCCTAATTTATGATGATATCACCTATGGCAGTTCTAAACAATTCGATGGCTTACATGCACTGGCAGCCATCCAGACTGGCACTGACCTTGACATTGATGAAGGTGGTGCTTTGTCTATGGGTAATGTAAGGACGGTAATAGATGCCATGAAATATGGTGTTGATGCTATCTATCTTCCTTATTGCATCCACCGTAGAATAAATGCAGCCTACCAAGAGCGTGCATTTGCTGGTACCGCTGGTGACCATGTGATGTCTCTAATCTCATTTGGCTATAATGAAGTTGGTAGAAGGGTAATGTTCTTCGACGGGATACCTTTGGTGCCAACTGACTTTTTAGTCAAGGAGAATGATGGTGTTGGTGATGGTAGTGACCTCAGAGCCAAGTATACCACTGGTACTGAAACATATTCCATATTCTTCATCAAGTTTGGTGACATCTTTAATTCAGAACCAGGCTTGTG
>JGI10211J34971_10004975_pt1 | contig 10459 bp, 7 predicted proteins | sample Etolagsediment_FD_34971 | JGI IMG/M metagenome (IMG submission 34971)
CGGGTATCTCTCCTTTAACTTTCAAATAGAAAGCATTTTATCATCAAAGACTTTGAACTGGCTTTTAAGCTTATTAATAATTTGTAAAAGGATACTTAAAGACTACGATGTAAATCGATTTCATATAATTTAGTGCTCGTAATTTCAGAAATACATGCCAATAAAAAAATGAAATCAGCCATCAGAATCATATGTATTTCCCTGCTATTAACGCATTGGTTTTTATCCTTCGCGCAAGATCATCCTCATTCCATACGAGGAACCATTTTAAATGAAAACAATGAGCGTCTGCCCTATGCTTCCATACAAATCAAGGGCACGAAAACGGGTACAATAAGCAATGAAGATGGGGAATTTATCATCAAAGGATTGAATTTGGATTCCGATACACTCATTGTTTTTTACATGGGTTACATAAGCAAGGAGATGCCCGTTTCAGCAAAAATTGAAAACGTATCGATAATTCTGGAAAAGGCGGTAAATTATTTAAATGAAGTTGAAGTTGTTGGCGAAAGAATTCCTGATGCTTACAGTATGTTAAAGAATTTGATTAAAGCCTACAGAAAAGACAGCAATAAGAATGTATCAAAGGCTTTCCTGAGTTTATATTCTGCAAATGATCAACCCCTTGAAATTCTTGAAGCATTTTACAATGCCAGGGTCAGCCGTCAAAAAGGTATTGAAAAACTTCAACTTAAAAATGGCCGGGCAGGATTAATTACCAACAACGATTTTGCATTTGTGAGCCTGAACACAACCGATATTTTAAGCGATTTTTCACCGTTTAGCAAAAGCACAAATCAAAAACTCCCCTCGTCACCGACCAACCTTGGATTTTCAACCCTCAAAATTTTGTACGACCTTGAGATAGAACAATTCATCGATTACCCCTCAGGAACCATTGCAGTTATTCGTTTCAAGCCAAAAGCCGGTCATAGCAAATATTTTAGTGGAAAAGTCTATTTTGATTTCATAAATAACATTCTGCACCGTCTCATTTTGGAGACAAAAAATACACAGAACAAAATTTTCACTTCTATTCAGGATGCTGTAACAGTAGATTCGTTGGATATTAAGCTTGAGCTGATCTACGATCCCATCAGTGCCAGTTTACAAACCATTGTTTTCGATTACAGTTTTATACTTTCCGGCCCACAGCAGAAACGCATCCGGTCGAAAGCTCTTCTGGCATTTTACGATTACGATTCACCTTTTTCTATGCCAGTTTCCGGATCGTTGGATTTGCCTTATGATTATCAGCGCATCCTCTCCTATCCCTACAGTGATGTTTTCTGGAAGGAAAATTATTACATCCCCAGAAGCAAAAACCGTGTCGATTTCACCAACTATTTTAAAACTCATGGTTGCCTGATAAACCATGATTCCATCGCTTCGCAATCGCGCTACATTCAATCGCCCTATCTCAACTGGAGTGAAGAACAGCGATTGGCATGGAACGACATCCCGGCTGAACGGCCAAAAAGCACACGTAAACTCGAAGAAGGCCAAATAACCATCCATTACATAAGCGCATCCAATGATAACCTAAAATGTGTAATATTTTTGGATTATGAACAAAGCAATGGAAAAACCTATTTTTCCAGCCGTGCATCCATCGACCGGAGCTTATCATTTTTATCCAAAATGCCCCGAAACAACCTCACACTTGTGTATTTAAATATTTTTTTCGATTTGCATGAAATATACCGGCGGCAGATGATCGAAACATTAAACAATCTGGAAACTGATGACCGGCAGGAAATTGAACAAGCATATGAAGAAACAATCAAAAATCTTAATACTGATCTATCAAGGCTGAACCTTGAAACCCGTAAAATTTGTGATGCGGAAACTTTGAAAAAATGGAATGATTTGGTAGTGCATAAATTGGGCATCAATAATTTTGAGTTATTTGGGATACAGGAGCAAACAGCAGAATAATCAATGAAAACTTAAATAAATCCATTCTCTTCAAAAGCCCATAAAACTATTCATGGGTTGTTTTTTTTGGCTCAGTATTTTGTTTAGAAAATTCTTGCTCAGCTACCATTTCAAGGTGGGGATGATTTGGATTTTTTCCCAGGAAGATTGGCAGTAATTTTATAAATTTTACACTGTAATGCACACAAGTATAGAGTTTTATACATTACGTTGGATTTAGTGCATAAAAATCCAAACTTTTATTTGATATTTTTTTGTTCGGTCCTTGTGTAAATTTTCAATTGTGCACTTTGCGTGATTTCCTCTTTGCGCACTTTGCGAGAAATTTTGCACTGGCAGGATAAGAAGCAGGATTCAGGACAAATCTTTGATATTGGTCGATTTTCAGGCAACCCAAAAAGTTTGGTTTACCATTCCGGTAAAATACATTCATCAGAAATAATGCGCAGTGTCTTTTCAAAACCCTCCAACCCTTTCAACATCACCTCCGAATCCTCAGCATGGCAGGTGAGGCAGGCGCCAACGGTGAGAATTTTCTTTTGTTCAACAATACTGAATGGCCGCACTCCTTCGCGGGTGGTCGTCCAGCCGGAGCGTTCCTGTAAAAATCCAATCCATGCATCTTCTGGTAAGCCGTCGTGTTTGTTTGGGGCATATTTCGGAGTGAAGCTCCAGGTTCCCTTTTCACCATCAACAACATAATCCAATTTTCCCCGGCCGTAACCGATTGCCAATGGATCGTTGTGGCATGATTTGCACGTTCGGCCTTTGCGGGATGTGGTATGGGCTACCGTAGGCGCATAAAGGCGATGGAAAATTTCCTCATTTTCCTCTCCGTCAAAGCTCTCTTTATCGATTGAAAGTACCATGCCATTGATAAAAGTACCAATCAATCGTCCATCATCCCCTGCAATTTCTTTGCGCTCGTCCACACCCAAAACAGGTGGCTCAGCCAAAAACTTCCCGGTATATTCCACCCATGTTCCTGTTTTGAACTTATTCTCCAACAAGTCGTAACCCTGAGTATTTTCCTCAAAACTATTATGACATCCAATACACTGCGGCGCCCAGGCAGTATGGCAGGCATCGCAGGATAAATCTTTGTGGGCATTTCCTCTTGTGCATTCTTCGGAGGGAGCAATCATTGGTAATATCTTTCCTGAATTTTTCGAAACCATCCACTTTTCGCCATTTTCATCCACAAAAGTATTGACCATGGCCAGGCCTGATTTTTCAATTTTCAAAAACCGGCGATCCTCGGGATATTCGCGGAGCTTGAGAATTTTATGGTTTTCATAGTCCATATCAGCATACCTTACAGTTTTTGGTGATCCGGCAAAATGGCAATCGGCACATTGAATCTTCACCTGAAACTCTTCGTGCATATAAAGATTTCCATCACCCATAAGTTCGTATGAATTATGACAATCGATGCAATCCATGCCCTTTTCGTGATGCACATCCGGGCTCACCCGTTCAAATATTCGCTGATCCTCCAATTGGCGGTAATTTTCCCAATCAGTCACCTCTTCCTTCTCCAATGGCGTTTCGTGCCAGCCTTCGTAGTTTGTTGCAATTCTGCCTGATCGGCTATGACAACCAAAACAGTGGTTGTTCGAAATATCCATGGATAGTTGTGGGTGGTAAGACAAATCTATTTCGAAGGCTTCATCTTTTTTAATTTCTTTGTCAGGATAGTTCAAATGGCAGGCATTACATCCACCACCTCTTGATAGCTGGGTAATGGGACCATAGGATATTTTCGGATTACCGAGGTGGCAATTGGCACACATATCGCGCAGATGCTGATCGGCTGCTGAATGACCAATTTCAGTAATGTGGGAGAGTTGCCCCGGAGTTTCAATTTCGTTAAAAACAAACCTATCCACACTCACCACACCGCTTAGGGTCGTCATTAAAGTATTTTGAATACGCTCGGTAATTTCGGGATGACATTCGGCAGTTCCACAGGTTCTGCCTGCATTGGCAAGATTGCCGGGAATTTTCAGCATATTGCGGTGTGAAATATCTTTATCAAAAGTGTAAGGATCGCCCAAATGACAGGCCACGCAACCCACTGCCTGCGGGTCGTGCGAAGGAGTAAAACCTTTCATATTGTGATGGCAAATTACGCAACTCTCAGTTTCGTCAGGATTCTGTGCAATGCTCATGAGCAAAGTATCAGGCAAATTGCCAAAGTTGGTTTCTTTAAACTCGAAAGGATAATAAACATCCTTCATCTGCCAGTCCCATTCCCAGTTTTCGCCTCTGAAGAAATAGGCAATGAAAGTTAAAATGGCATATAAATAAAAGGAGTACAAAACAATCCGGCGAATGAAAGAGGCCTTTGGCAGGGTTAATTTTGGGATAAAATAAATCAGCACCAGAAAGCCCGTTAAAATTAAAATGAGCCATTCGGGACTTGTCATCCAATGAAGAATTTCCTGCAATCCCAGAAAATACCAGGGACCCTTCACAACGGGTGTAATATTATCGTGCAGGGGTGCGCGAAATAAGAAACTTAGTGCTGAAATGATTAGGGCTGTGATAAAAAATGTCCGCCCTTTGGTCCAAATGGTTTTGGCGTGTTCAAGAATGATAATGGCCAGGAAAATGGTAGCTGTTGCAATGTGATGCACATAAAGCACCTGAAAACTCTCCTCTTTTCCGATAAGAGACCATGCCAGCAAGCCCCCGACCCATGGAATGCCCTCGGCCAGTGAACTAATGATATTGCGGGCTTGCAGGCTATCCATATCCGCTTTGAGAATAAATCCTGATATCATGACATAAAAAACAAAGATCAGGCTAACTACCAAACGTAGCCAAACCCCATTTTTTACCTTCCCGCTTTTCAATGATTTGAGGTATTCCCAGGTATGAAGAATTGTAAAAACCAAAAACAGTTGTGCACTCCAGTAATGGGCATTCCTCAGGAAACTTGCTCCGGGATTTGTGAGCAGTATCTGAACAATGGAATCAAAGGCATTATTCATATCGAATGGAATGGCCAGAAACACCCCGCTTAAAGCACAGATCAGAAAGTTTGCAATGGCCAGAAAGCCCCATGTATCATACTTAAGGAAGGAGGAAATATATTTTATGTTGTCTGTCAAATTAATGGTCTCAAAAATAATTAGCAAACGAAATTATTCATTTATCAGAAACTACGTTAAAACAATGCTAATTTATAATGAATCGGGAAAAGGGCTTGTTCTTTTCCCTCAGGCTAAAGCCATGAGGGAGTTCAATTCTATACTTTGAACTCACAAAATGGGCTAAAGCCCGGCGGGTGAGTGGGTTCTTCATCCTTGCCCCCGGGCTAAAGCCACGGGGCTACGCAACTTTGAACCTCCAAACTTTGAACTTTTAAACTTCCGAACTTTAATCCTTGAACTCCCCAGCTTTTATCTGACGGTTTGTTCTGCCCTCAACCGGTGAGAGGGGTTGTTCTTTGAGTATTCTTTTCGCAAAAATCATGAACTTTTCCAGGTTGTCCATCCTGGCAAGCTTCAGGAATATTTTTTCCGAATCGGTGAACCATAAAGAAAAATATGACCAATAATCTTTCATCTTATTCAGGGTTGGGTTGGTGCGCTCAAACTTATCCCTGATTTCGCAATACAACTCTTCATGAAAATAAATCTGCCTGTCTCGCAAATCTTTGTCATTATCTTTATTGATAATAATTTCTGGGAGCATTAGATTGGACAACACACCACGCCCAATCATCCAATCGTTGATTTGGGGATAGCGGGTTTTTAAATCCAGATAGCTCTGCTTATCTTTAATGTCGCCACTAAAAACAATTGGATGTTTTATCTCATTGATGGTTTGGTCGAGTACATCCAAAAACATGTCGCCTTCGTATTGCTGAATTCCGGTCCGGGGATGGATAATCAGTGATTCCAGCGGGAAGTCGTTATAAACTTCAATCAAGCGAAAGAACTCCTCAGGGTTTTCGTATCCAAGCCTTGTTTTTATAGAAAGTCTAAGCGGCAACTCTGGAATAATTTTTTCTAAAATATCTCTCAATAATTCCGGATAAGGTAATATTCCTGAGCCACGTTTTTTTCGGGCAACGGTTCTTTTCGGACAGCCAAGATTCCAGTTCACGGTTTCGTAGCCCAAATCTTTTAACCTAGTAGCAAGGTTTAGGAACTTTGCAGGATCGTTTCCCAAAACCTGTGGAATAACCGGAAGTCTTTTGTTTTCATTTGGTAAAACATCCCTGAGGTGCTTATCGCGAAACCTTATTCCTTCAGCAAGAGGTATAAACGGACTTACAGCCATATCGATGCCGGAAAAAACCGTTGACCAGGCCCTTCTGAATTCAACTTCAGTGTATCCTTGTAAAGGTGCGAGGAGAAGCATTGTTTTTGAATTATTTGTTATTTGAATATTGGTTAATTGTTATTTGGTTATTCAGCCTGACCGCCCACCGGTGGATTATTGGGTTATTAGTTATGGAACAAAAAACAATCCCGGATAACCAGGACTTCGATTCACTCAGCAAACAAGGAATACAAAACCGCGAACTACGAATAATCCTGCAAAGGCGGGACTTTCATGAAGTTATGGGACTCAGCAAATAACCATTAACTATTAACGAGTAACCAATATCCCTATTTTCCTAGTTTCAAAATTCTGAATGCTCCCCTCAAAACCAGAGCGAACACCAATGTTCCAACAATAAGGTCAGGAAGATTGGATTGTGTGAAGATAATCAAAACCGCTGCGACAATCACACCCAGATTTACCAAAACATCATTGGAAGTAAATATCCAGCTTGCTCTCATGTGCGCCTCTTCACTTTTGGCCTTCTGTAAAATAAACAGGCAGGCCATATTACCTATTAATGCAAAAATAGAAACTATAATCATGATCCTGAAATCGGGCATCTCCCCGAATCCAATAAACCTTCTTATCACTTCCAAAAAACCAAGCAAAGCCAAAACAATCTGAAAATAACCACTCAATTTGGCAATTCGCTTTTTTCGTGAAATGGCACCACCAACAGCCATCAAACTCAGCCCATAAACAAAACTATCGGCCAGCATGTCGAGCGAATCAGCCACCAGTCCCATCGAACGTGATATTAGCCCGGTTGATAGTTCGATAACAAAAAATGCGAAATTGATAGCAAGCACCCACCACAGCACTTTTCTTTCGCGAAGATTAACAGAGCGATTTATTGCTTCAGTAGTTCTTTCAGAAACAAGCAAAGAGGCTCCCATATTGAGTTCATCCAGCAAACCCTGAATCAACTTTACATTTTCCAATGAATGATAAACCACAAGTTGACGATTGGGAATATCGAAACCAAGTTTCACCAAACCCTTTGCTTCCTCAAGTTTCATCCTGATCATTCGCTCCTCCGAAGGGCAATCCATGCCGCTAATTATAAATTCGGATTTAAACATCTATGGTATTGCTTCGTGTTTATTTTTCATCAATTGCTGATAAAACCGACATCAGCAAATTGATATCATTATCTCCCAATAGCGATAAGCGCTCAAAAATCCGTTTGTAAATATTTGGATTCCTGCTGATTTTAGTATCTTTCAAAAAATCTTCTGCCTGCTCTAACATTGCCTTAAACTTCGGCTTACTGACACTTGATTCACTGTTAGGATTTTTATTTTGAAAATTCAATTTTGATAGCAAATATGCATAAAGCATCACGGCCTGGCCAAGGTTTAACGATGGATAAACCGTTGCCATCGGGATGTAAGTAGTGATATGGCAAAGCCCGATTTCGGCATTGGTAAGTCCTGACTCTTCCCGACCAAAAACAATAGCAGCAGAATGAATGCCTAAAGCTTTTTGCCTTAACAATTCAGGCAACATTTCTGCAGGATGATGATCACCTCTCACTGAACGCGTTTTTGCACTTGTGGCGATAACAAAATCCACATCGCTTAACGCTTGGGCAAGAGAGGTAAAAACCCCGGCATTATTCAGAACTTCGCCAGAAGCATGGGCAAGCCACTTTGCTTTTCCTTCCAAAAAATCACAGGGGTTGATCAACCTTAATGAATCAAAGCCCATAGTTTTTATGGCTCTGGCTGCTGCACCAACATTTTCGGGAACAGCAGGTTCAACCAATACAAAATGAATGTTCATATGTGCAAATGTAGCAAAACAAAAAAAGGTGCCCACCGGGAGCACCTTTCAATTTAAAATAAATATTTTTGATTAATCGGGTGTTTGTCCTGAAGGAAGCTCCAGGCCATAACCTTGTTTTTTATCAGCTTGTTTGAGTTTAAATGCAAGGAAAATTGAAATTACCCCACATAATACCAATACAAGGATTGGAATGGTATAATCATAATAAGGCAGTGTACCGGCAATTTGCAGATCTTTTACTTTATCAGCGATTTCTGCAGCACTAAATCCTTCTGCTTCAAAACCCTTGCGGGCAACTTTGAGCGAATCAACAACTTCTGGATTTACAAAAGTTAGCAAAGCACCAATTCCCCAGAAGAACAAGCCCAAGCCCCAGTTTTGAACAGTAAACATGGTGGAATATGCTGTACCCAATCTGTTTTCAGCAACGATTTTCGCAACCGATGGCCACATAGCTGCCGGCACCAGCGAGAAGGCTATACCAAGGCTAATCAATCCCATATAAGCAAAAAGCGATGAACTGGTGAGTGACAGGGAAAGGTGAGCAAAAATGAGGAGCAAAGCGCCAAGCATCATTAGGGAAGCTGCTTTACCTTTATTATCGACGATAGTTCCGAAAATTGGCGTGAAAATAATTGTTCCCAAAGGAATCAAGGCAGATGTTTTCGGACCGTTATTTAACCATAAAGATAGCATTTCGCGGTTTATAAAAACCAATACCGCAAAAACTGTAATCAACACAATTCTTATGGTGAGTTTTTGAGAGCTGCTCTTCATATTGTTTGGTACCACAGTAACGCCAATGGCAAAAAGGAAAACTGTAATGTAAACCAATGCATTACCAAATGCCTCACTACCAAATACCACAACTGAAGCACCTTCAGGCAAGTCGTACATAAATCCAAATTTATTGACTAACAAGTCAGGGGCATACTGGATAAAAGGGAAAACTGCCGAATAAAAGGCAACACACAATAGTGTGATATAAATAAAAGACTTATTTGTAACAAGTTTAACGAGGTCAGAGAATTTGAAATCCTCTTCAACGGCTTCCTCCTCATTATTTGCAACCCGGGAAGCTTTCATTTGTTTGTCGAGCCTTACATCAAAAACAGTATAGATAAGGAACATGAGCAAAGCCAGGCCGATTAAACTGGCGGCAAAAGAAACTGCGGGAGAAACGGAGTTCCCAGCAATATCAAGCGATATCGCAATAGCCAGCGCCGAACCCAATCGCCCGAAGCCCATGTTTATCCCCATGGCAAGCGCCAGTTCATGGCCTTTAAACCACTTGACGATCGTTCGCATGGCAACTACGCACACTACCTCCAATCCAGAGCCAAACATAACACGTCCGATAATTAATCCTGTGAGCATGGTTGTTTTATCAGTACCAAAATAACCGGCAGCAGTTAAAGCCGAAACAAGGCCCCCCAAAACTGCAAGGCTGCCAAAGGCAATACCGGCAAGCCTGATACCCCATTTATCCAGAATAATACCACCAATAATGATCATACCAAATACGTTGGCGATGGTTGTCAGTCCGATCATCCTTCCAAACTCTTCACTGGTAAAGCCAAAATCAGTTTCAATGAGTCCTTTGAGTCCTGAATAGAAATCCTGGAAATAGTAGGTTGCAAATGTGAGCCCACTAATCAGGAACATTACGAGCCAGCGTAGAGCCGCAGAATCGCTGAGTAAACGTTTTGCTTGTGTCATTTGTCTTTTAATTAGATATGTAAATAAATTTAATTTTTGAATTGGCCGCTAAAATAGATAAAAAAGGTTAAAACCGAAGTCGGGGTTAATTAGTTGTAAAAAGTATTTTTTGAAATGGTTTTCCATTATAATGACAAAATTGACATTATTACAAAAAGATAAAGGATGATGACCGTGATAAAAAATCCCTTTTGTTGAATTAGGAATTTATCTCCTCCTTGCAGTCTCCCAGATATGGACTAGTTTTTTGGTTTCAAAAAACTCCTCTTCAAAGTACTCACCAAGAGGATAAACGCGGGAATGTTGCCTTATGCTTTTCAATTCATCATCAAAATCGCCACCCTTTAAATAGAGAATCCCGTTGTGAATTGCATTAGCGTTCTTTTTAATAATTTTCCCCCTGCACCATGCAACAAATTGAGGAATTCCTGTTACAGCGCGGCTTACTATAAAATCATAATTATCCTTTACCGATTCCAGGCGTGTTTGGCCACTCGTTACATTTTCGAGATGCAAGGCCTCTGAAACAGCGTTCACAACCTTGATTTTCTTTCCAATTGAATCGATGAGATGAAAGCCGGCTTCTGGAAAAAAAATGGCAAGAGGGATTCCCGGAAAACCACCACCAGTGCCAACGTCGAGTATCTTTGTTCCCGGCCTGAATTTTATC
>JGI10211J34971_10004977_pt1 | contig 10458 bp, 11 predicted proteins | sample Etolagsediment_FD_34971 | JGI IMG/M metagenome (IMG submission 34971)
AATACTTTCTATTAATCATGAATTAAAAAATTTAAATACAGAACTTGAAAAAATACAACAATCTAAAGAAAATAAATTCTAATCTATACAATGTTGGGGAATAACACATAATAGTAAGAGTTTTATTATATCAAATGGAAGTAATAAATTATATTATTACAATTTTCCTAAAAAGAATTCTAAATTTTTAAAAAGTAATTCAAATATTTCAGTCAAATATAATAATACAATGATTCATAGATTAAATGAATTAGAATATGTTAATAATTATATTTATGCTAATATTTGGTATTTAAATTATATTATAAAAATTAATCCAAGTAATGGTAAAATTGTTGATGTTTTTAATTTGAAATATTTTAATAAATTTGAAAATACAAAAAAAGATGTTTTAAATGGTATTGCATATGATAAAAAGGATAAAATATTTTATATAACAGGAAAGAATTGGACAAATATATATAAAATGAAATTATTTTAATTTTTATTCTCCTTTGTACATAATACAAAATAATCTGGTGTTAAATGTGGGATTGATACAAGTATTTCACTATTTCTATTAATTGGATTTTTGTTGCATGGATATACACAACTACGTCTTAAGACTTTTTTTGATGAATATAAATTATAAGTTTCTGAATTTATATTTGAATTTTTTTTTATTATATCTAAATATTCTGATAATGTTTTTTTAGATTTATTTATTTCAGAATTATAATATTTACTATATAATTCTTTATATTTTTCATTTGTATGTTTCATAATAGAGTTTGAATGAGTTTTAGATAATTCATTTTTTTGTAATAAATGTCCATCATTACGAAAATATACAGTTGGTATTTTTACCCTAATTTCGCTTGAAAATACATATGTTCTATCTGGGTCAACCCTAATAAAAACTCTTGGTTCTGTTCCTATTTGTCCTTCTCCATATGAACTAATTATTTCTTTTTCTGGTGTTGCATAATTTATTTTATTTGAATAATAAGGTGCTCTAAAAAATATATATGGATGATATATAGTTCTACCAAAATTTACACCTTCTAATTTCAGTTGTTGTCCTGTTTTTAATCCTGAAATACATAAACTATTCATTTTATTTGGTTGTTTATAATGTGTATATATTACTATTCCCTTTTTAACATTTGGTTTTAATATACACACTAAATCATCTTGATGCATAATATCACTTTTTTCTATTATTTCTCCACCAATCATTTTTTTATTTTTTCTTGTCTTATTTTTTTTATTATATTCTTCTTGTGATATTCTTTTTTTTTCACCATTCTTTAATAATTTATAAAAATAACCTTTTTTAGATTTTATGTATTCAACCATTTTTATAATATATATATATATAATTATTTTTCTTCTAATTCTTCTTATAATTTACTTTCTATTAATCATGAATTAAAAAATTTAAATACAGAACTTGAAAAAATACAACAATCTAAAGAAAATAAATTCTAATCTATACAATGTTTATTTTTTACAAAACATAATAAACTATTTAACATTACACCATTTGAACCCGAAAATCGTATTTCAGTTCCATTTTCATGATAATCAGCACCTGCTACATCAATATGAAGCCAATGAGAGTTTTTAGGCACAAAATTACTTAAAAATGCCCCTGCCATTATAGTACCAGCTGATATTTCGTTACTATCATTTGTATAATCTGCTAAAGATGATTTTGTTGCATCTACATATTCACTCCACATAGGTATTTCCCATATATGCTCATTGTTCTCTTTTCCACATTGAATCATTTTTTGAATCAATTTATTATTATTTCCCATAATAGAAGATGCTTTTCCTCCAAAAAAATATTGATTTGCACCTGTTAATGTACTTATATCAATAACAATTTGTGGTTTATATTTTTCACTATAAGCTAACGCATCTGCCATAATAAGACGTCCTTCAGCATCTGTATTTCTTATTTCAACTGTTTTTCCATTATAACTTTTTACAATATCTCCAGGTCTGGATGCATGTTCATTCACCATATTTTCTACAATAGGCAATAATCCAATATAATGTCCTTTTAATTTATGATAAGCAATTAAATTCATTAAACCATAAACAGTGGAACTTCCTGTCATATCTGTTTTCATATCAGCAAAATCTCTTAATTTTAAATTATATCCTCCACTATCAAACATGACTCCTTTTCCTACAAATACAATAGGTTTACATTTTTTTGGTATCTTTATTTTTATAATGTAAGATAATCATTCTTGCTTTATGAGAACTTCCAGCATTTACTGCTAAAATAAGATTTAATCCTAATTTTTTTAATTGAGCTTCATTTAATACTTCCATTTTAATTGCTTTATTATTTTCTTTTTTTATAGTTTTTTCATATTTTTCAGCATTTAATATATTTGCTGGGGTATTATTTAAATCTCGAATATGATTTTGTATATTTCCATGAGTAATTCCATTATTTATTGATTCTATGTATTTTTTTGATTGATGATAAAAATATATTGTTTTTTTTATTTTATTAATATTTGTTTTAAAATCATTATTATGAATTCCTAATATAAAAGATAATACTTGATTTTGAACGGTATTTTCATTTTTTTGATCTAAATAGATAAATATATTTCCTTGATATTTATTTAAATGCTTACCTAATTTTCCATAAATTTCATATAAACTTTCATGAGTACATTTTTTTTTCATAAAAATAAACATTACTTCAAATGAATCAAAATATAAAGTACGAAATAATTCATCACTTTTTGATTTAAAAAATGTATTTGGAAGTTTTTTAATATCTAATTCTTTTGTAGCTGTTTTTCTAATTAATTCATTATTAGAACACACACAAAATATATAAAGTTGAATGTTTTTTTTTTTAAATGTTTTTGCACATTCAAAATTCATCTATATTATTAATGATTAAAATAAATTATAAAATTTCTTTATTTAAATTATGAATATTGGCATTCATAGTGATGATTATTTATTTATTGAAAATGCCATTCAAAAAGTAATACACTTAAAAATAAATTGTTTACAAATTTTTTTGGGATCTAAATCATTAACAACCCTTTCTGAAAAATGGAAACCTTCTAAAGATGAAATCAAAAATATAAGAGAAACATTAAAAACACATCATATACAACTTTTTATTCACGGAATGTTAAGAATTAATTTTTGTAATGACCCTTCTCAAAAAAGATACCATTGGGGTCTTCAAAATCTTATTTATGATATGAAGTTAGGACATCAATTAGGCGCAAAAGGTGTTGTTATTCATGCAGGACATCTAAAAACAAAATTTTATTCTATTTCAAAAGAACTATGTACCACTCATTTTATTCAATCTCTTATTTATGTCTTAAATCATACCTCAAAAATAAGCATTTATTTAGAAACACCAGCTACTCAAAATAATACCTTCTTTAGTAGTTTAAATGAATTAGCAAAATTATTTCATCAAATACCAGATAAATATAAAAATAGAATAGGAATTTGTGTTGATACTTGTCATATATTTGTTAATGGTTATGATATTTCTACAAAAAAAGGAGTCATTGATTATTTTAAACAATTTGATAAACTGATTGGTTTAAAATACTTAAAACTTATTCATTTTAATGATTCAAAAGGTGAATTTAATAGTCATGTCAATAGACATGCATCTATTGGTCAAGGATATATTTTTAAGACAATCAAAGAAGGCCTTACTGAATTATTAAAAAAAATAAAAAAACATAAAATACCTATTATTTTAGAAACAAATCAAGAACATTTTTCAAATAATATTAAAATAATACAAAAATATGAATCTTTAATTCAAAATGGAGGAAACATAAAAAAAGAAAATAAAAATAAAAATAAAAATAAAAAAAAATTAATATTAACTATTTTTGAAGATTTACTTCATTATTACCAAACCTTAGGAAATAAAAAAAATGTATCAACTACATTTAGAATACAAAGTTATGAAAAAGTCATCAAAGAATTAAAAAAAATAAATAAAATTACATCATTAAATAATATAAAAGAAATAGAGGGGTTAGGACAAAAAACATTAAATAAAATTAATACTATTTTAAAAACAAATCATCTTCCACTGCATAATGAATTAATTCAAAATAAAAATAAAATAAATAAAATAAAAATATTAAGAAATTTTCAAAATATTTATGGAATTGGACCTCAAATGTCTCAAAAATTATATAACAATGGTATTTATAGTATAGATGAACTTAAAGAAAAAGTGAAAAAAAAAGAAATAAGTTTAACCCAAGCACAACAACTGGGTCTTCAATATTATAATAATTTAAAAGTACGAATACCCTATGATGAAATAACAAAAACAACGCAATTACTTAAAAAAGAATTAAATATTATAAATAAAAATAATGAATTTGAATTATTAAATGCTGGTTCATACAGTATGAAAAAGAAAAATAGTGGTGATATTGACTATATACTTGTTTTTGACCCCACTAAAATATCATTAAATCATGTGAAAAATAAATTTAATAATTTATTAAAAGATAAAAATTGGTTAAAAGGTCATCTTTTAGATGGAAAAAGTAAAGATATATTTTTAGTACATATATTAAAAACAACCCCCATTAGACATTTAGATATTGGTTATGTACCATTGAAGGAAAAATATTTCTATATTCTTTATTTTAGTTCTTCAAGAGATTTTTCAAAAAAAATAAGATTACAAGCTTCGAAAAAAGGATATAAATTAAATGAAAAAGGATTATTTGATAAAAAAAGTGGAAAACAAATAGATTTTCAACCAAAAAGTGAAAAAGATATATTTGATTATTTACACATGGATTATATTAAACCAGAAAATAGAAAATAAAATTTTATTATTGTTAATTCAATTAATTAGAATTATTAAAGAATTTATCAAATGAATAAGGAGGTATTGTTAATGATTTAGATGAAGGTAATCCACTTGTAAACATTGACCCAAAACTACCACTAAATGTTTCAAAATTAAGCATATTTCTTGTAATATAACTTTTTATTTGAACATCTTGTTTATATAACATTTCTAAATTAAATAATAATTGGTAATGAATTAAAATAGTCATTATATAAAATTCCATATCTAAAATTAAATTTAATAATTCAAATAAATTTTTATATTCTTTTTTATCTAATATTTGAGCACAATTTACGTATAATTTATAGTTTTCTTTTACTATATCTTCAACCTCTTTTAATGAAGCTTTATAATTATAAGGTTCATAAAATTTTTTATATTGATCTATAAATTCATTAATATTTTTTGATGGTTTATTTTCATTATTATTATTTTCATTATTATTAAGTAAAACATACTTTATTTTATTAGACATTTTTTTTTTATTTTTTTGTGTTGATGATGAAAGAGTATTAACATTTAATAAAGGTTCAAAACACATAAGTCCAATGAGATTTTTAAATTTTAATAATTTTGTTTTAAAACCATTAAAATAATTATAAAATTTGACAAATATATAACGATCATCAGATTTCATAAAATCATTGAGAACATTTAAAAACAATGATGAATTTACAGAAGTATATAATACTTTTTTTCTTTTATATTCTTTTAAACCTAAAATAAAATTTTTTTTTTCATCAAATGGATTAATAAGTGATAAAGATATTTTTGATTTTATTCCTGTGTTAATTAATTTTGATAATAAAATATTATTTTTATTATTTAAATCTAATTCTAAATTGTTTACATCACTTAGTAAAGAGTTTTCATTGTTTTTTAAAAATTCTTTTAAATTTTTATAAGATTGTTTAAAATTTTCAAATGTTAATTTTATTTTATAATAAGATTGAATATCCTTTAAATCTTTAAAAAAAAACTGAGGTATTAAAAAATTACAATTTTGAATAAATTTTTTATTAAATACCTCCGATTTTAAATATCTCAAATAAGGCTCTTTTAAATTATTAGAACTAAGATTTTTAGACATCTCTATTACTTTAAGTATATATTTTTATATTTTTAAAAATATAATCAATTTAAGAAAATAGAATAAATAAGAAATATATGAGCACTCAAGCTAACTTAAATAGTAATGAAAGTAGTAATCATGAAAAAAATATAAATATTGAGAAAACAGTGAAAAAAAGAGGACGTAAACCTAAAAATAAAGTTATTGATGAAATTATTGAACAAAAAGAGGAACAAGTTGAAAAAAAAGAAGAACTAAAAGTGCTTAAAAAAAGAGGTCGAAAACCAAAAATAAAGACTGAAGAGGAAGAAATAAAAATTCCCAAGAAAAGAGGAAGAAAACCTAAAGAAAAGGTTTATTCAGTTAAAGAATTACCTAAAACATTTTATGAAGAAAATAAAAATGAAACGCTTATACTTCATTTACCCATAGATGTTTCAAATAATGAAGAAAAACCTATACAACCATTACCAAGTGATGTTGGACAAAATAATTATAATTTACAAGAAAATAATATTATAAATGAAAATGAGTTTAATTTACCAACACAAATGAATCTATTAGAAAATAATGATAATAATAAGAATAATATAGAAAAGATTGAAAAAGAAGATAAAAAGACCAATGATGAAAAATTAAATACAAAAGCATGGAATAATAATAATAATCATTCAAATAAAGTATTAAAGAAAAATCTTAGAAATATTTTGTATCAATTTATAGATTCAAATAAAGAAAAAGTATGGCCTGAAAGTACAAATATTTGTTGTTGGTGGTGTTGTCATAGTTTTCAAAATACACCATGTAGTTTACCTTATTCATATAAGAAAAATAAATTCTATGTAAAGGGTATTTTCTGTAGTTTCAATTGTGCTGCTTCATATAACTTTAGTATGAATGACAATAATATTCATGAACGATATAGTTTATTAAATTTAATGTATAAGAAATTATATTATAGAAAATTTATTAAAATAAATTTAGCTCCTCCTCGCGAATCACTTAAAATGTTTGGGGGTTATTTAGATATAGAGGAATTTCGTAATTATTGTTTAGAGAATGAGCGTATATTTAATTTAATTGAGCCTCCATTAATTTCGATTATTCCTAAAATAGAAGAATCAATAAATCAAAAGAATTTAAATAGTGGAACTGGTGTGCATGTAAATGAGAATATATTACAAAAAACTCAAGATAGTTTAAAATTAAAAAGAAGTAAACCCATATTTAATCCAAATAATTCATTACAAACATTTATGGATTTAAAAATTATTTAATTTTATAGAATTATATTGAAAAAAAAATATTGACTATTATTATAAATATGTCTACTACAAGATGGTACGGAGTTTCTGATCCTTCTAATATGAAGAATTTTGCTACTAATAGTTATAATTTAACTTACAAAGGTTCATGGTGTGTAAAACCTGGTTCCATTTACACAAATGCAGGTGCTAACTTCGGTTATTTCAATAATAAATGTGGTGATCCCTATACTTACTACGGATTCTGGTACAGAAGATTTCCTCAACAAAACAATTATTTAAATTGTTATTTCTTACCTTACGTTGATCCTTTACTCAAGAATAAATATGCTTATATTCCTGGATCATCTAAATGCCAACCATTCCAAAACTATGGTTTTAATCAAGTTGATAATGGATTTAAATATTTCGATAGAAAAATTAACTATACCAGTCCTTAAGTTAATTTTTTTTAAATATTTAGTGAATTCCTTTTTTAGATAAATTATAAAATAAATATCATTTTATAATTAACGAGAATAAGATTAATATATTTTTATTTATTATAATGTGTGATTGTCATTTTAAAAATAAAGATGGAAGTTCATGGTCATATAAAGACCGTCTGCAATGGCCTAGTTTATATAAAAAATATTTTAGTGTAATGAAAACACCAATAGATATTGATAATTCTAAAGGTAAAGTTATTTATGTAAATAAAGATGATAAAAATTTAAAAATGTATTGGTCAGACCAACAAGATGTTTATAGTGTTCCAAATACAAATTTTATTCAATATGATTGTACAAGTGATAAATCATATGTAATGTATGAAAATAAAAAATATACCCTTAGACAATTTCATTTTCATTCAGCAGCAGAAAATACGATTAATCGATTGTATTATCCAATGGAAGTTCATTTTGTTCATTCATATGTAGAAAAAGATAGTAATATTCAGGTATTTTTAGTTATTGGAATGCATCTTCAACTTACTAAAAATCCAACTCAATTAGCTCCATTTGCTAAACAATTAGTTGAAAATTATAATAAAAATGTTGTTTTTGATTTATCATCCTATAATAGTTTACCAGATACAAAATTTTATAGATGGTTAGGTTCTTTAACAACACCTCCATTTTCAAATAGTATTCAATTTAATTTATGGACAGGTTGATGATACAAAATTTAATTTTGCTGTTGGTATTCATCCAACTAATTTATATCATTTTAATAGATTTTTTAGTGATAGTCGAGATTTGATTACAGACGAATATAAACAAAATCGTGAAGCGGCTGTTTTAGATAATAATTATTTAGCTGTATCTGTTATTGATAAAAAATAAATTATTGAGAAAACTATTTTATTCTTTTGATAATATTCTTATATATTGTAATTCATATAAAAATAACTTTAAAAAAATGTGGGTTTTTAGATAGATAATAATAAATAAAAGAGTAAAATTAAATAAATAATTTGAAATATTATTGAAACACTGACAATTATTCCATGAACATATAAGCTATATTTTAAATTATTATTTAAACAATCGCAACTTTTAATTAATGATTCTTTTTTATAGAGTTCATAAATATTCATAACATAATAAATATATACAGCAATAACTGCTGCTAATAATAGAATAGTAAGAATCATAATAATATAAAATTGAGCAGATACACCACCTTTTTTAATTGAAAAATTAAATGTTATTGCATTAACAACTAAGAAAAATAATAAAACATAATTAATCACTAATAAATATTTTAAATTAATAGGTTGACCTAAATTGATTACTTTAAAACAATCACATGTTTGAAGGGTGTGTAAATAATAAATATTACATAAATAAATAACTAAAAATAGAATAGAAATAACATTAAATGTACCAGTAAAAGAAGTAATTGCTTTTGTATCATTTAATAATGAATCTTTAGATGACAATGATGGTTTTTTTTTTTTACTTGAAGTTATTTTTTTTTTAGGAGGCATTATATTTTTAAATAATATTTTTATTTTTTGTATTTAAGAAATAAATATTGATAAATAAGTAATGAAAATCCTTTCATGGGATGTTGGTATTATTAATTTAAGTTATTGTATTATTGAAACAAATGATGATCATCATAAACATCAAATTATACATTGGGGAATTATTAATTTAATAGAAAATGATGCCATGAAAAAAAATAGAAATTTAGTATTTGAAAATATTCCTAAAAAATTACATGAACATCCATTTCTTTTAGAAGTAGATAAAGTGGTAATTGAAAACCAACCTTCATTAAAAAATCCACAAATGAAATCTATTCAAATGATTGTGTATTCTTATTTTTTAATGTATGGAAAAGTACTTTCAAATAGTGAACATCCTATTCAAACCATTGATTTTTGTAATGCTTCTAATAAACTAAAGGTCTATAAAGGACCTAAAATTTCTTTGGATAGTTTAAAAAAAAGTAAAAAAAATCCTGATGAAAATTCCATGGAAAATTATATTGAAAAAAATAATGAGTTAGAAAAAAATAGTGAGGAAGTACAAATAAAAAAAAAAGAAAAAGCACAAAAATTAACTTATACACAAAAAAAGAAAATGGCTGTTATACATGTAAAATATTTCTTAAATGAAATAAAAGATGAAAAAAATATGACATTTTTTTTAGAACATAAAAAAAAAGATGATTTAGCCGATTCTTATTTACAAGCTCTTTATAGCATTAACAAATAAAAGTACAATAATAATCATCTATATCTTGAATTTCTTGTAAAAGATGAGTTTTATCTTTTTCAATAGTAATTTTCATTTTATTTTCAAGTTGATTTCCGCTTTTTTTTAAGGTGTTTAATAAAGTACACTTTTTTATTGCTTTTATTTTATTAGGAGGTATAAATAACCATTCATTTTTTTTAGCATACCATATATTTTTTTTTAATTTACGTGCATGAAAATTATGATTTAAATGAGAATCACAAAATTCAAGAATTTCTAAAACATCTTTGTTTGAATATTCATTATTTTTAGCTCCACTATTTAATAAATAATCATCAATAAATGAATTATATTCATAATACAATTTCATTAACTCACGGTCATATGGATTTGTTTTTTCTAATTCTGCTAAATAATCATGTTTATGTAAATAAAATGTATCTAAATCAAATACTTCGGAAAAATTTTGTATAATATGATAATAATCTAAAGTACATAATGTACGTAAACATTTGAAACATTTTGAGCAATTTAATTTTTTAGTAGTAGAATCAT
>JGI10211J34971_10004978_pt1 | contig 10457 bp, 1 predicted proteins | sample Etolagsediment_FD_34971 | JGI IMG/M metagenome (IMG submission 34971)
GAGAATTCTTCAATTCCCTCGCCATTGCTGAAGAGAGTTATAATGAAGATCGTTTCGCCGGTGGGCGGAAAGTACAAACCTTGTGTAACTCCACGACATTCACTGCCCACAAATGCACCCAGGATATCGTCTACAGAGTTTGTGGGGGTTCCATCAAGGTAAACAGTAGCTGTAACAGATCCGTCATACTGGTAGTCATTGACGTTTACGGACCAATCCGGCGCATTCTGACTCAACGCCACCTGCCCTAAGAGCAGCATGAAAGAAAAGGTTGTAGCAATAAGGTTTGCCTTCATTGTTGATCCTCTTTGGTTATCAATTTTGTGTGGTCCTCGCTATCGGTTCAGGTAAGGAAGGGCAGAGCAGCCGAAAAGCTGCTCTGCCAAAGTTGGGAAGACTTCATGTTGACATCCCATTGATCAGTTCATACATGAAGTTGTGTTCAGGTTACTTGATCAGCATTACTTTCTGGGTCTGAACGAAGTTACCGGATGTCATTTGAATAATATAAACGCCGCTGGTCTGATTGTCGGCTTGCCAGGTGGCGGTATAGAGACCTGCATTCTGCCATTCATTCACCAGTTCAGCAACTTGGCGACCCATGATGTCAAAGACGATTATCTGGACCTGTCCAGGTTCACTGATAGTATAATTCAATGATGTGACTGGATTGAATGGATTCGGGAATGCGGATTCCAGAGCAAATGCTGTCGGCAGGGGTAAATCTGTCGCTAAGGGAGCAAGGTCGCGCAGAACGAACGTTCCTTTTGCATCTCCCACAACCATATTATCACTGAAATCAATTGTCTCACGATAGCTAGAAATTTCACCACTGTCAGCGTCATATAATTTAAAGGTCACTTCTTCGCCGCTGGTCTGGTTTGAGAATACTGAAAGGATGTAGACATAACTATCAGTGGGAGCGAAGTAAATTCCTTCGACCATACCACGACATTCATCTCCGACAAAGGCACCCAGCATATTGTGCGTACTTCCCATCGGCACGTCCTCTAAGTAAACCTCAGCAGTTATGGATCCAGAATACTCATAATCATAAGCATTAACTTCCCAGACATCGAATACATCGCGGATGAGTTCTATATCTCCGGTCTCCTGGGCAACGCCGTCCTGTGCTATAAGAACAGTGGGTACAGGATAGAGCAACTCACCATCGGCGGCCATCTGCAGCATGTAACCTGTCAGCGGTTCCATGAATTCCAAAGTACCCCACCAACCTAACCCACCTTCTTCGTAGTAATGGGCAGATTGACCGGCTTTGTTTTTGATATTCAATCCTTGGTCACCTAAAGTGGCAAGTGCACTATTCACTTCCATGGGTGTATCGGGAATATAGCCAATCCAATTCCAACCTTCAAATACGGCGATTGGTGTGGAAGCGGGATCAACGGGATAACCTTCAAATTCAATTAACGCATCTCCCCCCATCTGTATTTTGTACATCTGGGTGACGTCAAGGAATTCGAGAGTACCCCACCATCCAAGATCACCTTCTTCATAATAGTGCGCTGATTCACCTGCTTTGTTTTTGATATTTAATCCAAGATTCCCGATGGAACCCAATACATTGTTCAGGCTCATGTCACCATCCAGATCGTTGACGTTGATGGAGAACCAGTTCCAACCGGCAGCTAAGGGGATTTCAACACTCACCGAATAATCACAATCATCCTGTACATGTACCGTGCATCCGGCGCAGTAATTGACGGCCGTTTCATCCATACAACCGTAACACCACATCTCCTCCAGCCCGGTTTCACCGAGGACACAGCCGCAGTCATTTAGGATGGCGTCACCGAAGCAGGTTCCGAAACAGTCCATGTCGCTGTTAAAATCGTGACCGGTTGTTCCACCGGAACAGACATCACAGTCATCAACCAGGGCTGCACCAAAGCAATTGCCTTCGCAATCCATGTCCAGATTCTCTCCAAAGCAGATACCGCAATCGTCGATGTCACTGTTGGCGATGTGTCCAGAATTACCTCCGGAGCAAACATCGCAATCATCCAGTGCTGCACTGCCCAGGCAGTCTCCATTACAGTCCATGGCATAATTGGGATCGAGGCCCGTATTACCACCGACACACATTCCGCAGTCATCGATAAATGCTTCACCATAGGGAAGTCCGGCGCAATCAGCATTGGTGGCATAGACAAGGCTCATCTCGTAAATCCCGTAATGAGCATATGGAATGATGTCGGCGGCAATGGCATCTACATATTGCAGATGACTGCCATCGAATATGGAGTAATTCAGTAGTTCACCTGGGGAGGGATATTCTGAAGTACCCGGATTACCATCGTTACCGTACACCCGGAGAATTGTACCGGAGCCCATCCACCGGGCTGCCCCAATAATATTACCTTCGAATACGGCTGCGACCCAGTCTTCAGATTCCAGTTCCACATCATTCAGAGTGGCATCCATTAATAGGTAATGGGCAAATACGGTAGAAGGTGTAAATGAGAATGGTGCATCGTAGTAACAAACGGCAAGGGGATCACCACAAATGGCTGCACCAGGATCAAAGTTCATGGCATCTTCATCACAACAACCCACACACATATTGTCATTGGCTGGGAGGTCATCACAGACACCGCAGTCATCAAAATACGCTGTACCCCCACAAACGCCAGCACAGTCCTTGTCAGCATCTGGAATCAAGCCTGTGAGACCACCGGCGCACACACCGCAATCGTCAATTTCTGCATCACCGAAGCAATCACCATTACAGTCCTGATCCAGATTGTCACCGAAGCAGATTCCGCAATCATCGATATCACTGTCAGCTTCATGCCCCGAAATCCCACCAGAACAAACACCGCAGTTATCTATGGTAGCGTCTCCAAAACATTCACCGGCGCAGTCCATATCAGCATTTTCACCGTGACAAATTCCACAGTCGTCAATGCCTGAGTTACATTCGTATCCCGATTCACCACCGCAACAGTCACCACAGAGGTCTAATTCAGCATCACCGAAGCAGTCACCATTGCAATCTATGGCAGCATTGAATCCACCGCAGACACCACAGTCGTCTACTTCGAGACCGCTGCCAATGACACCGTCACAACCGGGAACAAGGGCTTCCAAAAGATCAATGTTGACGATTGCCAGATTGGCCCAGGCCATGTTTGCAGTGGTCTCAACAGTCGTACCCCAGTAAGTGTCTTCTGACTCATCGTAGATCATGAATGTGGGGATCTGCCCAATCAGCATGTAGCCAGCTGTATAGGCTTCACCTTCGTCACCCATGACAGGTACTTCCGTATAGGGTCCGCTCCACATTGTTGAGCCTACGCAGATATCACCATTAAAGGCACCAATCCAGTCCCCCGGTTCTAATTCCACATCGAAGGAGGTGGCCATCGTGACAAAATAGAAGGCTTGCAGTGTTGACTGGTTAAAGAGGAACAATGATGGTGGATAATCGCAGGTACCGTCATCCATAGTGGCGGTTTCATCAAAATTCAGAGCATCGGGATCTGTACAGCCGAAACATTCATTGTCATTTTCAAGATCGGCATCACAGACACCACATGCATCTTCCAGATTGGGACCATCGCAGATACCGGCACAGTCCTGAGCGTAGTTCCATTCCATTCCCGTCGTACCGCCGGTACAATTTCCACATTCATCTAATAGAGCTACTCCGTTGTACACTCCGTCGCAGTCTGCAGGCGGTTCAGCAATGGTCAGGCAATCTCCGATGACCACTGCGGGAGCATGTGGAGGTGCAGCGCCGATGACGGCGTTGGACAAACAGGCCAGCACTTCGGGGCCAAGTTCAAATGTGAGAATGGTCAATAACCCGGATTCAGCCGGTATTGGACCACCGTCGAAGAAGAAGAATCCAGCCACCTGCCCTGTTGAAGATTCACCTGAAACGGTCCAGCCGTCAAACTCGGTGGATGCGCTCACGAGTGGAAGATCACCTGTATTGAACTGGAAGCCATATAACGGTACATCTGAATCATAGAGAACTTCAACCGTACCGAAATCAGGATCGCTGTTAATATCCAAAGCACCAAATTCGATGGTGATCATTCCGTCATCCATTGTATCGGTACAATCCAGCACCCAGCCAGCGGGTACATCTGCCAGGCAGTACTGAGTATCTGTACCCACAGCACCCATTTCATCACCGTCCCAGTCAGAGCAGTAAGTTAATGGAACTTCCGCTTCAATACCAGTGCTTCCGCCGTAGCAATTGCCGCAGACATCAGTCATGGCGGTGCCATTGTACTCATTGTTACAGTCAGCAGGGGGTTCAGCAATGACAATACAATCGAGTACATAGACCTCTGGGGCATGGGGAGCTTCACCAGCGATGATCACATTTGACAGACAGGGTGTGATCTCTGGTCCAAGTTCGAAAGTGAGAACGGTTAATAACCCCGAACCTGCTGAGATAGGACCGCCGTCGAAGAAGAAGAAGCCTGCCACCTGGCCAGTAGATGGTTCGGCACTGACTTGCCACCCCTCAAACTCGGAGGATGCACTGACGATGGGGAGAATGCCTGTATTGAACTGGAATCCATGGATAGGTACATCAGATGTATAGAGCACTTCCAGTGTTCCAAACTCGGAACCACTGTTAATATCCAGAGCACCAAATTCTATCGTGACTTCACCATCGTCCATAGTATCTGAGCAATCCAGCACCCAGCCAGCGGGCTGTTCGTTTTCGCAGTAGGACATCCAACTGCCCACTTCACCAAGACCATCACCATCCCAGTCGGAGCAATACTGTACAGGATCAACAAAACAGCCACAGCCTACATCAGCCCAGCCTTCCTCTGCACCAGTATTACCACCTACACATTCACCGCAATGATCGACAAAGGCATCACCACCGGCCACACCGTTGCAATCGATATCTACCAGTGAATCGATGATGAATTGATCGAGGTTGCCCCAACCGAAGTTGTTTGAGGCCGACGCATCAATATAAGCATCCTCAGAGGCATCGTAAAATTTGAAACTGGGTTCCTGCCCGGAGATCATGTATCCGGCTGTATATGCGAGACCTTCGTCTCCCATTACCGGAACGTCCGTATACGGTCCAATCCAGGCGGCTGAACCGACACAGATATCACCGTTAAAGGCACCGATCCAGTCGTCGGTTTCCAGTTCTACATCGTCAATTGTGGCCATGGCTATATAATAGAAGGCCTGTTGGGAGGATTGATTAAACACAAAGTCATCGGGAATATTGACTGGATATTCGCAGGAACCATCATCAACAAATGCACCCGGTTCAAAGTTCAGCGCACTTGGATCGGTACAACCGTAGCACCATTCCAGTTCGAGTCCAGTGGTTCCACCAACACAGCCACAATCATTTTCGATGGCTGCGCCAAAGCAGACACCATCGCAATCCATGTCACTGTTGGCATTGTGCCCGGTAGTGCCGCCAGAACACACATCACAATCATCCAGGAAGGCCAGACCGTTTTCAACACCGGCGCAGTCCAGATTAATGACCTGTACCCAGAATATTTCCTGATCGTTGGCATCTCCATCGAAAAGCTGCAGGGTGATGGGACCAAAATAACCGGGGGCGTTGGGTATCCAAGTAACCAGACCATCCACTGACACAACCATACCTGCGGGTTCGTTGATCAAGGTATATGTAAACGCAATATCGTCAACATCGGTGACCTCAACTTGATAGGAATACTCGTCACCAAGTGTAACTGAGAGAGGAGCAGTGGAGGTGATCATAGGCGGATCGTTGACATCGGAAATATTCACGTTAAACGTGAAGGGTTCAGAATCAAGTCCGCCATCATTGGCCGTTACCGTGACGGTAGTGGAGCCAACGGCATCCAGTAAAGGTGTCAATGTGAGGATATTGCCATTAACGGCAGTGGTCAGCAAATCGGTGTTCCCAGACAGGGCTGTATAAACAAAGGTCGTGTACCCATCGGCGTCAGTGGCATTTAACACTACCGTTCCAACCTCTTCTTCCATCAGTTCCTGGTCTACAATGGGCATGACAACCGGGGCATCAGCCTGGTTAATAACGGTCACATCGAAGCTCTCCTGATACTGATAGGCTAATGCACCCATTGCAGAAATCTCGAGAGTGATCACAGCGGAGCCAAAATAATCGGCATCCGGATTAATATTGAGAGACACGCCCATATTGGTCAGATTTGATTCGGTCAGTGTGAGTGCGTCAGTGCCAGTTACGGACCAATCAGTAGTGATATCCAGGTCATCCGGATTGATGAACTCGATATCCAAATCCATATCGGCATCTTCATTCCAGATATAGTTGTCAATTTCAACTACTGTGGGTGCATCTTCAATAGCGTTTACATTGATCACGATTTGGCTTGGATCAGAAGTGCCATCGGCGCTGGTCACGGTCGCCTCAAAGCCATCGATTCCATAATAGTTGGCATCGGGGATATAGCTGTAAGTCCACTGTGCAGCTACACCAGGTCCGTAAATAATGGGACCACCGGTCATACTGAGTTCACCAAAATCAACACCATCAATAATATCGATGGCGGCGTTCACATTGGGTTCCATCCCAAATCCACCGGAAGTATCCAAACCCAAAATCGTAATCTCCACAGTCCCATCTTCAGCTACATTATAAGGCGGTTGAGGACTGATGGTAGGAACATCTCTAGCCAACATTCTGGATCCTCCCAGAACATTGAATGTGGCGAGCACAAAACCTGAATCTTCATTACCATCACTGACTTTATACAATACATAATCTTCTGCAAAGGGGAAAGCCGGCGCGTGGTATTCATAGGTGTAATCAGCGACATGAGTGAGTGTTCCACCCATGAATGTGGCCATGTCGGGCATAAATGTGATGGTCAGAGGGTCATCGTCTATATCACTGAACAAATCGTCCAGATCGAAGGGATCCCCATCTGCCACTTCAAAGAATCCAGCCGTAGCAGTGGGTGCATCATTTACCGGACTGACTGTAATACTTACAGTAGCAACAGGAGAAGTGAATTCGCTATCAAATGCTGAATAGGTGAAGGAATCAGGACCATTATAATGTTCACCTGGGGTGTATACTAAAATGGGAGGAACACCAACTAATGATCCAAATCCAGGATCAGATTCCAGTGTATACCCCATCAGATTTCCATCGGGATCATTAGCAAGAAGCTGGATCACAATACTTCCATCTTCTTGTACGTAGACATCCAAATCCTGCGCAACGGGGGGTTCGTTTACGGCGTTAACCATTACCGTCACGATGCCCCAGTTAGAATTCCAGGTATCACCATCCGCTTCTGATTCCTGAACGCGATAGGCAAAGAAGTCCATGCCAGAAAATCCTGCGTTCGGTGTATAAGTCACTTCAAGACCGTCGTAGTTTACCATACCGTTAGCCGGATTTGTCACATTGTAGAGGGACAGGTCACCCATATCGGGATCCAACGGATTAAAGTCTGCATCGACGATGAAAATGAGGGCTTCACCCTCATTAGTCTCCAGGGCCATATCTGCTGAAGAGGGCACGTTACAGCTGCTGCCATCTCCACCGCAGACGCCACATTCATCATCCACCGAGTTTCCAAAACAGATTCCGGCACAATCCAAATCAGCATTTCCTCCACCGCAGATACCGCAGTCATCGGTGTCATTGGTGGGGCAATAAACTTCGGTATCATCGGCATTGTCGACCCAGTTAGCAGGGGCAAGGGCATCACAGAATGTCAACCCAACGCCAGAACCGAGGCCATCTCCATCAAAGTCATAGTATAGGGTCACAATCATCGCGTCACCACCCCACACTCCGGCACAATCCTGAATACAGGGTATCAGCTCGGTAGTTCCGCCGACACAATCATCACAATTATCCATGAAGGCTGTACCAAAGCAATCACCGGCACAATCCATAGCCCAATTTTCATCGAGGCCGGTTGCACCGCCAACACATTCGCCACAATCATCAAGAAATGCTGATCCGAAGGGAGTCCCGGCACAGTCGTAATCAATGGCTCCAGTGGCAGCGGTCAGATTATTAATATTAAATACACCGCCATTAGCCCAGGCGTAATTCTCTGATGGAAATGCATCAATGTACAACCCTTCAGAAGCATCATAAATCATAAAGTTTGGCATATCCCCTGGATTCATATAGCCTATCGTAAAGCCTGAACCATCATATCCCATTATAGGGATATCTGTATATGTTCCGTTCCATGTGCGAGATCCAACACAGACATCACCTTTGAATGCGCCAATCCAGTCAACTGAGGTCAATTCAACACCGTCTATATTGGCAAAGATGAAGAAATAAAATGCCTGGAGTGTTGATTGGTTAAAGGCAAAGAAGGATTCTGGAGTGATGCATGCTTCCAACCCGGTTGTGCCTCCGACGCAGATATCACAGTCATCAAGATAGGCAGTACCGAAACAGTCACCGGCACAGTCCATGGCCCAGTTGGCTTCCAACCCTGTGCTACCACCGACACATTCTCCACAGTCATCAATAAAGGCAACGCCGCCGCATTCACCTGAACAGTCATCGTAGAGGCATGTGCCGTCGTCGAACGTGGCATCTGGATTGTAGTTACAGGCACCCATGTCGGTACATCCGGGGATTTCCCCATACTCAGCGACCAACTCATCCAGGAAAGGTTGGCCAAAATTAGACCAGCCTACATCTGAAGATGGAGTGGCATCAAGGTATCCACCCAGACTGGCGGACCAGATCTTAAAGGAGGGAATTTGATCCGGTTCCATATAGCCAGCGGTAAATTCGGAACCGTCGTTACCCATGATGGGAACATCAGTATAAGGTCCATACCATTGCCGGGCACCGACACAGATGTCACCGTTGAAAGCGCCAATCCAATCAGCAGTCGTCAGTTCTGCACCATCCACAGTGGCTGTAGCAAAATAATAAAAAGCCTGAAGGGTTGATTGGAAAAATGCAAATCCTTCTTCAACGGGAGGATTCAAACAGGATCCGTCATCAACAGTTGCTTCAGAGTTAAAATTCAATGCCAGGGCATCCGTACAACCGGATACTTCGCCGGGAATACAACTGCCGTCATCAATAGTGGCAGTGGGATCATAGTTTGGCGCACCGGGATCGGTACATCCATAACAGAACAGGGGATCACCCATTTCGTCTGTAATGCAGCCACATTCATTTTCATAGGCGGTGCCAAAACAAACTCCTGCACAATCCATATCGGCATTTTCACCGAAGCAAATACCACAGTCGTCAAGATCGGCGTTATTGCCAAAACAGACATTGCAATCATCCATGGCCCAGTTGGCTTCCAGACCTGTAGTTCCACCGACGCATTCTTCGCAATCGTCCAGGAAGGCTTCACCAAAGCAGTCGCCGTTACAGTCCATGTCGGCATTTTCACCGAAGCAAATACCACAGTCGTCAAGATCGGCGTTCTCGCCAAAACAAACGCCGCAGTCATCCATAGCCCAGTTTTCGGTCATACCGGTATTACCACCGACACATTCATCGCAGTCATCAAAAAAGGCGTCTCCGCCCCATTCTCCACTACAATCCATTGCACATTCTTCTACTCCTGTGAAACCGCCTACGCAGTCACCACAGGTGTCGAAGTAAGCATCACCGCCGCAATCACCATTGCAGTCCAGCTCGAGTGGTTCACCCTCGTCACCGGGGCACCAGTCGTTACAGCCTGCCGGTGGAATACAGCTTCCGTTATCGGTAATTGCGCCTGGATCATAATTACAGGCCCCTGGATCGGTACAGCCTTCGTTCACTTCAAGGAATGCTTCCAGGGTATCGATGAACGGCATACCAAAATTGGACCAACCCACATCAGATGATGCGATCGCTTCTAGGTATTGGCCAGAAGAGGCATCATAAATCTGGAAGGTTGGGATATCTCCAGAATTCATATATCCCGCAGTTAAACCAGATCCATCATTGCCCATTATTGGTACATCCGTATAAGGACCGTAATACTGACGCGCGCCGACACACACATCATCCTTAAACGCACCGATCCAGTCATCCGTACTTAGCTCTTCACCATTTATTGTCGTAGAAGAGAAATAATAGAATGCCTGAAGAGTCGATTGATTAAATTGAAATAACTCAGGTGGATCGGTTTGAGAAACAACTGACGCCAGCAGCAAAATAGGAGCGAGCAGCAGGGAAAAAGGTTGTTTCTTGAGAATTAACATGATAGGATTCTCCTCTTCTGAAGTTAGACGGTTGGATTAAATTTAAATTGACCTAAAATAGTACAGTTAAAGGTAAGCACATCCCAGATTATTTACAAAGTCTAAATTATGATTATTACCTTCGTGAACTCTAACAAAACTCAAGTAATTCGGTCATTTATGAAGTTTTTAGAGATTGGCATTTCAGTCATTATTTTGCCACTGACGGAGAAATCTTACGGAAGGATTGTGGAAGACGAATATTGCTCGAAAATTGGGTTCTGGAG
>JGI10211J34971_10004983_pt1 | contig 10443 bp, 6 predicted proteins | sample Etolagsediment_FD_34971 | JGI IMG/M metagenome (IMG submission 34971)
CTTCATCTTATAACGGAAAGATATATTCTTCATATTCTGGAGAAAAATTTCAAAATAATAACTGGTTAGTATCTTTTGGTAGGTACATCAATGTATTTGACTGGACAGGTTCACCAAATAAACAAATTGAATTAAATTATAGATTTGGTGATATGGTACTTTCTAAAAAGTTAGGTAAAATGTATATGATTTATTATGATGGAGAGTATTTTAGAATAGGATATGTTGATCTGATAGAGGATAGGATATGATCAACTTAACAAAAATATATAAGATAATAATCTCATTTATGGTATTAATAGTTCTAGCAGGTGCAGGATACAAGTTTTATACAGATATCCAAAATGATATGTCTGATCCACAGAAATTAAAATTGCTTTCGGAAAAAGAATTAATAGTAGATAATTCAATTCAATTTATATCTTCACTTTTTAAATATACTCAAAGAACACTGAATCATATAAATTTCCTATTAATTACAAACCATTATAGTTGCGACGGATGTAATGAAATTGGAAAATATTTGGTGAATACACTAAATGAATACCCTGTATATACATTGGCATTAGTAGATAATGAAGGATTCTTACCAATTCGGTCAGAATATTTTGTACGTTCTGATAGTATATTTCAGATTACTGAAAAAATACATAATATAACAACACCAGTGATATTGAAGTTTGATTGTAATTTTATTGTAAAAGATGCCTTTTTCCCTGGTATAGACTCTAAAACAAAATTTAGAAATTTTATTAGAAGTAAATAAAATAAGAATTATGCGATTATTTTTAACTATCATACAGATACTGTTATTATCATGTCAACCAAAAAATGCAAATGATAATGTTGAAAAAAAACTCGAAGAAAATAAGGGAATAAAAGTCGATGTTGCTTGTGTAAAAAAAGGAGAACTCATTGATTACATTGAAACTATTGCTACAGCCGAAGCCATTCAAAAAGGTAATATAGAAAGCCGAGTTCAGGCAAAAATCACCGACATCAAGGTATTTGAAGGGGATCATGTTGAGAAAGGGGACACCCTTTTTATTGTTGACAATACTCTAATTAAGAATGAGTGGATGATGACCTCCAGCAAATTCCTTAAAGCCTTATCAGATCTGCTGCTGGAGCTGGAAACGACTACTGAATCTCAATACATTAAAACCTGGTCTTCATACATGGATCGTCACAGTTCATTCCACTTTCCTGTGGCGCCTTTGCCTGAGGTTTCAGATCCCAGATTATCCATTATATTAGCCAGATTGGATATTCTTGTATTGTATCAGCAGATTAAATCTTATGAATATCAAATGGATCAATGCTTCATAACAGCTCCCTTTTCGGGAGTCATTTCGGACTTAGATGTATATCCCGGCGCCTCGGTTAAGGCAGGTCAGGAACTCTGCAGCCTTACCGATCTATCACAAATCCTCATCTTTGCAGATATACTTGAAGATGATCTGCACACAATCAGACGTGGATCCAGATTGATTGTCCTGTTCAATGGCACGGATACAACAGAGATTACCGGCATCCTGCCAAAGATCAATCAGGATCGGCATAGCGGAATCGTTCTGGCACGAATATGCAATACGGATCAGCATTTGAGGGATATGCAGAGAGTGAGGGTCAAAATCGAGCGAAACGTGTACAGGAATCGGCTTTTTGTTCCCCGATCGGCCATATTGACCCGCAATGACAGGAACCTTGTTTTTAAGGTGGAAAACAGCATGGCCAAATGGCAGTACATAGAGACCGGATTTGAAACAGAAAACACAATTGAAATCCTCAGCGGAATGGATGAAGGCGACAGTATCGTCATTGGAGGACACTATTCTCTCGGCCATAATGTAAAAGTACAGGTTTCCAAAAACTAATATGCTGGCTGTCCGAAAACCCATCTCCATTCTTATGCTGACCCTGGCGCTCCTTTTGATAGGATTCCAGGCTGGCAGGAAACTTCAGATCAGTTTTTTACCGGATATTGACTATCCGGAATTTTTAATATTGTGTCATTACGAGGGGGGAAGTGCGCAGGATATAGAACATATGCTTATCCGCCCATTGGAAGCATCCTTATCCGGTATATATGGTCTCAGGGACATGCACTCCTGGTCCCGGGATGAACAGGGATTCATCCACTTGAAATTTACTTGGAATACGGATATGCAGTTTGCGTTTTTACGGGTGCGTGAAAAGGTTGATCTTGCCATGGACAGACTGCCCCGAGATATAGAGCAGCCGAGTATATTGGATTTTAATCCCTCCTCTGTTCCGGTATTGCGTTTTATGATGTCAGGCAGGATGGATATCCTGTCTTTGTCACATTTTGCTGCCGACATGCTTCAGCCCCGTCTCGCTCAGGTTGATGGAATCGCTGGAATCAGTTTGGCCGGGACACCGGAAGAGGCGATACAGATTCTTATTGATCAAAAGAAGACCGAGAAGTATCAACTTAGCCATGAAGATATCCTCAGAGCCATCCGGAACAACACACCGGGACAGAGTTTTTCACAGGATATCACATCAGGATATGCCGTGCATAAGTTCACCGTGACTTTTCCTGTGGACAAGCCGGAGGATCTGTTGCACGTACCGCTGACAAACAACAATGAGATACCGCTCATTCTGGGAGATATTGCCCAGGTGAAGAGAGCTCCGCTTCCATTTTATGGGTTTAATTACAGTGACACAAGTGTTGCATTGACGGTCAGCGTGTACAAGGAAGCCCGGACTAATACCATGGATGCCAGCGACCGGGTCTGCAAGGAATTGGAAAATATCAGGCGGGAGTATCCTGAATTACAGATTGAGATGATCAATGATACCGGATCCTTTGTCAGGGAGGCCACACATAGCCTCAAACTTGCTATTATTCTTGGTTCGGGTCTAGCATTTATGATCATCTTCCTCTTCCTGGGAGAGTTGCGCCCCGCATTGTTATTACTGTTCATTGTTCCTGTCACTCTGATCATCAGCTTCACCCTGTTTTATCTTCTGGATATTTCCATGAATTTCATGACTTTGGGTGGATTGGCTTTGGCTGTGGGTCTTATTGTGGACAATGGCATTGTCCTGCTGGATTCCTTATTTCAAAATTATGATCCCGGACGGCATGAAAGGTCATTGACGCGTGGAACGCAAAAGGTAAGCAATGCCATCGTTGCTTCGACATTAACCTCCATATCCATCTTCATTCCGCTTATCTATATCGAAGGGTATTCCTCCATTCTATTCATGGATCAGGCAAAAGCGATCATCGTTACATTGTTGCTTTCCCTCTTTGTTTCTCTCTGGGTTGTTCCCGCCTTGTACAGTCTGATGATGAGATCAAAATTTACACATCCGTCACCATTGATTCAGGCCAGAGCGGGAAGCCCTGACTTCCTGTTTAAAATCATTCGTATAGGAAGGAATCTGATCAAGACATCCATCCATCTATTTGTGATTCCGTATCAACGGATAAATACACTATTTTCAGGTTTATACAGAAAGAGTGACGTGCTGTATCATCAAATGTTGTCCCATTTTTTGAATCACAAAAAGCACTTATTCATCTTTCTTCTGTTTATGGGAGGACTGACTGCTATCGTATGGCAGACAGTATTGGAAAAACGAAGTTGGCCCGAAATTGCAGTGGATCAGGCCAGGCTCTGGATTGAAGTCCCAGATTATGTACCTTTTGATGTCATTCAGGAAGAAATGACACAGACGATACAGTTATTGCAGGCCCGGCCTGAGATAGACAAGGTATTTTCACGGATATATTCCGCCAGAGCAAAAGAGCCGCATGATGCAGAGCTATTGCAGTTAAAACCGGGATGCTATAGTATTCTATTTGAATTGAAACTGAACCATGCGTACCATGAATCCGAATTCAGAAGCATTGATTTTTCACCCCTCATCAGCCTTCCATACACATCATTACAGGCTGAACAGCACAGTCATTTAAAGCAGGAGCTGCTTAAACAAAACAGGAATGATTTCCAGGTCTATTTTCAGGCAGATAACAGGGATGACGCTGAAGAATTAGCCACAGAATTCAGTCAGTGGCTTACAGATGTCATGGGAATAAACGATCCCATCCTCAACCTGGGAATAAAAACACAGGTGATTCAGGCGAATCTTAATGAGCTGATGCGGAAAAAGTATCAGCTAAATCCCCTGCAGCTTTCAGAAAATCTGGCTTTGATGATTTCAGGTAAAATGGCAACAACCTGGCCTGAAGGGGATAAACAGCTCCCTGTGATCGTAAAAAATGATCAGGAGGCGGTTCCGGATATACACGAACTGTTGAAAATGGGTCAGATTCAGAGTGGAACAACCCTCCCCTACTCATCACTCTTTGATGTTCAGAAAATATGGAAAACAAATGAAATACAGCATGTGAATCAAAAGCGGGTCATCAGCGTGGAAGCAGATATTCCAGGATCTGATCTGGACAAGGTTTACCGTCAGGCACAACAGTGGATCCGAACTAAAAAGACCGATACCGAGGATATTTTTTTCTCTGAGGCATTCACAGAAAAAATTCAATCAAACAGGGGTCTGGTCCAGGCCTTTATCCTTGCCGTACTCATTGTGTATCTTCTGCTTGCTGCCCAGTTTGAATCGTTTATACATCCTCTGAATATTATGTTCACCGTTCCCATTGGACTATCAGGAGCCATTTTGACCTTGTCAGTGTTGAATCAGTCCCTCAATGTCATTTCGATGATAGGAAGCATCATGCTAATTGGCATTGGTGTCAATGATGCCATCATAAAACTGGATTATATGGTCAGACTCAAGCGAAATGAAGGTCTTTCAGTACGGGAGGCTGTCATGATAACGAGCAAGCACAAGTTGCGGCCGGTTTTGATGACAACGCTGACAACGATAGCAGCCATGCTGCCTATGGCATTAGGATATGGCGGGAATGCTGAAATCAATCAGCCTCTGGCTCACACAATTATTGGAGGCTTATTCTTCACAACGCTGTTTACTCTTTTTGTGACTCCCGTTCTTTTCGAACTTTTTGAAAAGGACTGATCCATGAAATTTCTCCAATTCATTCTGAAACATCCGGCTGGCATACTTATCTCCATGCTGCTTGTTGCGGTCCTTGGAATCACTTCGTTCAAACATATTCCCATAGAAATACGTCCTATGGCGGATTTTGACGGCTTGGATGAAACATACCGACTGAGAATAACAGCACTGTGGCTGGGGCAAACTGCAGAGATCATGCAGAAAATGGGCACCTCCATTATCGAAGAGCAGTGTATGCAGATGGATGCTCTTCAAAATATTCTGACGTCTACAACCCAGTCCAGAGCTTACCTTACTCTGGAATTCCCGAATGATGACCAAAAGACATACTACTATATCCATGTCCGTGAAAAACTGAGATATTTGCAGAATACAGACCAGCTCCCAGCAGATATGGAATTAAGCCTTCAACCCCTCTACAGCAACGACGATGCTCAGAAGCAGGCGTCTGATCCTTTCATGGAAATCCGGATAAATGGAGATATGACGCTGAATCAGTTGAGAAGACTATGCGATCAGGTAGTTGTGACCGGACTTCAGAGTGTGGAGGCAGTAAGCGATGTGAAAGTATTCGGAGGATCACACGTCTATATCGCGATCAATGTGTTGCCTGAACGTCTTGAAGAATATTCCATTTCACCGGATCAAATTTTTAAGCAATTACGGGCACAAATCAATTATCTGGGACTGGGTTGGGTAAAGGATGTCAATTCTCCACGGCTCCTGGTCGCAGATAATCAATATCAGTCCATTGAACAGCTTGCACAGCTGGAATTGATTCCGGGTGTGAAACTGAAGGAAGTGGCTCAACTCAGTTATGAGTATGAAAAACCGACTACGCTTTCTCGGCGGAATCACATGCCAATGATTACCATTCAGGTATTCAAGCGCCCCTACGACAATGCGCTGGATTTTTCAAGAGAATTGCTTGCTACCATTGACGAATTGGAAAGGGAACTTCCCGGGTCGGTTGAGCTGCTGGTTCACTCGAATCAGGTTCATGAACTGAAAGGGGAAATCAGGGCGTTTACACTTCGAATTTCTGTGATCCTCGGGGTGATACTCATTATTTTGTATTGTGTTTTCGGAACAATCAGCCCGACATTCATCGTATTAATCGTCAGCTTTTTTACCTTCTGTATCACATCCCTTTTTCTCTTTCTCACACAATATACTTTGAATATCATGACCCTGGCAAGTATTGCTCTCGTTTTGGGTTTACTGGTGGATAATGCCATTGTTATCATTGAAAATATTCAATTTTATCATTTCAAGGGCGAATCTCCCCATTCGGCGGCACTGCATGGATCCAGTGAAATATTTTCGCCCTTGCTGGCGTCTTCCCTGACCACCATATTTGTGTTTCTGGCTCTGCTCCTGCTGACAGATCGTCTCGGAAATTATTATCACTCCATGGCGTGGATTCTGGGCATAACACTCCTTGCCTCTCTGCTCATATCGGCTGTACTAATCCCGGTATTTTTTGTGTACAGACCCCATCTTTTATTCATCCATCCGTCGAAACACTCAGAGCATGTATGGTATCAAAAAAGCATACATTTTTTAATCGTTCATCCCCTGAAAACAATGATGCTGGCAATCAGTATCCTGACAGCTGTGTCCTGGTATTTTTTCGATCATATTGAAACAGGAAACCTGCAAAGGCCAGCCAAAGCGATAAACACAACCCGCCTCCAGATCAGTGCGCCACAGGGAATACGCTTTGATACACTGGATGATATGGTGCAATCATTTGAAAACATTGCATGCAGCAACTCCCCCATGGCAGATGTAAACAGTTACATTGATCAGACAAATGCAAGGGCTTCCATCCATATTCGGTATCCGGAGACTCTGTCAGACGCATTTCTTCCATACCGAACGGAAGCAAAACTGATCAGTCAGGCAGTGGATTATGCCGGAGTGGGGATCTATATCAACGGATATTTCCCGGAGCCCTATTCCAATGGGGGGTATAAGATCTACACAATGTACAATTCACAACTGAAAATGTCAGGACCGAATTATGAAAGACTGTGGACCTTGTCTGAGAGTGTGATGGAACGTGTCAGAAAGGACAGACGGGTAGGCGAAACCATCATCACACCCTCCGGCCGAAATTTGTGGTCCATGCAGAATGAAGGACATAACTATCAGTATATTGCGGATTACCGTACAATGTGGGAAAAGGGGCTGTCACTCAATGATGCATATTTTTCCTTGTATCAACTCTTCCCGGCTGTATCTGCTCAATTTGACATGAGCATCGGCAGCCAGAATTTCCCGGTCAAAATCCGGTCATCAACACAGACCCCGGAATATGATAACATTAAACACAGTGTTCTTCATTTTCCTTCAGTAAAGGATCAGTACTTTTCAGATATATTTAAATCGGTCCATGAAAAAAAAATTCAATGGATAGACAAGAAAAATCAACAATTCCAGTTTACCCTGGCATGGGATTATCGTGGCCCCTGGGAATTAAGTCAACAGCATGTTCAGATGGTGCTTGACCAGATATCTCTGCCTCCCGGCTATTCTCTGGGAGCTCCGAACTATAATTATTTGAAATCATCAGAAAAAAGGGAATTGAATACCATGTTGATATGGGTTCCGATTGGACTTTTCATCATTCTGGCTGTTCTGTATAATTCGCTTTGGGAACCCCTGGTTATTTTTCTGACCGTACCCTTTTCCCTGATCGGTGTTTTTCTCTTCTATAGTCTGACATCAAAGGATTTCTCTGCTGATTCCTATATCGGGATCATTATTTTACTGGGAATTGTGGTAAATGATGCCATTGTACTTGTTGACAGAATTTCGCAATGCGTCAGGACAAAGCAGGACACGACCATTAATCTGATCATCCAGGCTGCCCGGGAACGGTTCAGGCCCATCTTAATGACCACAATAACTACGGTAGGAGGGCTGGTCCCTCTCCTGTTTATTGACAATGGGCAGACACAGTTGGCGGGAATTTTGAGTGAACTCGGCATGATCATGATCACGGGCTTAATGTCCTCCACTCTGTTCACTATCAGCTTTATCCCTGTCATCTATTTGCTTTTTCATCAAATAATTTATAGAAATAAAGACGGAATCATACCTGAATAATACTTAGGATCTACTATGAATAAATTGCTGTTATTTTGTATCAATTCTCTCCTTGTCGCTTTGCTGTATGGAGGTGAGACCTTGCCTTTTGATCCATATTTTGATAAAGCAATGGGGCACCATCCTGAGATCATCAGGGCAAAATTGGATATTGATATACAGAAGCTGGAAAGTAAAGATGCATATTTTTCCTATCTTCCACTTCCCACTGTATCCATAAGCAGTCAAAACAGTGTACAGGGAGCAAGGAAAGTTCCTTTGGGAGGAGATATTTACTATCAGGAGGCTCGCAGCTTCACAAGTCATTCCGCAGCGGTATCCTTGTCATATTATCTATGGAAATGGGGTGAGACGAATCGCAAGCTTTCCATGCGGACCAATGCTGAAGAACAGAAACGCCTGAATTATGTGAGTCTGTATCGAAAACAACTTATGGCATTGGTTCATGATTTAATTGACGGACAACGAAAATATTACCAGAAAGAGTTGGGAATACAGCGTTTGAATTCGCTGACACGGGAAAAGAAAATACTTGAGACTAAAGTGGAGAGAGGGAATGCCTCTGCAGTTACAAGCTGGAAAATGAATGCTGAGATATGTTTTGATTCCAGCCGAATTAAACTGCTGGAGGATGAATACACAAACCTATACGAAAGCATTGTTACACAGTATGGCATTGAATTTTCAGCAAGGGACATCATTCAGGATGTGAACAGCTTTTCATACAATACGCAAAAGCCGGGGGTTGTGAGTCCTGAAATCCGGGAAATTGAAGAGAAAATTAAATCTGCGGAAATAGAACTGAAATCGATACAGTGGAATAAATATCCGGATATTGGAGTAAATGTGGGATATTATCGGAGTGGAACCCAGCCCCTGGATGTTTGGTCTACCTGGAATGAAAATTGGAATGCAGGAGCCAGCATAAATATTTCTTTCAGATTCATTGATTTATTTAGTGAAAAACCAAAATCTGAAATAAAACGGCTACAGATCCGGCAATTCCAACAACAATTAAATCAATATCTCAAGGACCAGAATCAATGGTACGTGCAAATCAAACGGGATCTTGAATCTGCAAAATCTAACATAATAATGCTTGAATCCAATAGTGAGTTATACAATAAAATATATGACTATGAATATAAACGCTTCCAACAGGGATTGATCAATTTTGAAGATTTTAATAGTGTTCGCAGAGAATACACCCAAAACCAGGTGTATCTTCAGGATGCTTATTTGCACTATCTTGAATTATTATATGAATATTACATAAATATTGGGAAGTATGATCCACTATAAACAAATCTATGAAATCGAATTCCGGTATCCGTGTTTACAAAAATCAGGGACCAAAAAAAGACCACTTTTTTAAGTGGCCTTTTTGAGAGTGATTTGGGGTTGGATATATGTAACCTGCATTCCCGTGTACTCATAACGAGGGAGGTGGTTCGATTTCCAGATCAAGGTACAGCTGTTTCTGTTTTTCGAGGATCTCGCCCACTCTGAGTGTTTTGCCGGGATGCTCGAAGCATTCAATAACATCCAGTTGATCCAGCGCCTTCTGTAAGGAATATTTTGCAAAGAGATTGTGGGTCTGCATCTGCTTTTTGATGTAGGACAGGTAAATCAGCGCCACAAAGGCAACGAAGAGTTTTCCGTCCAGACTTTTTTCCGAGCGTTATCATCATCCCAGTAAATGTAGTTTGAATTATTTTTAACTTGGTCTAAATAAAAGGATTCAATATCAGACTCTATTTTATTTATATACTCAGGATTGATTTTTTGATCCTCATTCTTAATATCACATAACATGATTATTGCATCATAATACTGGCCTTTTGAGATTTTATCATTAATCTTGCTTTTAATACTTAAGGCACATGAAATAGTAAGCAAAAATATTAGCCATGGGAATATTTTACCTGCTTTAGTTTTAACATTTAGTTTCCTAGTTATGCTGTGATAATGACCCATTTTATTCCCTTATGCTACATTCGAAGTATATCATAACTTGGAATTAGTTACCAAACCTTCATTACAACTCACTACACTACTACCAACCACCCCACCCCTTAAAACTCCCAACAATCTAGGGATATGCAGCGATTACTCCTCCGATTAATAGAACAGCGAAACAATCAGTAAAGTAATATATCAGCAACGCAACCGGAATTGCTGCGGCGTAAAATCGACGGTGTTTGTACCAAAGTGTTTTCATCTTTCCCTCCCACGGCTCCGCCACACTCAGTCCCATGCGGCGAGGTGGCAATTTCACATATCCTCGTTTCTGAGATG
>JGI10211J34971_10004984_pt1 | contig 10443 bp, 7 predicted proteins | sample Etolagsediment_FD_34971 | JGI IMG/M metagenome (IMG submission 34971)
AACTCATCCACCAGCATGGCAAAAGCTTTCTTTAACAAAGGGAGTTTATTTTCTGCGGACATGGATCCGGATACATCCAACAGAAAGACCAGATTGGATGGATTCAGATTTTCATAGTCCAGGTTTTTACCCTGCAATCCAATATGGACCAGACGATGCTCCTTGTTCCAGGGACAGGATGCCGCTTCGGTGATAAAATTGAAGGGATGTTCGCCATCCGGCTGAGGATAATCGTAGGTGAAATAATTTATCATTTCTTCGATCCGGACTGCATCCGCCGGCGGCAACTGCTGATTTTGTAATAGAAAACGGCGGACATTCGCATATGACGCGTTGTCTACATCGATAGAAAAGGTAGACAGAGGATGATACAACACATCCTTAAACGTGTTTTCATTGAAAAAATCATAATCTTCTGTATTATGTTGAATTTGGCGACCCATGCCATCGCCGGCTATTCCTCTGATTGAACATTTAGAAAGTTGTTCCCTGAGAGCGGGTAATCGCACTGAATTGGGTTCTATCAAGGCATCCATTCGAAGGACCTCCTGGTCCTCCGCTTCTGGTGCATAAGGGCTCAGCGTAACTTCCACGCGCGATGTTTCATTGGATTTCACACGCACCCCTTTAACCGTGGTGGATGTATAACCGGACTTGTCGAATCGGAGGGTGTATTTTCCCTTGGGCACATTGTTGATTCTGAAGTGCCCCACCTGATCTGTAAATACCGACTGGGTCGTTTCCAGAATAGTGACCATCACACCGGACAGGAGATGCTTTTGTTGATCTGCGGCAGATCCTTCAATAACTCCCATTCCTGTTGATCCGCCAGTGAAAACGACGCCAAATACAAACGTCATGATCATCATCATTGTTATTTTTACTCGTTTCATAATATCCTCTCATAGGGGGTTTAGGTTGCAAGGGATGTTGTTATGAATGAAGCGCACATGATAACTTTGTCTGTTCATAAATTCTATAATTAACGGCGGTTCATTTACCTTCAATCAGTTTATGTCATTAACATCTGTCAGGTAAACGGTGCGAATAGCATTTAATCATGATAAAAAAATTCTGGAGCGGATTCGAGCAGGAGATCACCGCGCACTCGGTGATCTATACCGACAAAACCAACGGATGGTTACCGCCTACATAACCGCTCACGGCGGATCGAAAGAGGATGTGGGTGACATGCTGCAGGAGGCCGTCATTGTGGTGTGGCAGAAGGCCTGCGCCGCAGATTTCAAACTAACCGTCAAGGTGAGTACTTTTTTGATGGCTGTTGTAAAGAATAAATGGCGCAATGCGCTGAGACGTCAAAAAAATATGAATATTGCCGACGAAGATGTTACGGCAGATTTAGCAGCAGCTCCGGATAATCCGAATCTGGATCCAGAGAATTTTGAATTGATCAGGCAAGGATTAAATCATATCTCAGATCAGTGTCGTCAGTTGCTCCTGTATTATTATTTTGAGGAGCGCTCCATGACCAATATCGCTGAGATGATGGGATTTGCCAACGATAAAGTGGCCAAATCAAAAAAATACCAGTGCAAGAAAAAGTTGGAGGCTGTAGTGGCTCAACTGACTGCACAGGAAAAGGCAGGTCCATGATGGACTGTAAACAAATAGAATCACAAGAACTCTTTGAACATTATATCCTGAATCGTCTTTCAGAAGAACAACGGCAAAAGCTGGAAGCTCATCTGGCAACCTGTGAAAGTTGTCGAAGGAGTTTTAATCATCAGCGCTCTATTCTGGAAAGCATTCGAAACATTGGCCGAGCAGAGTTGAAGCAGAAACTCCAGGATCAACTTGCTGTCCCTGGCACCAGAACAATCAAGTTAGACTGGGTGCTGCGGATTGCTGCAATTCTGGTACTGACAGTCCTCTCACCTCTGATTATCCAGAACTGGCGCGATGCCACCAAAGTCATGAGGGATACTCAGCGTATATCTGAAATTCGACCTGCGGAAAAATATGATGACCAGCGCTTGGGCGAAGACAATGATGTATCCCCTGATGCGGAAATAGAAGAAGTATCCGAAAAATCCAGACCCCCCAAAAGAGAGAAGGAATCTTTTCACGCGGGAAATGGTACCGGAGCAGTGATGGAGCGAAAGGTGATCGGGAACCAGATTGCCGACCGGGAACCAGTTCCAGAATTGGCAGAGACAACCTCGGCAGTTGGCACGGATGAAGCAATAGCAGACCCTTTCGTGGAGGGGAAAATTGAGGAAAAAACATATAGAGGGAAATCTGCCCCAACGACCAGCAGTGAAGGCCTTGAACTGGATTTACTTCTGGCAGATGATGTGAGTCTCTCTAGCGCAGCCATGGATCAGAACAGTCCAGTGATCTATCACTATTTTCAAGAAATTGATAAAAAAGGAAGCCCGGTTACATTAGCTGAACAACAGGGAAATGTTTCACAACAGGTAGTTTACCGGTCAGATAAAGCTCAAAGCATTGCTCCCCGGATGCTCAATTTTACCAGTGCGGAACAGTTTTTACAGATTACAATGATTCTTGTCGAATCTGGACAGACCAGCGCAGAATTACGCTGGCCCGAGAGTTTCTCCATTGAAGATGTGACCCCGATGGCTCCTGTAATGAAAATGACCTGGCGGGTAAACAAAAAAATCTGGGATCTGGATCCTGACCAGATTTCTATTCAGTATATGGGGCAGGATTCGTTGAGAATCATGTTTCCTGAAGAGCAGACTTACTATATTCTTTTATACCAGGATACAAATAAAGCCATTCGCGAGAATTGAAGGATCCCCATTTCAGGAACTGCTCAGCGGATGAAATGAGTGGTTCTAATCATTCCCCAGGATCACATCGATCAACATCACCACATCCAGCACATCCACTGTTTCATCACCATTCAAATCAGCCAGATCCAATTCAGAATCTGATGGGTTTATATCTCCTAAAATAATGGATACGACGCGCACAATATCCAGGACATCAATCGTGCCGTCCATGGTCACATCTCCCGGTTCATAATCCTGGGCATCCAGCACAAAGGGGAATAATTCCACAATATCCACATTGTCATTTTCATCCAGGGATTGGGGTAATTGCGCCAGCAGTTCCCCGCCATCGGGATCCTCATAGGCGGCCAGGGCCAATTGGATTGTAGCCGGAGTCTCACCAATTTCATTGCCCAGATCAAAAAATCCTTCCAGAACAGAGCCTGCAGACAACCCGGAAAAGGTGGCTCCCGACAGATCGAACCAACCGGACCAACCGTTACTAGTTTCCTGAGCCAGGAAGGCAATCCAATCGGGTACCTGCCCATTTTTTGCCCATGGTGCGCCAATCAAGCTTTCCGGCTCGTGGCAAATCAAAAGAAAGTGATCTGTTCCCAATCCTGTGGCTGGAGTCCCGGCGATGTAAAGATGGGTGCCGTTCCAGGCAGCATACAATTCCCGATCGTCTTCAGTTGACAACAAGACAGCACCGTCATCCAATTGGCCATCCATAATATAAGTGTCGGGCTGGACACCTCCTTCAACCGGAACGCTCCAGTCCATGTCAAAATTGTTATCCCATTGACCGATACCGTTATTAAATACAAAATCAACACTGCTGGCATTGGTGGGGATGGTATATTCAAATTGCCAATATCCGGAGTCGGGAACAAACACCATGGGGGGATCCGGGGTAATGATCTGCTGCCAATTGCTGTGCCCGATGTGGATGTATACGGGATCCGTATCGCCAGGGAGGGTGCCTTGGTTCAGGTCATAGTATATGGTCAGGTTTTCCCCGGCTTCAGGTAACTCAGGAGACCACCAGACCACATCGCTGTCCTCAGTGCCACCTCCGGATCCGATATAAGTATGTTGCAGTGGTGAGCGCTTTGAATAACCCAGACCATCCACGGCTTCCACATAGTAGTCAATTAAAACGTCTCCCTCCTCCGTGATTGCCGGTTCGGTGACATGGATGTAATACTCGTCCGCGATATACTGCGGTAACTCAAAAAAATCTATATTGGGATTGTTGAGCACATTTCCAGTGGGAAAAGACCGCTGGGCCATGGGCAGGCAGACAAAATCTCCCACGCCAGTTCCACCAGCATACGTTTCATTCACATCACTCGCCATGGGATTCTGACCATCATCATCAATTCGGTAACAGAATTCCACTGATTCTACGCCGCTCACATCATATACAAAGGTCCAGATCCAGAAGTCGCGATCATGATAGCGCGGTTGGTATCCCCACAGGGAACCGAATCCCGTTCCTCCGGGATTATGGGGCAGCTGTTGGGGCAGCCAAACGGTGGGAGGAGTGGCATCGGCTCCACCATCTCCAATGATTAAATCGGCGTGACTGACTGCATTGTTACAGGCGATGGTTGGCTTCACCTCCATGTCCAGGGCATCTCCGTAGTACATGTACCCACTGGTCAAGGCAGGCAGGAAGAAATGCCAGGCCAGTTCTGCAGGGCTGGCACCATTGGTCACCGGATCCTGAATACTGGCGATGTTCACCCCTCCATTGATCTGTTCAGCCGTTTCCACCCGGTTTTGGGCAGCAGTAATGACGGCCCAGTTGCGCTCGTCCTCTGCCCAGCCATTGGCGATATCAAATTGACCGCTGGCATTCACCAACGGCCAGTTCCAGTTGATGTAATCGGGCGAACCAAAATCTCCATCCGCATTTACCCAGGCCCCATCTTCTACATGAACCACATCGTTCCAATCCACAGGATGCTCAGAAAGATAATGCTGAACAACCGTGGGGGTATAACCCGCAGCCAATGCCTGACCAGTGAAGTTTGGCACACTTTCCATATAGTAGCTGTAACCTCCGCCCCAGGCGTTGTCGCCATCGTGACCATAAACAATCAGCATCGGTTGGTCAGGATCATTACCCGCAGCAATCTGGTCCAGGTCTTCGGTTCCGTGAGTGGCATAACCATCTACCCAACTCATGGCCATGGCAACAGGGACCACAACGACTCGGTATTCGCCGCCGGATTCGGGATCAACATAGCGGGCGTAATGGGGTTGGTAAGCAAAAGGATAGGCGTTGGTGGGCGTGCAGCCGCGATCGATATAACGAGAGTACCAGCTCGACTGTGCCGGATTGATCTGGTCGGCCAGGTTGGGAGGATCACACATCTCACCGGCTGTACCCATGACCAATGGAAAATTAGTACAGGCGCGGGATAGATGACTGTTGGGAACGAAGACCCATTCGATACCTTCTTCGGCCAATACCTTGATCATCCGCTCTGAAAAAGCCAGCTCCGGAGGGAAAAAACCCACGGATCCGTCAGTACCCCAGGTGTTGGGATAAAGATGTTGATAAATCTGGATCTCTTTGCGCAGGGCCGCCTCATCAATCAGGGGGCATAGTGCGTGATGGTAGGAAAAAGTCACCACATCCAGACGTGGATATCCGTTACTGGTGAGCCAACCTTGAGCTTGCTGATAGTTGGAAGACCAGCCGGGGCTATATCCCAGGCTATAGTGTGCTGCCAGACTGTTAACATTTTCGATGAGACAACCAGAATAACTCACCTGTGCACCAGCATCGTTCCCGGCCATGGCTCCCACTGCATCCCGCACCCTGTATTGATAAGCAGCCACCCGATCCGGCCATCCAAAAATCTGTTCCAGATCATTGAGCGGATGGCTTCCACCATTATTCAGAGAGTCCCAGGCTTTCTCATATGTATTGGAATTGTTCCAACTCTGCTCCGGCCAGTAAATCGGTTGTTGCATATGCCAGTGATACGTAGTGTATATCTGACCAGCACCGATTGCCAATAGCAGCATGCATAGGATTCCAGATTTATATATCGGTCTCATAATCCCTCGAAGTTCTTGAGCACAACGGCCGTTGAAAATGTAAGTTTAATGTATAGTCGAGACAGAAGAGGAATCCGGATGCAGGTTTTTTTAGTGTCCTCTGGAATAACCGCGGGAACAATTTATTCGCAAACTGCGTATGTGAGTCACTTTGGCCTAACTAACCCAAATCCTCTTTCTCCTCCTTTGTTGTGTTGTTAAGTGGGATCCCCGAAAGGGGGTCCCTTTTTATTTCGATTGCAGATCCAGGATGCGATACGCCAGTATACTATGTCCCTTAAAAGTGGGCACCAACAGCATGGATTTCTTGGGGATATATTCAATATCAGCAGAGTTCAATTGAGCCCCGGTCACATCCAATAGCTGCACCGGCGCTTCCCCTGGCATTGCCCGATACACGTATCCCTTCCACTCAGATGCAAAAAAACCGTCGCCGCCATCCCCTTCAAGTCCGTCAATCGAGCCAAACCCGGTGACCAGTTTATGTATGGATTGATCCTTTATATCAACGCCCAAAATTGCCCCACTCGTTCCCACCTTCAGTTGACCGGACTGGTAAAAAAGACCGTTTACATATTTCAGTTTAGGATCTTTTAGCCAGAGGGATATAGTATGCTCGTCAATTCGGTAGATGCTGTTAGCCAGCATATCAGAGATGTAGACAAATCCCTTTTCATCGACAGTAATATCATTGAGAAACTGGGCTTCATTCACCCCATAATGTCGAATCACTTTGGCACTGTCTATATCAATCACCATCACCTGATTAATATCCGATACATATAATCGATTACCTGCAATGCCCATCCCTTTTGGGGCATTGAGACCGGTGATCCAACGAAGATCAAGGATTTCTCCATCGAGATTAATTCGGGAAATAAATCCATTGCCATCCACATCTCCAGGTTGACCGTTGATATTGGATACGTAGCAGACTCCCCGGGATTCATCCCAGCAGATCGATTCGGGTGTAGAAAATTTAGCGGGTGTCTGCCAGAGCGAAACCAACTGTTCTGATTGAATAATCGGCAATGATTTCTCCTGGGCACAACTCCCGCAAACCAGCAGGATGACAATGATTATTAACAGCTTCACAATAACTCCTCAAATTCTTTGAGTTCCAATACCAGTTTGCCGCGTACACCCCCATCCTCCAGTCTTTTGTGTCCGGCCTGGATGTACTGCAGCGGATAGATCATCTCGAAATAGGGCTGTACTATATCTGATTCCACCAACTCGCGGATATATTCAAGATCCTGAGTTTGAGGTTTTACCATGACTATTCGATAAACCGGACGACGCATCACGGCCCACAGAGGTATTTTGCTGAATACAGACCAGTTTATTACAGGGGTGATATAGCGGCCTTCTTCATTCAACTGGCGGATAAATTCCCTTCGAGCAATATTGCCAACCAGGTCCAAGATGATGTGAAACTTACCACTGATTGTGTGTGAACTGCCCGTATCGTATTCGATGACTTCATGAGCCCCCAGATCCTGGGCCAGCTCTGCGTTTGCCCGTGAACAAATTCCAATGACTTCAGCACCGAAGTGGCGGGCAATTTGGACGGCAAAGGACCCCACTCCCCCTGTGCAGCCATTGATGAGTACCCGCTGGCCGGTTTTTAACCGACCTGCGTCCCGCAATGCCTGCAGTGCCGTGAGAGCAGCCAGGGGAATGATCCCTGCTTTGCGGAAGGAGATGGTTTCTGGCATATGTGCTATGTGATTCACGGGGACCGTACAGTATTCGGCATGGGCACCTTGTGTAAGCGGATTCACCAATCCATACACACGATCCCCAGGAGCAAAGGCAGTTACTCCCGGTCCAGTCCTAAGCACGACGCCAGCCAGATCCACACCCAGAACCATAGGAAGACGATTCCAGGCAAAAAACCGGGTTTTCCCTGAACGCATACCGATATCAATTGGATTAAGGGAAGAACCATACACCTCGACCAGCACCTCCCCCTTATCAGGATCAGGAATGGGGACTTCCTGAATTTCCAGGGCTTCAAATGAACCATAACTGCGGATTACCGCTGCCTTCAATAGCTCTCCAGATTTAAACTTTGTTGCGTGAGAATGGGTTTTTTCTCGGAAATTCCCTTCACCAGACAGGTTTAACTTACTATATTTTACCTGTAACCCGACTGGAAAACTGCAGGATATTCCACCGAATGGTCAATGCCTGCCCTCCAGGATATAACGATAATTGAACGATGCCATACAACTGATGAGTATAGCCCGATTACATTCATTTCGGATAACTTGACAATGGCCAGTCCTGTTGTTTGTAAACCAATGATTGATCTGACTGAAAGACCGGGTCAGGTGAGTCGGCCCATTTACATTGTAATCTCAGAGTTAATCCCCAATGAATAAAGGGCATATCTACCTTATCGGGATGATGGGAAGCTGGAAGTCCACTGTGGGACGGAAGCTGGCCAAACGTATCGAGCTGCCATTCTGTGATATCGATACTATGGTCGAAGAACGGTTGCATATGAGTATTGCTCAGATATTCAAGCATTTGGGAGAGAAAAGATTTCGGGAAGTGGAGACGCAAATCATGTGCGGGATAAGTACTCTGCCACCTTCCATTGTGGCCACTGGCGGCGGGCTTGCCCTGGCAGAAAATAATCGTCGAATTATGGGTGACACGGGATTCATAGTCCAACTGAATGCGGATACAGACACACTTGCGGAAAGGATTAAAAGTACCCGGCACCGCCCCCTACTCTGGAACCAGGAAAGTATCCCCCAGAAGCTGGAGGAAATCTGGCAGGAACGGAAATTAATTTATGACGAATGCGCAGATACGACCATCAAAACCGACAATCACACCGTGGACGAAATCGTTGCTCAAATCCATCAATATCTAATAGAAATCCATTATGTCTCAAATTGATATCAAAACCAGGTCAAAGAGCTATCCTGTCATTATTGAACCCGGGGCTTTGGGCAGGTCCGTACAATATCTAGATTCCTTGCAGTCGGGACAGCGCTGGATCATCGTTACTCAGCCACCGGTGAATGAGCTGTACGGGCAAACCTTATTCAGTGCCCTGCGCCATCATCAATTCGATGTGGATATTTTAGTTCTTCCAAAAGGTGAAGAGGCCAAAAACAGTCGGCATCTGACCGGGTATATGCAGCAACTGGTAGACCTGGATTGTGATCGAAATTCCATGTTAATTGCCCTGGGTGGCGGTGTTGTAGGTGATGTAACGGGATTTTTAGCTGCAGTGTACATGCGCGGTATGGCATTCTGTCAATTCCCTACAACTCTCCTGGCAATGGTGGATGCTTCTGTGGGCGGTAAAACGGCGTTGAATTTGCCGGAAGGGAAAAATTTAATTGGTGCTTTTCATCAACCAGACTTGGTATTGGCTGATCCCCACTGCCTGGTGTCCCTTCCGCGGCGGGAGATCAATGCCGCCCTGGCGGAGATATTAAAATATGGTGCCATCAAGGAGAAGGAATTCTTTGACCAGACCGCAAAAAATCTGGTGACTCTGGGCGAATTGTCGGACCAGGATATATTGAGCCTAACCATCCAGCAATCATGTCAAATCAAGGCTTCCATTGTGGGCCGGGATGAGTTGGATCAGGGAGAAAGGCTCCTTTTGAATTTTGGCCATACCATTGGACATGCACTGGAGGCCGCTGCTGGATACAGCTCTCTACTTCATGGAGAAGCGGTGGCCTACGGCATGTGGTGTGCCGGCTGGATATCTCAACATCTGGGATTACTGTCGGCTGATCAGTGGGCGACTTTACAAAAGGTTTTGAATGGGTTGACACTGCCGGGGCTATCGGGGATCGATCAATCAGCAGTGTTGCAATACATAAAACGGGATAAAAAAATGCAACGCGGTGTTCTGCGTTTTGTCGTATTAACTCAATTGGGAGCAGCTGTGATTCGAGAGGACATCAGCGCGGATATTCTGGATCAGGCAATAGCCAAATTATTCCAAATTGATTTTGAAATGCCTTAGTCAACCCTAACCCGAACTTCATATCCCTGATGACGTCGAACGTTAAATACGCGTTCGTTATCGAGCATCAGATATTGACCCTTGATGCCGGTGAGTGTTCCTTCAATCTCTTTGACACGATCAAAATTGATCGATTTAACCTTTTCTGGATAGGCGGTGATGGGATAGATAATTTCTGTTTCCTCACCGTCGTATAATAAATATTTCTGCAGTTGCGGAGTTAATTGCTCCGCTAATTTATTTCTCACTTCGCTCAAATTAACTGATCTATCTACTTGCCCCTTCAGCATCCGCTGCCAGGCAGTTTTATCCATGATCCACTGCTTTAAGTCCACTTCGATCCGACCAGCCAGATAGCGATTTGGAGTGCTGGCAATGGGCATCGCCCGGATTGCCCCCTGATCTATCCAGCGTGTAGGAATCTGAGATTGACGAGTAACCCCCACCTTCACTCCTGAAGTCAAAGATAAATACACAATATGTTCTTGCAGGCAATGACTTTCCGCCCAGCTCATATCCCGAGCTTTTCCCTGATGAGCCTGACAAAGTTCAGGGCGCAGGATGCACTCTGACGCTTCTGGAGCAGTTTGAAAACAGGGGTAACAA
>JGI10211J34971_10004986_pt1 | contig 10439 bp, 14 predicted proteins | sample Etolagsediment_FD_34971 | JGI IMG/M metagenome (IMG submission 34971)
AGTAACCTACGTCACTGCAGCGGCACTTTCCGAGGGGCGAACTGCGATCCTGACGTCCACGAAGGGACTGCAGCAACAATTGGTTTCGGAATTTGGGACTATAGTCGCTGACATTAGGGGCCGGGGCAACTACAAATGCCGCCTGAATTCCAAGACCACGTGTGATTATGGCCCCTGCAGCCTTGGCCTGAAATGTTCATTGAAGATCGAAGGCGGTTGCGACTGAGCCTGAAATCCGTCCCCGAATCCGTCCCGGAATGGGTCGAATGGTCCAGAACACACCAACATTCCGTGATGGAAGAAATGATCGACGCGAAATACCGGAGGAAGGAGAAGCGATTCATCCGTTTGAAGCGAACCCTGGGTCTCCTGGAGCGAATAGAGGATATTGACGAATCCTGGGTCTGGGAGGACGCCGGAAAATTCGTGACCCTGAGCCCGGTATGGCCCGGACCATACACGGAGAGTGCGTTGTTCCTCGGGGTACCCCGCGTGGTCCTGACTTCCGCCACTGTCGTGGAGAAGACCGCGCGCCTTCTCGGGATCGAACGTCGGAACACCAAATTCCAGGAGTACCCACACTCGTTCCCCGTTAAGAATCGCCCCTTGATCCATATCCCAACGGTACGTATGAATTTCCGAAATGGGGCCATGGAGGAGCGAATGTGGCTTACCCGAGTGGATCAGATAATTAGGGAGCGAATAGGGGAGAAGGGGATTATTCACACGGTCAGCTACGCCCGGCGCGATGCTGTCCTGGCCCACTCCCGGTACGCTGACCACATGATAACCCATGCCCGGCTCGACACACAAAAACGGGTAATGGAATTCAAACGAAGTTCTGCCCCTGCTATACTGGTATCACCATCGATGGCCACCGGATGGGATTTTCCCGATGATGAATGTCGATGGCAAATTATTGTGAAGTTACCGTACCCCGACACAGGGGGGCAATCATGAAAGCCCGCGCTAAGGACAAAGAGTTTACATCGTACCTTGTCGCACAACAGTTAATTCAAGCAACGGGAAGGGGGGTGAGATCAAAAACCGATTACTGCGAGACGTACATCTTGGATAACAACATCACTTGGTACATAACCCAAAACAAAAATCTGTTAGTGAGTTGGTTCACCGGCGCATACCGGGTGTCCAACACGGTCCCGAAAGGGAGAAAGGAAAACTATGGCTAATGCAGCAAGTTTGAATCCGGAAAGTTTTACCGAAGGTGGGGGCTTAATTGATGACGTTGACGTCACGATCAAGGAAGCCCGGTTTGACATGTTCGATTACCAGGGAAAGGTCCCGGCACCGGGTGTCCCGTCCCTCAAGGTAGTAATGGAGGACGAAGAAGGAAACGTCATGGATCAGTATTACTCCATGGGGTCGGCCAAGGATTGGGCACCCTCCGAGGATGGTACGCAGCTAATCTCGATCGGCAGTGCCCCCGGAATTCGTATGTCCAGCAACGGTGGTCTCTTCCTGAAGTCGCTGATCGACTCCGGATTCCCCACTGATAAGCTCGGGGATGACATTTCGGTGATCGATGGGATGAAAGCCCACGTGAACCGAATCCCGATGCCCAAGCGTGCCGGGGTTGCCCAATCCGATGCTCAAAAGGAGCGGGAAGAGAAATACGGACCCCCGACGCTGCTCGTGGTTTCTGATATTGTGACCCTGCCGTGGGAGAAAAAGGGAAAGGCCAAACCCAAGGGAAAGGCCAAACCCAAGGAAGCCGACACCGGGGACATCGACGAGAAGTCCACGGAAGTAATCATGTCCATCCTGGCTGAAGCGGGGGGCGAAGTCGCCAAAAAAGAACTACCGGCGAAGGTGTTTGCGGCCCTGAAGGATGATGATGACCGGAACGCAGTGGTCCAGAGGGTGTTCGAGGACGAATTTCTGGAAAGCGGCCCCTGGTCATACGCCAAGGGCAAAATCAAGTTGGGTTAATCCATTGTGGGCTGGGGGGCAACCCCTGGCCCCCAGGAGGAAACCATGAAATACAAGATCGAGGGCTACGTCAGCCCGTTCGTCTGGTGTCCCAACGATGTAATCATGACGTCAGAGGGGAAAAAGAACAATACGGTGGGACCCAATATGCACGTGAACGTGTGCCTATCCCGAGGTTGCTGCTGCGACAATCTGGAGAAGAAAATCGAGGAGTTAAATGATAACAAGATACTCAACACCTGAGATGTCCGAAGTATGGTCGGACGAAGCCCGAATCAACCGGTGGCTTGCCGTCGAGAAGGTGGTCGCGGAGGTAATGGAAGACCGGGAGATAATTCCTCCCGGAATTTCAGCCCGATTCCCGAAGCAGATCTTACCGTCCACCGTAGCTTTTGAGGAAACCCGAACGAAGCATGACTTTGTTGCGTTTCTCAACGTTCTCCGCAATGCCGTTGGGCGTCCCGAGTCCCGTTGGGTTCACTTCGGACTCACATCCTCCGACATCATTGATACGGCTCTGTCCCTGACCCTCCGCCGGTCATCCATAATCCTGACGGGGCGAATTATGGAACTCCTGGATGACTTGGATGATCTGATCCGGAAACACAAGGGAACATTGATGGCAGGGCGAACCCATGGGGTATACGCGGAACCAATCACGTTTGGTTTCCGGATGGCAGCCTGGTCGGCCGCGATTTTCCGTGCCAGCGAAATGATTGAGTTTACTGAACCCGGAACCGGAATGATATCCGGGAGTGTCGGAACCCACGCGAACGTGTCTCGGGATGTCGAGCGGGACGTTTGCGACCGGCTGCAACTGGCACCGGAACGTTTTTCAACGCAGATTATCCCCAGGGATCGTCATACCAACGTCATTCTGGCCCTGGCATCGTACGGAGCCGTGTTAGAAAAGGCTTCTTTGGATTTGCGCCTGATGGCATCCCGAGGTGAAATTGCCGAGTCGTTTGGCCCGGAACAGGTGGGCTCATCCTCGATGCCGCACAAAAGGAACCCGATCGGGTTTGAGAACATATGTGGGGTGGCACGTCTCCTGCGCAGTTACACGATGCCAGCACTGGAAAACGTTGCGGTTTGGGATGAACGTGACATCAGCCATTCCTCCGTTGAACGCGTGATTCTTCCCGACGCGTTCCAACTGGCAGATTATGCCACCCGGCGCTTCTCGAACCTGATCCGGACACTGAAGGTGGATTCACGCGTAATGGAGGATGGGATAAACTGCTCACTGAACTGTCAGGGTCTGGTGTTGGAACTTGTACGTGCGGGATATGGGCGCAGGGAAGCGGAACGGATGGTGCGGGATTTGGATTCGGGGAGCCTGAAATCCGATGTAGTTATCAAGGCTACCGGGATCGATCGGCATTTTGTGGCAATTCGAAAGGAACTCAGTGGATATTGAAACGAAAGATGTAAAATGGCCTCGGGTCATGTGGGATGATACGGAAGACCGCCGGGATGGGTTGCACTTGGGGGATCTGATTCGTTCTCTTGCTAACCGTAGTGGAATGGGGTATAAGGGTAAGGGATTCAACGATATGGAATTGACCGCTGAGATTGGACTTCTCTGGGAGGATATGCTGTCCCGAATTATGGGGGACAAGTATGCACATCGACCCCCGCAGATCCAACTCGACGGAATTTGGATGTCACCTGACGGAATCGGCCCTGATCCCGAGGGCGAATTTCACCTCGCGGTTGAAGAATACAAAGCGACATGGTCTTCGTCGAAACGCTGCCCCACTGAGAATTTCCGGTATATGACGCAGGTTAAATCCTACTGCCATGCCGTAGGGACCCGCTGTGCAATCATGAGGATTTTTCACATCATGGGGGATTACCGTGGTTCGGGTCCACTTTACCGAGTGTCCCGAATAGTATTTGATGAAGAGGAACTTCGGATTAATTGGGAAATGATACTCGGGGAAAGGGATAGAGAAAATGAAAGGTGAAATGTATATGTGCACCGGGTGTATAAGTCTGGTTCCGGGGGTAAAGGTTTTGGGTACTGCACCGTCCGGGTCCAAATGTGTCTGGTGTGACGACTCTAAACCCCGCCGGGTGGAGGTAAATATGTGCGATGATTACCAACCGGCGGATTGGGTAACACCACAGAGGCCAGAGGGTGAACCCTGGTATATAACGGGGTACTTAAAAAATCGGAGGGTAGCATGAAGAAATTAATTGATATGGGATTTGTATCGGCGGACAAAATGGAATCGCCTGACCGGATTATACTGTCTGTGGAGGGTGCCGAGAAGCAGGGGAAAACCCACTTTGCACTGACTGCCCCCGGCCCCACGATCCTATTTTCCCTGGATATCGGGGAGGAGGGTGTGGTACAGAAATTCAGTGACGTATACGTGATGCCGATGGGGGGTTCCAACCACGAAGCCGAGTTTTCCCGTTTCCGATCTGTGTATTCGGAGATGCTGGCGGATAAGGACGTCCGGACCATTGTTCTGGACACCGCAACCGAAGTGTGGGAGCTGCTGCGTATGGCGCGATTCGGGAAACTGACCCAGGTTATGCCGTACCAATATGGGCCGGTGAATGCGGAGTACCGCGCTATGATTCGGGAAGCCTACGAATCGGACAAGAACTTGATCCTGCTGCACAAGGTGAAAGCCAAATACGTGAATGACAAGAAAACCAACGAGTGGGAGAGGGCCGGGTTCGCGGACACCGGATTTCTGGTTCAGGTTAATGCGATGGTTTATAGGGATGATGACGGGGGCGAATTCAATATTTACATTAGGGACTGCCGGAAAAACCCGGATCTTGCCGGGGAGACCCTGTCCGGACCCCTGTGCAACTTCGAAATCCTGAGCCAAATGGTGAATTCATGAATATGATGGGTGGGAAATGGAGACAGGGAAAGAAAATTGCTGAAGTTATGAGGCCCGCTCTGTCGAAGGTAAACACCTACTATGAACCGTTTTGTGGTGCGCTGGGGGTGGCGTTCAGGGTAGGGGAATTTTTCCCCGGAAGAATGATCATGTCCGATGCCAATGAAGCAATTATCACAATGTGGATTGCCCTGGCCAATGGGTGGGAACCCCCCGACGTAGTGACGGAGGATATGTACAATGAGGTAAAAAGAACCCGTGACCCAAAGGACCCGATGACCGCGTACTGTGGGCACGGTATGTCCTTCGGGGGTAAATGGTTCGGGGGTTATGCCAGGAATAGGGCTGGAACCGATTATTCGGTGAACCTCAAGCGGAGTGTGAATCTCAAGCGGAGTGTGAATCTCAAGCGGAGTTCCAAAATGGACTTTCGTTGTATGGATTATAGGGATGTTGTGGATTCCGATTGTGTATTCTACTTGGACCCTCCGTACTGGGGAAGGACTCGTGCTCACCTTCCTGACTTGGATCAGGATGAATTCTGGGATTACGCCAGAACTTTGGTTGCGTTGAACAACCGTGTATTTATTACGGAATTCTCCTTCCCCTCGGATTTCGTTTCCCATCCATTCATTCGGTGACACGGTGGTCAGACATCACTCCGGTGTGGCCAAAAAGAAGGGAAAAACATCCGAATTCATTACCGTCCACGAAAGCCAGAGGTTGCTATGATCCTCGTTGATGACCGTACCGGGTCTGCTGAACTGGCCCCCCTCCTGCATTCCCCAACCATTGTTTGCCGTCTTCCGTTCTCAGATTTTTCCTGGTCAGGGAATGGACCCGAGGGTCCGGTCAGTATCGGGGTGGAACGAAAGCGAATTCATGATTTCCTCTCGTCCATGATTTCCGGACGCCTTTCCGGTCATCAGCTGATCGGGCTCACCCGCGAGTATGATTGGGTTTACCTTGTCGTCGAGGGTGTCTGGCGGCCCGATCGGCGCAACGGAACCCTGGTTGTTCCAGGGCACGGGGGAGGGTGGCGACCCCTCAGTCACGGGTCTCGCCGGTTTATGGCACGGGACGTGTACCGATTCCTTAATTCCCTGGTTGTTTGCTGTGGGGTGATCACCGTCTCCACGTCAAACGATTGGGAAACGGCGCGCTGGCTGGACGCGTGCCATGGGTGGTGGGAAAAATCGTGGGACCGGCACTCAAGCCACCTGCAATTCCAAGCCACCGAATACGCACAGCTGAGCAAACCGTCATTGGTTGCCCGCGTGGCAGCCCAACTGGATGGTATAGGGTGGACTAAGGCGCGAGTCGTGTCCTCTGCATTCCCGTCGCTACCTGACTTGATGCACGCCTCCGTGGATGATCTAATGGAACTGGACGGGGTAGGCCCCGTACTAGCAAAATCGATATGGGAGCAATTACATGGGACGTAAGATTTTATATATCGCGGGTCCGTACCGTGGCCCCCGAATCATTGATGTGAAGCGAAACATACGTAGGGCGGATGAGGCAATGGAAACGGCATGGACTGCCGGGTGGCTCCCGGTTTGCCCACACCTGAATTCGGCATTTATTGACGGTCTTGTTCCGGACAGTGAAATCCTCCCCGCGTATATTGACCTGATGAAACGCTGCGACGCGGTATGGTTCCTACCCGGATGGTCTGATTCTGAGGGGTGCCAGGCTGAGTATAGAGTCGCTATCCGATGTGGACTTCGAATCATCAAGAGTTTGCAATGAATTGCTCCATCTGCCCACTGGCAAGAACGCGAAGGAGAATTGCACTCCCCGAAGTTTTGGGTGACGTTCCCCGGCCCCGGATTCTGGTTGTGGCGGAAGCCCCCGGAGAGGAGGAGGACCGTGCCGGACGTCCCATGATCGGCCGCTCTGGACGGGAGGCCCGTTCCAACCTGATCCTGAATGGCCTCACGGCACGGGGTGTGATCCTGGACAACGTTGCCCGTTGCCATCCTCCCGAAAACCGCGATCCGACCCCCGAGGAAATCGAAGAATGTACCCGGACTCACCTGATGCCCGAAGTCCGAAGTATGCAACCCGAATTCATAATTTCGATGGGCCGCGTTTCCACAATGTTTTTTCTGGAGAAGGCGGGGGTTGACACTGATGGTCTCACTATGGAACTCCTGCACGGGATTCCACGCTGGATAACGATTGATGGGTTGTCCACAACACTGATCCCGACGTATCACCCCGCTGCTGGTCTTCACTCCCCGGAGCAAATGATCCTGTTTCAGCGTGACATGAGGGTTGCGGGGGGTGTGGTCCGGGGTTCGATTCCACCCGTTGCCCCCACTGACGAATTCGAGGGACGGGAAAACTACCGGTTGTCGGACGATCCCGATGAAATTAGGGAGACGATAGGGAATTCCCCCGTCGTTGCCATCGACACGGAGTGGGCCAAGGGCGAACCCTGGTGTCTGTCGTTTTCCGTAGCCCCTGGGACGTCCACGGTAGTGATGGCGGATTCGGGTCCGGCCCTATCCGTCCTCAACGAAACCCTACGCGGGAGAACCACCGCGATTCACAATGCATTGTACGATCTACCCGTCCTCGAACGTATGGGCGTGGTCCCGGAGCGAACCTCGGACACAATGGTTATGGCCTACCTGCTTCAGGACGAACCTCAAGGTCTCAAGCCGTTGGCCTTCCGCCACTCCGGAATGCGGATGTCCAGTTACTCCGACATGGTTGGGGCTGCCACGTGGGTTAACGCCATGGAATATCTGACTAGGGCTTCGGAATTGAAGTGGGGAAGACCCGAGCCTGTCCTGGAGTGGATGAAGGGCGAACCCAAAGTCCGGCAACCCCAGTCCCTAAACCGAAAGATTAAACGAATTCTTAAGGAGGTTAGTACGAAGGGGGCAAATCCCGCCGACCGATGGAATGCAGTAAAAGAGGGAAAGGAACCCGTCGAGTCCCTATTCGGACCACTGCGTGAGGGCGAATTATGTGACATTCCGCTGGACAAGGCCGTTTACTACTCAGCCCGAGATGCTGATGCCACGATTCGGGTATACCCCCTGCTTTGGGATCGGATCATTGACATGAAGTTGGAAGGGACGTTCTGGCGGGACATGGCAGCCCTTCCCATGGTAGTAGACATGATGGAAAATGGGATGCCGGTGGATCTTGCTGCCCTCTCCGAACTTTCCTTATACCTCCAGGGGAAGATGGACGAGACCCAACGAAAGATTCAGCTGATCGTAAAACCACACGGGTTTGAGGGATCGGTGAATCCGGGGTCCTACACCCAAATGTCTCGGGTGATCTATGACCTACTGCGTTTGCACGAGCGTGGGGGCACGTTCAAGTCCAAGAATGGGGCTAAATCCAAGTCCACTGCCAACGACATTCTTTCTCGCTACGTAGCCCTTCACCCGATTGTTCCCCTGATCATCCAATGGCGGGAATACCAGAAACTGAAAACGTCCTACGCGGACTCGATCCCGAAAATGGTTAGCCCTGATGGTCGAATACGGACGACACTGCGAATCACGCGAACCACCACGGGGAGACTCAGTTCCTCCAAACCAAACTTGATGGCCCAGCCCCAACGTTCGTCGGAGGGGCGCAGGGTTCGGGATTGCTACGTAGCTCCTCCGGGTTATGTATTTCTTTCCGGTGATTACAGTCAGGTCGAGATGAGGGTGGCGGCAAGCCATTCGGCCGATGAGAAGATGATGAAGATTTTCTGGTCCGGGATCGACATCCACTCGCAGACCGCGTCTGACATGTTTGGTGTCCCGATGGCTGAGTTGGACGAGATGAAGCACCGATATCCTGCCAAACGCGTCGGATTCGGGATTCTCAACCTGATTACGGCTGAGGGTTTGCAACGGGAATTGAGCTCCGGTGGAGCGGGAAACTGGACGGTCAGCGACGCAGCCGATATGATCAAAGCCTGGTTCGAGATTTACTCCGGGGTAGCGGCTTATATGAAGCGGAACGGGGAACATGCGAAACGATACGGTTATGTACGCGATCTTTGGGGTCGGGTTCGCTACATACCTGGGATCAGATCCGACAATAGGTGGGCTCGAATCGAAGCCGAACGCCAAGCGGGGAATGCCCCAATCCAAATGGGAGCTCAGGGGGTGATCAAGGAGGCCATGGGACGTCTGGTTCCAGTGTATAGGGCTCGGAATATCAAACCCCTAATCCAGATTCATGACGATATTGTTTGGGAGCTCCCCGAATCCGAAGTCCACGAATGTGCGGCCGAAATTCGCAGTGTTATGGAATCATCCGGACCCCCTGGGTTTCTGGTTCCCCTGGAAGTGGACTTCAAATACGGCCCTCGGTGGGGTTCAATGAAAGGTAAAACGGGAGGATAAACATGAATTTGAATAGTAAAATGCTGGGTCAGTACATCAGGGATCAGGTCAAGGATCGGGATGAGAAAATAACCATCCTGGAGCAAATCGAGAGAGTTTCAACCAGTATACTGAGGGGAAAATGATTAGGTGGGAGGTATTTAATAAACGCTTGAACGATTTTGCGGATTCTATTCGTCTGGACCGGGAATTAACTGAGGAGGAACAGTCTACCGTGTTTTCGGTCTTGGGGAGTAGAATGGTAATTAAATCATTGGGAGGAAACCATGAACCAGGCAAGGAACGCGAGAGAACTGATCAGGAGCCGAATGGGGGAGGTAAAACCGGGAAAGACGTTCAGGACTCGGGACATTATCGGAGGGTCCGGAGATCATGGGGGGAATTTCTACGAAACGCTGGTAAACGAATTCCGGAAGATAGTAAACCGGATGGAATCCGACGGGGATCTGATCATCAACCGGATTAAGCCCAAATTCAATACGTATACGAAGAGCGGAAAGGTAATTGGGGCTACGGATCTGGGAAATTCCGTGATTTCGCTGGTCAACTCGCTGCGAGAACAGGTTGAGAAGAGGGACGCAAAGATCGCGGAACTGGAGGATGAGATGAGTGTCCTGTCTGACCTCAACGATGAACTTACGGAAGACCTGACTAAGCTTCGTGGTGATAGGGTGGTGATGGAAAGGAGGGTGCGGTCCCTTGAAGAAAATAGGATAGCCCACCATGAACTTAGTATTTCGGACAGGGAATTGACACTTCAGTAAGGGGGTAGTTATGCTTGATTGGGAGGAAATTACAAAGATGTGGAATCAAATCTCCGGACATTCTCATTCAGTTTCGGAAATGTTGTCCTTCGTGTACAATCGGGAAGCGTCGGTGGAAAGAGCAGCTGATTACCTGGGGGTCTCTACTTGTGCCATAACCAGAAAAATGGATTTGCTGAACGTACCCCGGACACGTAGAATTCCATGGCCTGGCAGCTATTCCGAAAAGCTCCAGTCGATACCCGATTCCAGAATGAAGACAATGTCGGCGGGTGAAATAGCCCGAGAAATTGGATGTCCCCGTGACCATGTATATAAATATCTCGGACGGGACAACCGCCGTTGGAAACGAACCTACAAAGGAGCTAAAAATGACACAGTATAAGCTATGGCTACGAAACGCGCTGGAGCAAGCCAATCGAGATGATTCCTGGCACTTAGATGATCCGCGTAAAAGCAGCTCAATAATTTCGCTGGTAGCTTTCGTCGCC
>JGI10211J34971_10004988_pt1 | contig 10439 bp, 8 predicted proteins | sample Etolagsediment_FD_34971 | JGI IMG/M metagenome (IMG submission 34971)
AAAATTCTCTTAAATAATGTCTCAGCCAAACAATTTGAAGAAAAACGATTTGACTTTCACCTGGAAACTGAGGAAGATTTCTTTAGCGCCTATAAAATTGTCGGAGTCAGTTCATATACGGTAAAAAAAGGTGATACTGTTTGGGAAATTTGTACAAAAAAATTCGACCTCCCACTCTGGCTATTAAAGAAATACAACGCAAACCTCAATTTCAGCAGTCTTCAATCTTCACAACGATTGACAATTCCGATAGTGAAGGCTATTTGATTCAATCAATCACAAAGGCTTTTACTCACAATATATCAACGAAAAAGGAGTCCACATTGGATATTTCAAAACGTATTGCAGAGATGAAACAACAACCCGGTTTTAATGAAAATGTTGGGATGATTCTCATACATAATGGCACCGTACGCGCCTGGTCACGTGCCAACAACAAAAAAACCGTTGTGGCCCTTGAAGTTACACCGGATCTTGAAAAAATCGAGGCCATTCGCCAGGAATTTCTCAAGCGTGAAGGAATATTTGACATTGTCACAGAAGCTCTCAGCGGACGTTTCCTCCCGGGTGACGACCTGCTCTACCTCATTGTCGCAGGGGATATTCGTGAAAATATTAAACCGGTACTGGCAGAGCTGCTTGATCGGGTCAAGGCGGAAGCGATCACCAAGAAGGAGATAATGGCTGATTAATTCCCCAAAATAATAGGTTATATATGTCAAAAGCAAAGAAGTTCATAAGAAAATTCAAAGACATTAAAACACTTCCTCATGTGGTAACAAACCTGTCCCGCCTCATTGCAGACGAAAATTCCACAATGAAAGATTTTGAAGATGTCATCAAGATGGATCCCGTTCTGGTAGTACGCCTGTTGCGACTTGTCAACTCACCTTTCTATGGTCTCTCTCAGAGGGTTGACTCCATCGGTAGAGCTGTTGCTTACCTGGGCATGAAAAATCTTCACAACCTGGCAGTAACCGATGCTCTGAAAAGTATTTTCCAGGAAAAGGGACAATCACAGTCCTTCTCCAGGGAGAAACTCTGGTTGCACTGTGCTGCTGTTTCCATCTGCGCCAAGATGATTGCTGAAAGAATTTTCGGAGCAAACGGGGATGATGCGTATCTCTGTGGAATTCTGCATGACTTTGGACTTATCGTCGAATCACAGGTTGATCCGAAAAATTTCTTTGCCGCCTGTGATGCCTGTGAAGACGGAGATTCTCTCACCAGTCATGAACAGGAGTATATGGGGACCGATCACTGTGAAATAGGGTACCAGCTTACCATTGACTGGGAAATGCCTGAAACCATCCAGGAAGCCATCCGCGACCACCACCTCGAAAGTGGCGATTTCGCCCCCTCAAGCCTGACCGGAATCATCCAAATTGCCGAATATATCACCGGCCAACTTGGCTACACAGCCCTCTCCAACATTACTCCGAAACTTCCTTCTCATCTTGTTATTCACATGCAGGATAACATGGACGAATACAAAGTACTCATTGAAGATCTCCCCGAAGAAATGAGTAATGCCCAGGACCTCTACGGAGGCTAGGAATTTCCATGACCGATAATTTCTCTATTTTTGACACAGTCAGCTCGTACGAGAAGGAAATAGACGAACTCCTGCACCTCCTTTTCATTTCCGTACCCAATTGTTTCGCCATCTGCATAGACAACAAGGGCCAAAAACACAGTAAAAAGAATGGCTCTGCCCCAGAAACTCCCATTAGCGAGAAACTCCAGGAACTGCTCAAAAAGAACACAGCGGAATACGCAGTTGTCAGTACCGAGGACAACAACTGGTCGGCCATAGCTCTTCCAGAAATAAAAGCCACCCTGTACTTCACCTGTCCCCCACACACAGATGATACATGTATCGATAATATCCACTTCTGTTGCAAGCTCTTTGGAGGCCACCAGAAAACAATAGCGGCTCAGAAGAAACTGGAGATCCAGAAGAAACAATTTGATCGTAAGTTTTCAGTTCTTGAAGCAAAATACCAGGCAACACTCGAAGATAACGAAAAAAGTTATCGGATTATCCAAGAGCAGCAGGAGAATTATTCAAAGACCCTGCAAACAGAAATTGAACTCCAGACAAAAGAGTTACGCAAGGCCAAGGTTGCTGCTGAATCGGCCTCTGTTGCAAAAAGTGAATTCCTTGCCTCCATGAGTCATGAAATCAGGACGCCAATGAACGGCGTTATCGGGTTCACCGAAATGCTCCTGCAAACCGAACTCGACGAAGAGCAGCGGGACAGTGCAGAAACAATCAAACGAAGCGGGGAAGCACTCCTCGGACTTATTAATGACATCCTCGACTTCTCAAAAGTTGAGGCAGGACAGATGAGTCTTGAATATATCGATTTTGATCCCGAAATCACAGCCCATGACGTCTGTGAACTGGTGCGGCCACGTGTCTCAGGTAAACCTATCGAAGTGCTTTGTAAAATCGACGACAACCTGCCCGCAAATGTCTGTGGCGACCCTGGCCGGTTCCGCCAGGTTCTCCTCAACCTCCTTGGAAACTCTGCAAAATTCACTGAAAAAGGTGAACTTGAATTGACCATCAATGTGGAGGAGGAAGACGACAAAAATATCAAACTTCACTCTCTTATCCGTGACACCGGGATCGGAATAGATCCCTCAAAATGCGAGTCGATCTTTGAGGCATTTAAACAGGAAGACGGCACCACCACCCGAAAATACGGCGGAACCGGCCTTGGGCTTTCAATATGCCGCAAGATCGCTTCATTAATGAATGGAAGAGTCTGGGTCGAAAGTACTAAGGGAAAAGGATCCACCTTCCACTTCACCGCAATGATGCGCAAGTCATCAATTTCACGTGCAAAAACACTCAAGCAACTGGATCTCGAAGGGACCAAAATGCTTATTGTAGATGATAATGCAGCAAACAATGAGATTCTTGTTCACCTTCTCAATAATGCTGGTATTAAAACCACTGCGCTGCTTGATGAAACGCAAACCATGGCAACTCTGAAGGAAGCAGAAGAGCGTGGTGCCCCCTTTGACCTTGCCATTATTGACCTCCAGATGCCGACCATCACGGGATTTGAACTGGCCAGGATAATCAGGGAATCAAACCTCAAAAGTAGAGATATACCTTTTCTTGCCTACACTTCATCAACGGAAAAAATTGCCAAAAAATGTAAGGATGCCGGGTTTACGGCATTCCTAAACAAACCGGCACGGCGAGCCATCCTGCTCCGCACCCTTTCGAGAACCCTTGGCACCGGTGGGGATGAGACTGATCCTGCAGTAGAAAAGAAATTGGTGACTCAATATTCAGTGCGGGAAGAGATCAAGCAATCGACCAGGATTCTTCTTGTTGAGGATAATCTGGTCAATCAGAAACTTGCAAGCATGATCCTGACCAAGGCCGGATACAACGTTGAAATTGCTGCCAATGGAAAGATTGCGGTTGATATGTTCAGCAGCACTCCAGACTCGTTTGACATCATCCTTATGGATGTGCAGATGCCGGAAATGGATGGATATGAAGCCACCCGGCAGATTCGCAAGCTCGGATATACCAGCATTCCTATCCTGGCCATGACCGCCAATGCCATGAAAGGCGATCGCGAACTCTGCCTTGAGGCAGGTATGAATGATTACATAACTAAACCAATCAAACGAGATATTGTTTTTAATATGCTGGACAAATGGTTAAATTCTCCCAGTTAAACAACAAAAGCACCCAGGCTTCCTGAAGCCCCCCTATGTCAGATAAAAAAACAGCACACACTTCCGTCACTGAACGATTTCTTAACTGGGCAAGCACCCCACTTCAGGCTGCTCCATTCTTTCTGACCTGGCTTCATAGCCTCATTCGGATCATCCTTATCACATTCAAAGAATTCAACAGCAATGATCTGAACATTCGTGCAAGTGCCCTGACCTACACCATACTCCTTTCACTGGTTCCCATGCTCGCAATGGGTACCGCCGTTGTCAAAGGGCTTGGCGGTGGAGATGAATTACGGCAGGTTGTTTACAGCTATCTGGATACCCTTGAAGAAACGACACCGCTTACTCACCTGGCCATACCTGAAGTAATTGAAAGGCTTCCAGGCGAACAGGCCAGCCAGCCTGATGCAACCATTACGCCCCCCCAGACAGATGAGCCGCTCACCGACCAGTTCCGTGCGGCAGCAGACCAGATGTTCACCTATGTTGACAACACAGACTTTGCGACTCTTGGTTCCATTGGTGTTCTCGGTGTTCTCCTCAGTGCTATCCTGGTACTCTCCAACATCGAACTTTCGATGAATACCATATGGCATGTTTCCTCGGGAAGATCACTGCTCAGAAAGGTAACGGATTACCTCACATTCCTTATCCTCATGCCGCTCTCGATCAACTTTGGATTTGCCGCCAATGCAGTGCTGAAAAATGATATGCTACTCGATAAATTTCTAAACTTTCTCCCGGGCCCCTGGATAGAAACCGGCCTGCTGCTTTTTATCCCACTTTTTTTTATTACCCTTACCCTCTTTTTGATTTACATTTTTTTTCCTAACACCAAAGTAAAGCTCGGGCCTGCCTTTGTCGGCGCTCTCTTCGCGGGCACTCTCTGGTTTCTCACCCAGAATCTGTATATCGGTCTCCAAATTGGAGTTTCCAAATATAATGCAATCTATGGCTCTTTTGCCACCTTACCACTTTTTCTGGTATGGATGTTCCTTGGCTGGGTTTTCATTCTAGGGGGGGCCCAACTGGCCTTTGCCTGTCAGCAGCATCAGAAGTATCAATTAAAAAAACTCACTCATTCACCACTTGAACAACTGAGCGCTGCCTTTGATATTCTGAACACCATCTATGACTGCTACAACAGGAAAACACCATTGCACAGAAAAGAACTGCCCATCCATTATCCCGCATATTCCGCCACACTTCTCTTCAGCAGCCTGGAAAAACTCCTACTGTCACAGACGGTTGTCAGTACAGAAAAGGGACGCCTCCTCCCGTCAGGTCCTGCAGAAAAACTGAATTACAGAGAAATTTTTGCTGCAATTCTTGGCAATTCAGTTCCCGAAACCATGGGTGGTAAGGCTGCAATGAATCTCATCAACCAGGCAAAAACCATCTTAGATAAAGATTTTTCCCCTAAGCACCAGGGAGATAATGAATCAACCACCGGTAATACATGAGGGAAAACAAGCCAGTGTAAGTACCTTCTCGAAATCCTTCACAATAAATGATAGAAAATTCGAAAAGGTACTCACTATTTTCTTGCAATTATTTTGGAAATTGATACCATGTGGGAATAGTTATTTGTACAAATATATAAACAACAACATGGAGAATTATGATGAAAAAATTTACTTGTTCAGTCTGCGGCTATACCTATGAAGGTGACAGTGCACCAGACAAATGCCCACAGTGCGGCGCAAGCGCTGATAAGTTTAAAGAAGCTGTGGAAGGGGAAATGGCATGGGCTGATGAGCATGTAATTGGTGTTGCCAAGGATGTTGATCCGGCAATTGTTGAGGGCTTACGTGCTAACTTTACCGGTGAATGTACCGAGGTCGGAATGTATCTTGCCATGAGTCGTCAGGCAGACCGCGAAGGCTACCCTGAAGTCGCTGAAGCCTACAAACGTATTGCATGGGAAGAGGCGGAGCATGCCTCTAAATTCGCCGAAATGCTGGGTGAAGTAGTTGTCGCATCCACTAAGGAAAACCTTGAAGCACGAGTTGCCGCAGAGCATGGCGCATGTCAGGGAAAAAAAGACCTTGCTGTTGAAGCCAAGAAACAGAATCTTGATGCCATCCATGACACTGTCCATGAGATGTGCAAAGATGAAGCCCGACACGGTATGGCCTTTAAGGGCCTGCTGGAAAGATACTTCGCCTAGAACAAAATGAATTTTAAAGCAGCCTCACTGAGTTAAGCCTCCGGAGCCTCTGTGTTCTGCACAGGGGCTTTTTTTTTTTTTTCTTCCATACCCCAGGCACCAGTATCAAGCTGGATTTTCACCATGAATACAATTGAAGCCCTGCAACAACGACGATCAGTACGTGCTTTTCTCAACAAGGACGTTGAAGAGGAAAAGATTAATGCCATCCTTGCTGCCGCCAGCCACGCACCATCTGGTGCCAATATTCAGCCCTGGCAGGTGGCTGTCGTCTCGGGAGAAACAAAAAAGAAACTGCAACAGCAGATAGAGCAGAGTTTTCGAAGAGGTGAGAGAGGAAATGCTGACTACCAGTACTATCCAAAGGAATGGGAGAATCCATACAAACTTCGTCGTATCCATTGCGGACAGCAGATGTACGACACTCTTAACATAGCACGACGTGACAAGCAGCGCCGTCTTGATCAATGGGCTGCAAACTATCGTTCCTTCGATGCCCCAGTGATGCTGCTTTTTTTTATGGACTCTGCAATGGAAACGGGATCATATCTTGACTGCGGCATGTTCCTGCAATCGGTGATGCTTGCAGCTCTGGATTATAACCTGGCAACCTGTACCCAGGCATCCCTTGCCGATTATCCTGAAATTATTAAAAGCACACTGGGTTATCCGCAGGATACAATCCTGCTTTGTGGCATGGCTCTTGGATATGAGGACAAGGAGGCTCAGATCAACAGTTATCGTACCCCCCGTGAGGAAACAAAGTCGTTCACCCGATACTTTCGATAGACTGGTTTCTTCTTCTACAGCAGTGCAATCACTCCATGAAAGCGAGGGTATTCACCTAAAACACACCACCTAGTCAGATTGCCTAAAAAAAAACAACTTCTTGATTTATTCTCCCAAGTATGAGCTACTGAGGAAAGCATTTTGTTTACCATTCCGGACACTCTCTTCAAACCCTTCACACTACATGATTACCTTTGCCCGTCAGCTTTCATTTCTAACCTACCTGCTGCTCTTTATTCTGTTACAGTTCATTCTGGCAGGACTGCTGGCCTACGGCAAGAAACAGGTGCTGTATAGTTATCAACAGCAATTTTCATCGGAACTTGAGACCGTTCTTGAATTTACTCTTTCACATTATCGGGATCTCTCAAATTCTTTTTTCCAGACTGAAGTAAATCAACCACCAATTCTGTCACTTATGGAGCAGGCAGGCAGGGCCTCTGTAGAGGAGAAAACATCTCTGAGACAGAACCTTTTCGCTGAAATCCAGCCAATATTCATGCTTGTGAAAAATGATCTCCTCCATCTTCATTTTCATCTCCCCAATGGAGACAGTTTTTTACGAATGCATAAGCCAGAAATATTCGGTGACAATCTCCATCAGACACGAGAAAGCATACGTCTCGTTGCCCAGGAAAAGCAATCCCTTGAAGGCTTTGAAATGGGACGTCATTTTTATGCTATTCGCTATCTCTACCCTCTCTTCAATACTCAGAAAAAATTTTTAGGAAGTGTGGAAACCGGCATTTCCTTTCAACAGTTCCGTAAAAGTCTCCAAAATCTGTCAAAGGGCAGGTATCAGCTTCTGATCAAAGAAGAGATTGCAGAAAAGAAATTAGTGGCTGAGGGGAAGGCAAATTTTCAACCATCTTTCCTTAATAGCCGTTTCTTCATTGAAAAGTCTGACCTCAATACAGAAGAGCTACAAAACCATTTCCACAATCCAGATGATATTCCTCCTGCGGTCATGAATACGATCGACAACAATATCAAGAAACAGACGGAGAAACCGCTACAGAGTGGAGAAGCATTTAACGTAACAACGAAAGTCGACGGACAGGCTTACCTGGTTTCGTTCCTTCCTATAAAAAATATAACCAATTCTGATATCGGATATCTGGCATGGTACTCCAGGGATACAAATTTTTCCTATATTGAGCGTGGCTATATCATCTCCTATTTTATAGGCAGCGTACTTATTTTTATTATTTTATTTCTCTATCGCTGGTCCACAAATAAAATTTTCTTTCAACTGACACAGCTCAAGGAAGCCGAAAAAGAACTCGGTAAATCCCATGCGGAAATGGAACAGATCTTCAACACTGCAGCTGACGGTATGCGTGTGGTGGATAAAGACCACAATGTGCTACGGGTAAATGGACGCTTCCTTCACATGAGTGGCCTGGAGAAGCAGGAGGTATTAGCCCTCAAGTGCTACGAAGTTTTTGGTGGTTCTTCCTGTATGGGAAGTAATTGCCCGCTCGAACGCATCGTAGCAAATGGTGAGGAATGGGTTGAATCTGAGTCATTTAAAGAGTTTTCAAATGGCAAGAAGATACCATGCATCGTTACAGCCACACCATACCGGAACAGCAACAATGAGGTCATTGGAATCATAGAAGACTTTAAAGACATCTCTGACCGTAAAGAATTCGAACAACAATTAAAAAAACAGGCGCGCACTGATCCCCTGACTGGTCTGATGAACCGACGTGGTTTTATCCACAGTGCAGAAAAGATGCTTCGACTCGCAAAACGCCAGAAAAACATTCTTTTCCTGCTCTTTGCCGATCTGGACAACATGAAACATATCAATGATGAGTTTGGACATGAAAAAGGCGATCTTGCTCTTCAGGAAACTGCAAAACTCCTCATGAACACCTACAGAGAAACTGATATTATCGGGCGACTCGGCGGAGACGAGTTTGCAGTTTTACTCTTTGACGTATCAGTTAAAGAGAAGGAAAATATAGTGGATCGTTTCCAGGAAAATCTAAGCCATTGGAGGAAGAACTCCGACGAAACCTTTTCTCTGTCCCTGAGTATCGGGGTTGTCCAGTCCCACCCAGAAAAGGAGGAAGACATGGAATCTCTTCTACACCTGGCAGATCAGGCTATGTACAAGATTAAAAGACAAAGGAAAACAGGAAAAGTATGAACATACTCTCAACGGTAGCTATTCATGGCTGATATATTTATTGTAGATGACGATATTATGCTGCAGCAGATGCTTGTCCGGCAACTGCAGTCCTCGGGACATAGGACAGACTGTGCTTCCACTCTCACCGAGGGACTTCAGCAGGTTCTTTCAGGTAAGTACGATATTGTCTTGCTTGACGTCCAGCTCCCCGATGGAAACGGCCTGGAATACATTCCCAGATTTAAAAATGCGTCATCCTCTCCAGAAGTTATCATCATAACTGGAAAGGGTGATAAAGACGGCGCAGAAAAGGCCATCGTTAGCGGGGCATGGGGTTACATCGAAAAACCGCATGTACTCAAAGAATTAGTCCTTCATATTGCACGAGTAGAGCAGTATCAAAAAGAAAAAAACAGAGCGGAAAAGATACCACTTGTCCTCAAGCGTGACGCCATTATTGGAAACAGCCCCCAGCTGACAAAATGCCTCGACAGGGTCGCTGAAGCGGCACTTTCCGATGCCAGTGTCTTAATTACCGGTGAAACAGGGACGGGAAAAGAACTTTTTGCCAGGGCCATCCACGAGAACAGTACACGTGCGGACCATAATTTTGTAACCGTTGACTGTGCCTCTCTCCCGGAAAATCTCATTGAAAGCACTCTGTTTGGTTATGTAAAAGGCTCTTTTACAGGAGCTGAAAATAACAGGGAAGGACTTGTCCAACTCGCCAATGGAGGAACCCTGTTTCTTGACGAAGTCGGAGAACTTCCCCTGAACGTACAGAAAACCTTTTTACGCGTGTTGCAGGAACACAGCTATAGACCCATTGGATCAACCAATGAAAAACAGAGTGACTTCAGAGTCATTGCCGCAACAAACATTGATATAGAGAGCAGCATAAACAATGGATCATTTCGAAAAGACCTCCTGTATCGTTTAAGGGCCCTCTCTTGCGCCCTCCCTCCCCTGCGAGACAGAAAGGAGGACATTAAGCCCCTTATCAGATATTTTCTTGCCCGGATGTGGGATCGATCAAAGCTTGATTACCAGGGAATTTCACCGGATTTCATAGAACACCTTACCGCCTATGACTGGCCCGGAAACATAAGAGAATTGCAACAGACTCTGGAACGGGTGGTCGCCAGCACAGTAAGGACGCCCACATTGTTTGCTTATCACCTGCCTGAACATTTCCGTATCCAACAGGCTCAAGCGGCAATACACACATCTCCGCCACACCGCTCTTCCCCGGAAGTTTTTCAAACACCAGAAAAGCTCATACCACTCCCCTGGAGTGAGTACAAAAATAATTACGAGCGTCAATATATTTATGAACTCATGCGCCATACCAATGGAAACATAACAGTAGCCTGTCAGGTCTCCCACCTCTCAAGAGCGCGCCTTTATCAGTTACGCGAAAAACATGGCCTACTTGATCCATCCTGAATAACTCACTCTTCTTTTGCCGAACATCAATGGCTGCTTTTGTAGCCATCAAATGTCTACAATAATAGACATTGGTCGCTATTGTACTGAAGTTTAGAGTTTCACATAATAATCCATCGTCATGATGGAGGCGGATGATTTCCTGCTAAATTGTTCTCTGACATAAAACCATAAAGGCTTTCC
>JGI10211J34971_10004989_pt1 | contig 10436 bp, 8 predicted proteins | sample Etolagsediment_FD_34971 | JGI IMG/M metagenome (IMG submission 34971)
CTTTCCGGAAAGCAATTCGTGCTCTTCAAGAGCCCGATGAACATCGGGTCCGCACCGAAGTGTGACATCTACCTGTTCAAAGATGCGGCCATCGAGCCGAAGCATGCGACCGTGACGCGCTCCGGTCGCAAGTACCTGCTCCAAAGCACGCAGGAAGGCAAGGGGATCTACGTTAACGGTAAGCCCGTCGACAAGTGCATCCTCCAGCCCGGCGACACGATCGGGATTGGCGACACGGTTCTGCGGTACCAGGAAAAGGAGAAGAGGTAACTGCCGGTCGGGCGACTCGAGTCGCCGCACGGACCTGCATTGCCTGAGAAGAGAGGTGCATCACCATGGCTCAATATGAAATCAAGTGTCCCCATTGTGGTACCGAGTTGATGTTCGAGGAGGAGTACTTCGGACAACAGTGCGCGTGCCCTCAGTGCGAAAACCAGCTGACGCTCGCCCGCGAAGCGGCTTCTCCGTCCGCGGATACCCCGCCTGTCGCGCCCCCCGCTGGTCCGGCCCCGCCTGCGATCCTGCCAGAACGCATGAAGGCAAACAAGGCAATCGCAGGGCGCATCTGTTCGGGCTGTGGCCGAGCTATCGACTTCGGAGACGACGTGTTCAACTGCCAGGACTGCGGCGAGAGCATGCACACGCTGTGTTACCAGAGCTCACGCAAGTGCGGCAACTCCGCATGCGCCACGCCGGGGCCTCCCCCGCCGCGGACGGATGCCCTGAGGCCTCTCTCCGTGCAAGCAACCGCCGAGGATACGAAGCCGTGCAAGTTCTGCGGCGAGGATATACGGAAAGCCGCACGCAAATGCCGCTTCTGCGGCGAGTATCAGACGGCGGCCGACAAGCCGGCCGCCGCACGCAAGGAGGCCCCGCCGGAGGATGAGTTCCTCACCGGCTCGGAGATCGCACTGGGAATCCTGTGCAGCGGGATCGCCTGTATCGTGGCCATCGTCTATATCGTTCAGGGCAAGAAGAAGGGCTGGAAGCTCTTGGGAATATCCCTGGTGGTGCAGTTCGTTCTCGGTGTCATCCGAGCTATCGTGCAGTCACAGATCTGACCGCCTCCGGTCGGGAATCAGAGCAATATGACCACTATCGATGTGTTTGCAGCAGGAGATGAAGTCTCGGGGAAAACCTGCTCGGTGTGCCAGACCACCATCGTCAGCGGGGAGCGAATCGTCTTCTGCCCCCACTGCTCTCTGCCATATCACGAAGAGTGCTGGGACGAGAACGGCGGGTGTGCGCAGTACGGCTGTGCCAGCGCGCCGGAATCCGTCAAACACGATGGAGCCACCGATTTCCAGCCGGGTGCCTGGGGGGACGAGAAGTCATGCCCGGCCTGTCACAAGCGAATCAAGGCGCAGGCTCTCAAGTGCCGTTTTTGCGGAGCGGTGTTCGAGCATCGCGGCACAATCTCGGCCAGGGAATATGCGACCCGCGAGTATGAAGGCCAGGAATATGTGGTTGCACGAAACCAAGTAGTGGCCGTGTTCCTGGTTGCCGCCACGGGTTGCCTGGCGCCCTTTGCCCTGATCGCTCTGGGCATACTCATCTTTCACGGCACGCTCGGCAAGATACAGTACCGCCGGCTCCCGCCGGCGCTCCGAGCCCTCGCCGTCTGCGGGTTCGCCGTCGGTTGCCTCCTGACTGCCTTGCTGATCTTCCTTGCCATTTTCGATCGGAACTGAGACCTCATGGCCCAATCCGCTCATTCTCAGCCAATCAATGCCAACCCGTTCCACGCGGGGAACACATGCCCGTTCTGCCAGGAGACCATCACCGAGGGACAGCTGATTGTGAAGTGCAATCGGTGCGGCAGCCTGCACCACGAGTCGTGTTGGCGGCATCATCACGGTTGCGCATCCTACAACTGCGACGAAGAAGTACGACGCCGGTCCGGCAAGCTGGAGCCGGAGATCGTAATCAGTGCCGACGATGCTGCAGCGGCCGCACCTCCGCTTGCCCTGGAGCGACCTGCCGGCGAGGACCAGTCCCGACACTTCCTGCCGCCCACGCCGACGAGACCGAGCAAGCCAGCCATCGCCAGTCTCATCCTCGCGTTTGCCGCCCTCACCGGCATCTGGCCGGCCGTTGCGCAGAACGTACAGGGCATGGCGTTGGCCGTGGCCGTCGCCGTGGGTTCCATTGCCGTGGGGGTCGTGGGCATGGTCGTGATCAACACGAAGCGGGAGTCATACGGCCTCGGGATGGCGTCGGCCGGAGTCATCATGTCAGCGGTGCTGGTGATCGCCATGTTCGCAGGCCTGCATCGGGCGACCGTGTCGCGCCATCAGGATATTCAGGTGCAACTCAAGATCTCCGAATGCACCCCGACGGAGGCTGAGCTGGCTCGGATGAACCCCGTCAAGGCAAACTCCCTGCGTGCAAACGTCGTGGTGCGAAGCAGCGTTGGCTTTCTCGGTACCGGCGTCGGCATTGGTTCCGGCATTGTGATGAAGGTCGAGGACAAGACGGCCTACATCATCACCAACAAACACGTCATCGGCTCCGAGGACGCCCCGGCGCCGACGGTACTGTTCTATAACGGGGAGGAAAGTCGGGCGACCGTCGTCTGGCGAGCTCCGGAGGACGTGGACATTGCCCTGCTGTCCTGTCAGGTACTGGCCCTCGAGAAGACGCCAAGTGTAACCATGCGCGAGTCGCCGGCCGCCCAGGGCGATCCCGTATTTGCCGTTGGGAACCCCATGACTCTGTACTGGAGCTACACCGAAGGCGTCATATCAGCTGTGCGGAGACGCGAGCTGGACGGCCCCGACCTGACCGTGTACCAGACCCAGACACCGATCAATCAGGGCAACAGCGGCGGCGGCCTTTACGACATGTCAGGCCAACTCGTCGGCGTCAACACATGGACAAAAGACAAATCCGTGGCTGAAGGACTCAGCTTCGCCATTGCCACAACGAGTATCGCCGGTCTGCTCGAACAGGACGGTATGCTAGACCACGTGACGCCCGGACAGCTGTCCGACTGATCACTTCCCCGAGGATACACGATGCCAAGCGTGCGACTGCGACGACTGAAAGCCGACTATGACCGGATCTGCACCTTTTTCACCGGCAAGTCCAGGATACGCGTCCTGAAGGCCGCGGGAAGACCGCCGGAGAAGTACCAGATCGAGTTCCTGGTGCCGAGTCTCCAGAAGAACATGGCCACCCGGGAAATCCACATCCACAACGGTTTCATCGCCGAAATCACCCTGACTGGTTCCTATCCGCGCATGGCACCGCAGTGCCGGATGCTCACGCCTGTCTTTCATCCCAACATCGCGCCGCACGCTATCTGTATCGGTGATCACTGGGCCGCCGGCGAGTCATTGCCGTACCTCATCGCCCGGATCGGGGAGATGCTCGTGTTCCAGTCCTACAACGTGAGAAGCCCACTGAACGGAGAAGCGGCGCGTTGGGTCGAGCAAAACGTCGAACACCTGCCCCTCGACGACTTCGACTTCGCATCCCTGTTGTCCATCGGAGAAGCATCCGGCAGGAACGCCGACGGCACCCTTCGCGGTGAAGTCACATGCGCCAACTGCGGACGCGAAGGCGACGGATCGGACATGCTCACATGCGTCAGCAACCATGTCGTTTGCCGGCAGTGTATCCACGAGTGTCCGCAGTGCGAAGGCGTTCTGTGCCTGAAGTGCAACACATACAAGTGCACCATGTGCGGCATCTCCGTCTGTCATCAGTGCGTCACCAAGTGCATAGCCTGCGACCGCCTCGCATGCCGTGAACACACGGGCACGTGTCACGTCTGCGGACTCAGCCATTGCGAGGATTGCCTGGTTGAGTGCCGCGCGTGCGGGGAGATGGCCTGCGTACAGCACGTGGGCAAAGCGGAGCTTGATGGGGAGGACGTCCTGGCATGCACGGAATGTCTGCAGAATGCGACGCAGTAAGGATAACACGACAGGCGCTTCCGCGAACCGCCCCGCGGCATCCCCGGCGTGGTCAATCGGTGTCTTGGCGCGACGCATCGTCCGCTGGCTCTACATCTCCGAAGCGGACATAGAGCAACCTGCCCGCACCCATCTCATTTACCTTTCGGTCTTCGCCGCGATGGTATTCCTGCCCATGCTCATGAACACGGCCTCGACGGACGAAGGCGTTTCATGCTTGGGACGGCGGCTGCCACCAACATGCTGGAGCCGCGAGTTGTTCGCCATGCCATGTCCGGGGTGCGGGCTCACCCGTTCTTTCGTTCACGTTGCACACGGACACGTGGCTGAGTCACTGCGATCGCATCGTCTCGGCCTGTGCCTCTACGCCTTCTGTGTGTACCAGTTATTCTACCGGGGCTACTCGGCATCTCGCCGTTCCAGACGGTGTCCCTCGGTTCTCGTCTCTCTTCAGCAATGGGTCCCGATGGCTCTGATTGCAGCCCTTTTTGTCAACTGGCTGGTCGGAGTCGCGACCGGCGGAGGCAACTGACACAGTACCGTGATCCGTATACGACATGCCACAATGGGATTCGAGCGCGAGCCTTTGGCTGCGCCTTTCCGCTTCAAGGCGGGGAGCTTGACCGAGCTGTGGCAGACGGTTGTGCGACTGGAGAGCGGCTCAGGCACCGAGGCCGTGGGGCTGGGGGTCCAGAGCGTGCTCTGGTCGGATGCGCGCGTGTTCGCTGCACACACGGAAACCGAAGCAAACAACCTGATGTTCCGGACGACCCGGGAAGCCGCCCGACGTGCGGAATCCGCAACCTTCGGGACGCCGTTCGAGTTGTTCGATGCCCTGTTCACGCCGACGTTCGAGTTCGCCAAGCACATCACGGGGAGACCGGACCTGCGACCGACGTTCGCGCTGAACGCGCTTGTCCCCCTCGACAATGCGGCCTGGGTGCTGTATGCACGTGAGGAGGGCTTCACGTCGTTTGACGACATGCTGCCCGCGAAACAGATGGCCGCCCTCCCCTGCCGTCACGACGCGCTTCTCGACGTGCCTCTTTTCACCTATGGCACGTCCCTGAATGCCATCGAACAGAGCGTCCGCGACGGCGCGGCGGTTATCAAGATCAAGATCGGCGCCGACCCGGATGGAGATGGGGATCGGGCGAAGACGCTGAGTTGGGACTGCAACCGACTCTCTGCCATCCACGGCCGCGTGGGTCAGGTAGGGACCCCGTACACCCGTTCGGGGCACGTCCTCTACTACCTCGACGCCAACGGACGTTACGACTCGCACGAGCGCCTGGTGCGACTGCTGGACCACGCCGAACGGATCGGGGCCTTGGAGCGGATCGTGATGATCGAGGAACCGTTCCCCGAAGACCTGCCTGTGGATGTGCACGACGTCCCCGTTCCTGTTGCCGCGGACGAAAGTCTGCATTCGCTGAAGGAAGCCGACGAACGCCTCGACTTAGGGTACCGGTTCCTCACGCTCAAACCTATTGCCAAGACGCTCTCCTTGAGCCTGCGTCTTGCGGAACTCGCACGTCAGCAACAGGCCCCGTGCTTCTGCGCGGATCTGACGGTGAATCCCGTGCTGGTGGATTGGAACAAGTGTGTCGCCGCGCGCCTGCCGGCACTGCCCGGGATAGACCTGGGCATCATAGAGGCGAACGGGCCGCAGAACTACAGGAACTGGGGAACGATGCTCGGCTATCATCCCGAGGGGGATAGATCATGGGCCGCGTCCCGTGCCGGTGTATTCCGCCTGGACGACTCGTTCTATGCCGAGAACGGAGGCATACTGCGGACGCCGCACCACTACGGTGAGTTGCTCAGGCGCTCATCCGCCTGACCTTCTCGTGAATCGCCGGCACGGCTTCGAGCATGATGTCTTTCACATCCTCGTAGCAGAACGTCCGTTCGTCGAACGGCCGCCGTTCCAGACCCTTCAGGAAGCGCTCCTGAAACTCCCCGAAGTACGAACCGTAGATGTGGTAACTGTCGGCCAGATGCACGTATCGGCCAAGTCGAACTTCTTGGTCGGTGATGTCCGAGATTCTCTCCGCGATCCGTTTCTGGAGCTGCACGAGGGCAAACATGTTCATGAACGCCGCCTTGTACGCGTCATTGGAGCGGAACCGGATGTTGCAGTTCAGATACTGAATTCCGTCCTCGCGGGTCAGCCGGCACCAGACGCTCTGCAAGCAGGCAGGATCGTAGCAATCATTGTCTTCCCACACCTTCCACGTGATCGCTTGGGCACGCCGTGTGTAGGGTGTTTCGGCAAGCTTCCGCGCTATGGTCTCGACCTGGTCCATCGCGTCGGACATCGACGGCACGCGGTAGCGGAACAGCCGTTCGTGGTATGTGTATTCCCACCGGGTATCGTCTGGATCGTCAGGATTGCGCACCAAATGGTCCTTGATGCCGTCTGTCACCTCCATCACGTACTCCTGCAGATCCTCGAGCCCGCCGGGAAAGTCCTTGTGTATCATTGGCTCGGCCAAGGGGTCCTCGACCGTGATCAACATGGTCGCGTCTTTGCTCGGCGGATCCGATTTCTTGTCATACATCGTCTTGATGTCGCAACCGTTCGCGTGGAGCTCGACCAAGGAGTTCTCCCAAGCTTCGGCGATGGACCGTCCTCTAGCTGTCAGTACGGGAATGCCATGCATGATCGTTGTCCTAATAACGCTCTCTCTTCCCCTGCCCAACTTCCAGTTGACTGAAACATATAGCACACGCAGCGGCTTTTTCCAGCGCACCGTTGACCTACTCGGACCGTCTCCGTGGACCTGGAGAGCAAGACGGCGGTCGTCGAGTGCACGGGCTTCTGCGAACAGCGGCTCGCCCTGCTCCCACACGTGGAGCTTGCGTCGGCTAAGGTGTTTGAGGTAGTCCTTGCGCAGTTCGCCGATACTGCCCTTGGCCACGTTCGTCAGGTTCAGTTCCAGCTTCTTGCTGGTGGCGCTGTCTTCGCTTGCCTCGTTGATGTTCTGGCACCCGCTCCGGGACGCCTGGACCATCTGGTCGTGGTGCCGGTCGGCCACAGGGACATACCGTTCGCAGAACCGGCACGTGTAGTCGTACAGCAGCTCCGCCAACCGATACACGACCAGGTTACGGAATCCGCTGTGCTTCCCGAACAGACGTTCCGCGGGCCCCCGAGGACATTGCCTTCCCTCCCCTGTGTCCGTTCTGTCCGTTTGCCTGCACCTGTCGTCCTCCTCGCTGTTCGATACGCCACGACGGAAACGGACATAACCGACAAAACGGACGCGCCCGGTCTCGCCGGACCTGGCGGCAGGCCGAGGCCCCCGCTCCTGTCCGTTTCGTCCAGTCTGTCCGTTCCCTTCCTACACCCTCACCATCTCGCCGGTCTTCGACGACTCGAAGATAGCATCAATCAGCCCCATCGATGCACGGAGTTGGTCGGGGGTGACGATCGGTTCTGCCTTGCCCAGGCAAGAGTCGATCAGGTTGTCCCGAAGCTCGCCCAGTATGTTGACCGCCGGCAGTTCCTCCGGAGCGTCCATGCCGTCCGCCAACAACATGATCGGGCCGCCGACTTTCTCGGCCGTGATACAGCCTTTGCTCCCGGTCACGTACCAATGCGGAGCGGGCAGGCGAGCCATGTTGCTCGCTTCGAGGAACGCCGTCGCGCCGTTGTCGAACCGCATCATACAAGAGAAGTGATCGTCGACCTCATCGCTGAACTTCAGTCCGCGAGCGTCGGCCATCACACTCACCAGCGGACGATCCACCAGGCGCAGGATCTGGTCGCCGCAGTGCGGCGCATAGTCATACACCATCCCGCCGCCAAACTCGCGCTGAACACGCCACGTCGGGTTGAATCCCTCGATTCCCCACGATGCCCACACCGTGCCGTACTGTGTCCATACCCGGCGGACGTGCAGCACCTCTCCGATGCGGCCGGCCCGAACGGCCTCCACAATGGCACGGTACTCGCCGTCGTAGCGCCGCGACTGGTTGCAGTGGATCACCACGCCGGCGATTTCGGCGGCCCCGATCATCGCCTCCGCCTCCGCTTTGGTCATGGCGAAAGGCTTGTCCACAAACACGTGCTTGCCTGCCTGCACGGCACGGACGGCCATGTCGCAATGAAAATTGGGTGGAGTCGTTACGAAGACGAGCTGAACCGCGGGGTCTGCAAGCATCGCGTCATAGTCCCCCGTAACAGTCGCGCCCGGATGATCTGCCGCAGCCGCTTCCCGCCGAACAGGCGTGGTGTCACACACCGCGACCACCGTCGCGTCTTCACGTCCCGCAAGCCAGCGGCTGTGTTGTCCGGCTGCCACTTTCCCGTATCCGACAATCCCGATGCCCAGCTTCTCACTCATTCCCGGTTCTCCTTGGTCAACTGCGAATCTCGTACAGCGTTTGGGGTGGTCCCGTCACTATACACGCGAGCCGCACAGGCCGAATGCGGTCGATGGACTATCTTTCCGACACAACTGAGCCCCCATACTGGACGCGCCCCCATGAAACACCGCCCGACACCGTCAACGCTGTCATTCGCTGTCGTTTTCGCGATGCTGATACCTGTGCTCCATGCCGGTGACCGGCCACAGTGGGGTCAGCGGCATACGCGAAACATGGTGTCCGAGGAGACGGGGCTGCCCGACGCATTCGATCCCGCCACCGGCCACAACGTGAAGTGGATTGTCCCCCTCGGCACGAGTTCCTACGCGTCACCGGTAGTCGCAGGCGGCAAGGTACTGATCGGCACAAACAACGCCAGGCCCCGAAGCCCGAAGCACCAGGGAGACCGGGGCGTCCTGTTTTGCCTCAGTGAAGCAGACGGGAGCCTCTGCTGGCAGCTTGTGGTACCCAAGCTCACGGGCGACAAGTACCTGGACTGGCCGCAGGCAGGAATCTGTTCGCCCGTGACTGTGGAGGGAGACCGGGCCTACGTCGTAACCAACCGGGGCGAAGTCCTCTGCCTTGACATGGACGGTCTCGCGAACGGGAACGACGGCCCGTTCCAGACGGAAGCCGATCACGCCACGCCCGAGGGCACCGTAACTGTGTCCCTCGATGATACCGATGCCGACATCGTCTGGCAGTTCGACATGCGCAAGGAAGTGGCCCTCTACTGTCACGACTCCGCGCACACGTCGATCCTCATCGACGGTTCGTACCTGTACCTCAACACAGGCAACGGCGTAGACAACACACACCGCAAGATCCGCAGTCCGGACGCACCGTGCCTCATCGTGCTTGACAAGAAGACAGGGCGCCTCATCGCCCGGGACAACGAAGGCCTGGGACCACTTGTGTTCCACTGCACATGGTCCTCCCCCGCCCTCGGCGATGTGAACGGAAAACGGCTGGTCTTCTACGGCGGCCCGAACGGTGTGGTCTACGCGTTCCGCGCCTTGTCCGAGGGGGAGGCAGACGACCCGGCGCGAGCACTGGAGAAGCTCTGGTGGTTTGACTGCGATCCCACGGCGCCGAAGACGGACGTGCACCGGTTCATCGGCAACCGCAAGGAGAGCCCGAGCACGATCCACAGCATGCCGGTGTTCCACGAGGGATCGGTGTATGTAACGGTCGGAGGCGACATGTGGTGGGGCAAGCGGGAGGGGTGGCTCAAACGTATTGACGCGAGCGGAACCGGCGACATCACGACAACGGGCGAGAAGTGGTCATACGCCATAGCGGGACACACGTCAACAACGCCTGCCGTCCACGACGGACTGGTGTATGTCGGGGACTGCAGCCGCACGGTTCATTGCGTCGATGCCGAGACCGGCAAAGCCTGCTGGACGCATCAGGTCAAGGGCCCTGTCTGGGCATCGCCGATGGTGGCAGACGGCAAGGTCTATGTCGGTACGCGCGGCAAGCAGTTCCTCGTGTTTGCCGCCGGACGCGAGGAGAAGCTCCTGTCGTCCGTCATGCTCGACAGTCAGATCAGTGGGACCCCCGCCGCCGCAAACGGCGTGCTCTACATCCCTACCATGCAGAAGCTCTACGCAATCGCGAAGACCGCACCGTAGGCGACACGGAAGCGACTCCCGTTCGGTTGCGCGCGGACGCCGCCCTCCGCGTCGCCGTTCCTGATTTCCGACCCGGAGACGCAGAGGGCCTCAATACTGTTGACGTGAGCCGAAGGCGCACGGCGTAGACCGCTCAGGCCATGTCCCACTGTTCGCGCAGCATGGCGACCATGTTGCGGATCAGCCGGATCTTCTCCTCCTGCGGCAGGCCTCCCTTCGGTTTCCCCTGGGGCTTCGGCCAGCCGCCCTCGAAGCTCACAGCCCCGCGGTAACCGATGAGCTTCAGTCCCTTGAAGCCGTCCACGTAGTTGTCCGCGTCAGGATGGACGCCGGGGATGATCCGCTGTTTGAGGCCCGCGATGTGCACGTGGGCAAGCAGTTGGCCCGCACAAATGAAGGCCCCCATGAAGCTCGTCTCCTCCAGCTCCATGTGCCAGAAATCGCCCATCACCTTTGCGCCCGGGCCGATGTCCGCTGCCATCCGTGCGCCGTCTGCAACCTGTCG
>JGI10211J34971_10004991_pt1 | contig 10432 bp, 5 predicted proteins | sample Etolagsediment_FD_34971 | JGI IMG/M metagenome (IMG submission 34971)
GGCCCGGAATACCGAATGCTGACCGAACAATGCACACAGACCGCTCTTCGCTGTGCGGGGGTCGCACTTCTCGCAGTACTCATCGGTGTGGTGAACGAGCCGCTGCTCGAGGAAAGCCATCACCGTCGGCGAGTCGCCTGGACACTGATCCTGATCCCGTTGCTCACTCCCGTATTGGTTGTGGGATACGCTTACTCGGGATTCTCGGTTCATCTGATCCGGAACCTGTGGCTGCGGGAACTGCTGTACGACCTGCTCCTGTTGATGAAGCTCGGGCCCGTTGCGTGTCTGGTGCTGCACTTTTCGCCGTCGCCCATGTCTGCCGAGGCACGTCATTGTCTGCGCCTGCGACCGCGCCAGCGCGGCGTGCGTGAACTGGCTTTCCATGCAAGGTGCGTCGTGCTCGGGACGGGACGGTCGCTGGTGATCTGCTTCGGACTGGTGTTCCTCCTCGCGTTTACCGAGTTGGAAATGGCATCACTGATGAACGTGCGGAGCTGGACCGTGGCATTGTTCGACGCCCAGACGGGGGGAATGTTGCTGGGCGCGTCACTGCGGCTGGCGTTTGTCCCCGCCGCGACCGGTGTCGCGGTTCTCGCAGGCGTGCTGCTTCTGTTGGCGAGGGACGAGGGAGGAGCAGAGGCGTCGGGCCATCGGGCGTGCGGGGGCCGCACGTGGCGAAGCGTGTTAGCGTGGGGGTGGCTGATCGGCGCTGTGACCGTGGTCACCGGCGTGCCCGCGGCGATTGTGCTGCGGCAGACTGTGGTCGGGCTGGTCATGGCAGTGCGGACGTTTGCCTTGGGACGGGCGGTTGCTTCGAGCGTCGTGTTTGCGGCCCTCGCAACTGTCTCTGCCTACATCGCAGCCGGACGCCTGATGCGGGAACGGGGAGACGGAGCGCGTCGCGGCCGCGGACAATGGCTTCTTGCGGGGATCGCATGCGCGCCGGGATTACTGGGGGCGTTGTTGGTGTCGTTGCTGGTCCTGTTCGCGTTCCAGTGCCCGCCGTTCAACGTCGCCTACGATACGCCCGTTCCTGTGGTGGTTGCGTTGGTCATCGTGTCCATGCCCTTCGCGATCGTGCTGCGGCTTCTCCTCGAACCCGGCCAGCGCGACACCGGAATTCACTCGGCACGGTTGCTGGTTGACTCGACCGTCGAGACGACCCGACGTCGTGCGCGTGGTGTACTGTGGACGATTCAGGTCAACAGGCGGTTCTGGGTGTTGTTCCTGCTGTTCTGCTGGACGTACTTCGACCTGACGGTGTCCGCCATCCTGGCCCCGCCGGGAATGGGCACGGTCACGGCCAGGTTGTACAACCTCATGCACTATGGCCAGACGCCCGTGCTGTCCGCGATGGTATGCCTGACGGCGTTGGTCCCGGTGACCGTACTGGTCTTCGGAAGCTTGGCGAAGAAGTGGGCGCTTCGCATGGGAAGTGGACGGTGAAACGATGTCGGATGTGCTCTGGAAACTCGACAATGTGTGTCTTGGCTCGAACCGGGAGCGGCGTCTTGAAGACGTCTGCGTCGAGATCCACCCCGGGGTGACTGCGTTGCTTGGACCATCGGGCGCGGGCAAGACGTCGCTGCTCAATATCCTTGCCGGGTTCGAGGTGCCCACGTCCGGTGTGGCTCGATCACTGGTCGAAACGGGGAACGACCACGCCGTTCCTTTCTTCTGGGTGCCGCAGACGCACGGGCTCTGGCCGCACCTGACGGCCCTCGAGCATCTGCGCGCTGTGTCCGGTGACGCATCGGACGGGGCGTTGACCGAGCTCCTGGCCAGGTTTGACCTGAACGACCGCATGTCGGCCCGCCCGAGCCGGTTGTCGCACGGCGAACGCGCACGATTGTCGGTGGCCAGGGCGTTGATGGTGTGCGCGCGCGCGCTGCTCATGGACGAACCTTTGGCCAGTGTCGACCGGGCTCGCGTCGGGAAGTACTGGGCTGTGATCCGTGAGCACTTGACCGCGTCCGGCGGTTCACTGGTGTTCTCGACGCATTCGCCGGAGACCGTGTTGGCTGAAGCGGATCGGGTCGTCTGCGTGCGGGACGGACGTCTGCTGTACGCAGGTGACGTGGAGGCGCTGTACTTGCGTCCGCCTTCGCGAGAGCTTGCCGAATGCCTCGGTGACGCGAACTGGCTGTCCCCCGAGGAGATGGCATCGTGGCTGGGCGTGGAGGGCGACGGAGAACGGTGCCTCCGCCCCGAGCACGTCTGCGTCGACTTGGATGCCGAGTCCGAGATGATGGTCCGATCTGCGCGCTTCAAAGGCTCTGTGGAGGAGCTTGATGTCGTGCATCGCCAATCGGGCGCGCACCGGACCTGGTATCATCGGCCGACCGGACGTCGGCTGGGAGAGGGAGACAGCGTACGTCTGCGGATGGTTGGAGACCTCTCCGCTGCTCGCCCATGTGTATTGGGCCATACCCGTCCGCTTGACAATGGCGTTTAATCGGCGGATGTACTGATAAGACCAGAGCCGGCGACCTCCCCGTGGTTCACCGGGACCCCTTCGACCGCATGCTCATTGCCCAAGCCCTTGTCGAGGATCTGATTCTGGTGGCGTACGACGGTGTCATCGCCCGATACGAGGTCTCCCTTCTGAAAGTGTAAGGGTGCCCTGCCGTTCGGCGCTGAATCGAGAAACTCGCGTTATACTGTGGATGGCGTTGCCGGAGTAGGGCACGCGCTTTGGTTTCCGTAGTTGGCTTGTGTCCCGGAATGGAAGGAGGCAACGGATGATCCGGACCGCCGTCGGGCTGGTGGCCGTGACGTGTTGCGCGATGCTCGTTTGCGGATGCCGCAAGCGTGATCCGCTGCTGTTGCCTGTCACCGAGGTGCGGCATCTTCAGATGCCACCATCGGGGACGAGAGTGCCGGCGCCGCGGGGGATTGCGGTTTCCGCGGAAGGTGAGTTGTTCGTTGCCGATACCGTGGGTCGCATCCTTGTCATGGACACGGCCGGCAAGGTCCTGCGACAATGGGTTATGCCGGAGACGGAGGTGGGGCGTCCGGAGAACCTGCTGGTGCTGGCCAACGGCAATCTGGTAGTCCCGGACACGCACTACCATCGCGTCTTCGTGTTCGACAAGGAAGGACACATCGTCCGTCTTTTCGGCACGCACGGACGAGGCGATGGCGAGTTCATCTACCCGGTTGCGGCGGCGGAAGATCCGGAGGGCAACCTGTTCATCTGCGAGTATGGGGGGAACGACCGAGTACAGAAGTTCTCGCCCGATGGCAAGTTTCAGGGCGTGTTCGGGAGTTTCGGGACGGGGCCCGGGCAGTTCCAACGCCCGGCTGCCATCGTGTGGCACGACCATCGGCTTTATGTGGCGGATGCAGTGAACCATCGGATCCAGGTGTTCTCCGAAACAGGTGAGTTCGTTGCCATCCTCGCGGAAGGTCTGGAACTCCGTTTTCCGTATGACCTGGCCCTGTCTCCGGATCGGGATGCCGTGTATGTGGCGGAATGGGGCGCGGGCTGTGTCGCCGAGGTCGCTCTGGACGGTGTCCCGCGCGGATTCTACGGGCGACCGGGCGCTGAGAACGGTCAGTTCCGGACGCCGTGGGGTGTTGCCTGCGCGCGGGAGTATGTGTACGTCGCGGACACGGGCAACCGTCGTATCGCAGTTCTGAAGTTGGCACAGTGAACCTATCAGGGGCAATAAACGAGATCCTGCCTCGCCCACGCCGGACCGTGGGCTGGCGTGACGCCATGCCCTTGATCGTGTTCTCCGCGGCGTTCGCAAGTGTGCTTGGCTATCTGGAGTTCGGCAACGTCGTCATGTTTTCACGTCCCGGGGCGTTCGCGTTGCTTGTCGCGATCCCGTGGTCGTGGTGGATGCATGTGACCGGGTTCCACGGGTTGGCGGGGGTCCGTTCGGCAATGGCCCAGTTCACTCGCTTTACCGTCATTGCGGTGTTCGCAATGCTGCTGGCCGAACCCAGAGCGGTGCGCGAGAGCCACACCTTGTCCGTGGTTTACGCACTCGATCTGTCGGACTCGATTGGCGAGGGGGCCGTGGATGACGCGCTCGAGTACGTGGTGAAGACTGCGACCGAGCGTCCCGAGGGAGACGAGGCGGGGTTGATCTTCTTCGGGCGCGACGCGGCTGTCGAACTCCCGCCCGGGCCGACGTTTCCATTCGAGGCGATCAACTGCCGGATTGCCCGGGATGGCACCAGTTTGGAGAAAGGACTGTCGCTGGCCGCTGCCATGGTGCCGGAAGAGAACCAGGGACGCATCGTGTTCATCAGCGACGGCACCGAGACGGAAGGCAGTCACGGACGTGTGCTGGACGAGCTCAAGTCGCGCCAAGTCCCGGTGGATGTGTTGCCCGTGCAGTACGACTACGAATACGAGGTGTGGCTCGAGAAGCTCGAACTACCCAAGTTCGTGAAGGTGGGCGAGACCTACGAAGCGACCATTGTCTTGTCGTCGCTGAAGTCGGGAGCGGGAACCCTTGTGCTTCAGGAAAACGGCAACACAATCGCGCGTGAGACGGTCGCCTTCGAGGCCGGGAAGAACCGGTATGTGCTGCCGTTGTACATGCGCGGCCCCGGCTACTACGAGTACGTCGCCACGATCGAGGTCCCGCCGGACCAGGACGGCTGGGCGGAGAACAACACGGCCATCAGCTACCTGTACTTGAAAGGTGAGGGACGTGTGCTGGTGGTGGTCGATCCGGCCGGCAACCCCAAGGACTACGAGCCGTTGGTGAATGCGCTGCGCGAGGCGGAACGACTGGTGGACGTACAGACGTCGTACGAGTTCTCGCGCGACCCGCTCTCGCTGATGCCCTACGACTGCATCATCTTCGTGAACGTGGCGGCGGACGCGTTCGACATCGTGCAGCTCAACGCCCTGAAAGATGCCGTTCACAGTCAGGGCGTCGGTTTCCTGATGATCGGCGGGCAGAACAGCTACGGTCCCGGTGGATACCACCGCAGCCCGATCGAGGAAGCACTGCCGGTAAGCATGGACATCAGCCAGAAGAAGGTCCTGCCGAAGGGCGCGTTGGCGATCATCTTGCACACCTGCGAGTTCCCGGAGGGCAACACATGGGGCAAACGGATCGCGAAGGAAGCCGTGCGTGTGCTGTCGTCCCAGGACGAAGTGGGCGTGCTGGCCTACACGTACCAAGGCGGGGAGAAGTGGCTGTTCCCGCTGACACCGGCGGGCGAGTACGAGAACCTCGTCAAGATCATCAACCAGGCGGAAATCGGCGACATGCCCAGCTTCGCCTCCACCATGAAGATGGGACTTGACGGACTGAAGGCCAGCGACGCGGCGACCAAGCACATGATCATCATCTCCGACGGTGATCCATCTCCGCCGCCTCCGTCGCTGGTTAGCGAGTTCGTGCAAAACAAGGTAAGCATGTCCATGGTAGCGGTCTTCCCGCACGGCGGCCAAGACATCTCGATCATGCGCTCCATCGCGTCTACAACGGGCGGACGGTACTACTTTCCGCAGGATCCCGCCCTGTTGCCATCCATCTTTATCAAAGAAGCCAAGACCCTCCGGCGGAGCATGATCCAGAACAAGACGTTCGTTCCGCAAGTCGAGATGCCGTCGCCTGTCCTGAAGGGCGTGGAGACGATGCCGGAACTGAAGGGGTATGTCTTGACTACACCCAAACCCCGTGCAACGGTCATCCTGAAAGGGCCCGAGCCGGAGGAGATCGACCCGGTGCTGGCCGTGTGGCGCTACGGGTTGGGGAAGACGGCGGCGTTCACGTCCGACCTGTCGGCGAACTGGGCCAGTTCATGGCTGGAGTGGGGGAGTTTCATCGCGTTTGTCAAGCAACTCGTGAGCGATGTGTCGCGTGTGGAGACGAAGAGTTTCCTGCACGTGTCCGCGTTCGCGAGCGGGAACACGGGTGTGATTGCGGTGGAAGACCACCGCCCCGAGGAATCGTTCCTTGACGTGGTCGCGGCTGTGACCGGGCCGCGCGGGAAATCACTGACTGTTCCGCTCAAACAGACAGGGACCCGACGCTACGAAGGCCAGTTCCCGCTCTGGGGCAAAGGACGCTACCATGTGATGGTGTCCGGCAAGGGCAGCGACCGGGACGAACACGCCCTGGGCGGTTTTGTGGTCCCGTACTCTCCGGAGTACTTGCGGTTCCGGTCCAATCCCATAGTGCTTCGGCAGGTCGCGGAACGGACGGGCGGTCGCATGTTGTCGGGCAACGAGACGGGTGCCGACATCTTCCCCGCCGAACGTGATCCGAGATCGAGTTCTCGACCTGTGTTCGACTGGTTTATCATCATTCTGGCGTGTCTGATTCCCCTCGACGTCGGTGTCCGCCGGGTGCAACTCGACCTGGCGGTCATCAAGGGGTGGCTGGGGCTGGGCAGACGCAAAGGCGCCTCCACGGAGACGCTGGGCGCTCTGCTGCAGAGGAAGAAGAGCATCGAGTTTGTGCGCGACGAAGAGCAGACGCGTCGCGTGCCGTCACGTTCGCATGTCGAGTTGACGCGTCCTGCCGGGACGACGGCGCGAGTCCCGAAACCGGCGCAGCAACCGACGCCGAAACCGGCCGAGAAATCGGACGAACCGCAATCTACCGCAGGGCGTTTGCTCGCACGCAAACGCAAATGGCAAGAGAAGGAAGACGAATAATGGACGAAGCAGCGCTGCAGCAAGAGGCCGCTCAGTTCCGCGACGACGTGCAACAGGTCCGCGACGAGGTCGGCAAGATCATTGCCGGACAACAACGCGTCGTAGAGTGCACACTGACCGCTCTGATAGCGGGAGGCAATGTGTTGCTCGAAGGTGTGCCCGGTTTGGGCAAAACCGAACTGGTGAAGACGTTGTCGCGGGTGTTGGATCTGGACTTCAAGCGCATCCAGTTCACTCCGGACCTGATGCCGGCAGACATCGTCGGCACCAAGGTGATGACGCTCAACCCCGACGGACGCTACGTGTTCGAATTTCGCGCCGGGCCCATTTTCACGCAGTTGCTGCTGGCGGACGAGATCAACCGGGCCACGCCCAAGACGCAGTCTGCTTTGCTCGAAACGATGCAGGAGCACTCGATCACCACCGACGGTACGACGCATCATCTGAAGGAGCCGTTCTTTGTGCTGGCCACACAGAATCCCATCGAGCAAGAGGGCACGTACCCACTCCCGGAGGCGCAGCTCGACCGGTTCATGTTCAAGGTGACCGTACCGTTCCTGAATCGCGCCGAACTCAATGAGGTGCTGAGTCGCACGATCCTGCGAGCGCGCGTAGAGATCGCGAAAATCATGGACGGCCTGCGGATTACGGTTTTGCGAGAGGTGTTGGACAAAGTGGTCGTAGCCGATCCCATCCGCGACTATGCCGTACGCCTGGTGCTGGCCACGCATCCGGACACTGAGTTTGCCCCCGAGACCGTGCGCAACTACGTGCGCTGGGGCGCCAGCCCCCGGGCCGGCCAAGCGTTGCTGCGCGCAGCCCGTGTGCACGCTCTGACGGAGGGGAGAGTGCACGTATCGTTCGGCGACATTCGCTATTTTGCCAGCGAAGTCCTGCAGCATCGTGTACTGCTCAACTACGACGGCCAGGCGGAGAATGTCAAAATCGCCGATCTACTGAAGGAGATCGTGGCCAACACGCCGGAAACGACGGAAGAATGACGCCTCCGAAGCCTGAGGCCTGAAGCCTGTGCCCCCCAACAATCAACAACTCACCCCGCTCCTCAGCAACGCCGCGCTGTCGCGGTTGGAGCGCTTGCGCATCAACACGAACCGGCGTTTTACGGATAAACGGCGCGGCGAACACCTGCGTGGGCGCGGAGGCACGAGCACGGAGTTCTCCGATTTTCGGGACTACGTGGCGGGCGACGACATGCGGTTTGTTGACTGGAATGCATTCGCGCGGCTGAATCGACCGTACGTCAAGCTCTACGAGCAAGAGGAGGAGATGTATGTACTCCTGCTCGTGGACGCGTCATCTTCCATGGTGTTCGAGGACAAGTTGCTGCGGGCAAAGGAACTGGCGGCTGCCTATGGCGTCATGGGATTGCTCGGCAACGAGCGCGTGTGTGCGTGCGTGTTCAACAGCACGGGCGCGTCGCCGACGTTGTTGCGGCCGTGCAGGGGACGCGCGAGCATGATGAAACTGTTCGCCTTCCTGGAAGGGATCGAGGGAGGCGGCGACTCCTCCGTGGACGAGGGAATCGAGACCATGCTCAAGCATTTGACCGGACGAGGCGTTGCCGTCGTTCTGAGCGATTTTCTGACGTTTGGCGACACCAAGCGCGCCCTCAACCGCCTGTTCAGTTCGGGGCTCGAACCGTTTGCGGTACAGATTCTGGCCCCGGCGGAGATGGATCCGGACGTTAGCGGTGACTCGCGGCTGATTGACTGCGAGACGGAACACACGCTCGATGTGTCGTGCAACGCGGACCTGCTCCGGCTGTACCAGGAACACAGGCAATCGTTTGAGCGCGAGTTGGAGATCTACTGCCGGCAGCGCAGCGGTCAGTTCGTATGCGTGAACTCGGCCGAAAGCACGGACTGGATTCTGTTCGATCTTATGCGGCGACGGGGGTGGGTCAAGTGAGTTTCATCGGCCTTTACGCCCCTGCAAGTGCCTGGTTGCTGTCGCTCCTGGTACCGTTGGTTGTGTTCTACTTCCTCAAGCTCAAGCGACCGCGTGTGCGCGTGCCGTCGCTCGTGCTGTGGCGGCGTGTGATCGAGGACAAACGCGTCAACTCGCCCTTTCAAAGGTTCAAACGTAACATCCTGCTCCTGCTGCAGTTGCTCGTGCTGATGCTGCTGGTGATGGCCGCGATGCAGCCTTTCTTCCGCGGTCGGTACGGCCGCACGCGCCGCATGCCGGTCTTGGTCGATTGCTCCGCAAGCATGGCGGCGCTGGACAAAAAGGGAGGGCGGTCGCGAATCGATATGGCAAAGGAACGCATCGACGAGTTGATCGACGGCTTGTTGCCGGACCAGGAGTTGTGCCTTATTTCGTTCGCGGACACCGCACGCAAGCGTGCCGGGTTCACGAACAACACGCGCATTCTGCGTGAGGCCCTGGACCAGCTCCGGGTCGAAGACGTTCCGAGCAACACCGAAGATGCGCTGCGGATGACGCAGGCCCTGGCACGCAATTTCTCTTTCGACGAGGTCCTGCTCATATCCGATGGCAACTTCCCGGAGCGTGCGGACTTCGAGCTTTCGTTCGAGCTCAACTACCAGCGGCTCCCGCCCGCCGGGGCCAATATCGGGATCACCTCGGCGAACGCTCGCAGGGGTGCGGATTCCGCATGGCAGGTGTTTGTGCTGGTGGAGGGATCGGCAGGCGCCAGAGGGATGGCAACCGTCGAACTCAGGGAAGGAGAGGACACGATAGGAAAGGAACGATTGAGCATGGGTGAGGGAGCGTCCGAACAGGTTGTGTTTCGTGTGGATCTGGACCGACCGGCCTCGTTGACGGTGAGATTGATCCCCGACGAGTTCGACGCTTTGGCGGCGGACGATGTCGCGTTTCTGGACCTGCCCGTTCCGCGTCCGTTGTGGGTCTATGTCTCCGGGACGTTGGGCGTGTGCCGACATGCGTTCGCGTCGCTGGCCGGTGTGCGTGTCTTCCCCGGGAACGACGGTGGGGAATCCGATTCAGGTTACGACATGGTGATCACGGACGATCCCGCCGACCTTGCGAAAGCCGCGGACCTGGTGGTGTGCAGCGGCTTCGTGCCGGAAGAACTGCGTTCGCTTGTGACGCTGGAGACGGGTAACGCCGACGTTGTGGACTGGCGGCGCAGTTCGTCGCTGCTGCGTCATGTCGAGTTGGGCGACGTGTTGATTCTGGATGTTCCGCGGGCTGTCGCGGGCTCGCAGGATCAGGATTTTGAGAACGCCGGTTACACCGTGCTGGCCCACGGTCGCCACGGGCCGTTGATGTTGTCCAAGCGCGAGGGAATGCGGCAGACATTCGCAGTCCTGTTCCACCTCACCAAATCCACGCTGCCCTATCGGATTGGTTTTCCGGTAATGATGGCCAACCTCGCGGAGATCGCACGACAACAGGCTGGCCTGTCGGAGGTGCGTGCACACCGCACGGGCGTGCTTCCGGAGTTGGCCGTTGTCGGTGGCGCCGAATGCGACGTGGTCGGCCCAGGCGGGGAGTCGTACACCCAGAAGGGCACCCCGAACGGCGTCCTGCGCGGAGTTCCCGCACCTCAGAGCGGCGAGTATACCATCAAGGCTGCCGGCGCGGTACATCGCGTCGGTGTCAGTCTGCTCAGCGCGGAGGAAACCGGGCTGGCGGGAATCGAGGAAATCAAGTTCAACGAAGCGCTTGCGGTGTCCGCATCCGTGGAGGCGATGAAGGCCGAGAGAGCGCTCTGGCCCGTTCTGGCGTGGCTTGCGTTTTTCGGTCTGTTAACAGAGTGGTGGTACTACCAACGACGAAGTGGAGGAT